>Ga0187771_10000304_pt1 | contig 29153 bp, 27 predicted proteins | sample 0116_SJ02_MP15_1_FD_133139 | JGI IMG/M metagenome (GOLD analysis project Ga0187771, IMG submission 133139) | Tropical peat soil microbial communities from peatlands in Department of Meta, Colombia - 0116_SJ02_MP15_10_MG | ecosystem: Environmental > Terrestrial > Soil > Wetlands > Peat | place... | reverse complement strand
CGTTGTGGGAGCGAGCTTCCGCCGGAGCTCGACGTCGAACACCTCTCGGGCAGCGGCACCGATTGCGGCATTTCGGTTTCCGTGGCCCCAGAGCTCCGCGGCAGCTCGCCAGACCGACGGGTGAAGGTCTTTAGCCTGCAACAGCGGTGCGGGGGAATCGAGAATCTCGGCGAGACGCTGCTTGGCCTTCGCGGTTCCGATTAGCTTGCGGCAGGCTTCTCGGCGCGGTCCGTACTTCCACGCGGGGTACCGGGCGATCGACCGCAGCTGGTTGAGTTGATTGGGGTCGATGGCGCGGGCGAGCCCTTCGATCGTCGGAAGATCTTCCGCGATTCGGCGCTCCAATTCGGGAACGGAGAGACCCGCGACTGCAAAGCCGAGAGATCCGGCATGTGCGATGCCAGCGAGCCTCTCGCTTTCGTTGAGGAGTTCTACGTATGCCTCGACCAGCGCGATCGCAGCTGCGTCATCTACCATCGGTTCGTCCGCTGACATTCCGCTGACATTCGGAGAGCGGGGCAAGGGACAGCACCACGGAAATAGCCTTTGACCTGCTCCGTTTCAGTGCGCCCCGAGGGACTCGAACCCTCAACCTGCGGATTAAGAGTCCGTTGCTCTGCCATATTGAGCTAGAGGCGCGTCACGAGCATGATATCCGGCTCCCAAAGACCGGAACGGAAGTCTCGCAGATCACCATCTGGCGAATTGGGGTGACCGAGGGGACTTGAACCCCCGACCTCCAGGGCCACAACCTGGCGCTCTAACCAACTGAGCTACGGCCACCATTGTCGTGCCGACGCCACGCCGGACGTTGCGCTCCAGCATGACACACGACCCGGGGCAGGTGTGTTTGGAAACGACGGCCGACTACCATTCAGCCCTCGCGACAGACACAGAACTCGTTGCCCTCGGGGTCGACCATGACCTGCCACCATCCACCTTCCGAGCCGGATCGAGGCGTGTCAAGCTTTCTGGCGCCGAGCTCGAGGAGTGCGGCGATCACGGTTTCCGGGTCCTCCGAATACAGGTCGAGATGAACACGGTTCTTGACTCGCTTCTCCTCCGGGACACGCTGGAAGTAGACGACGGGCGAGGAGGCGTCCGGAGGCACGAGATCGAGATAGATGCCATCGCGATCGAGATCGCCGACCGCGTAGCCGAGAGCGCTGGCCCAGAAGGGCGCGAGCCGTTGCGGCTCCTGAGAATCGACGCCGATCTGAAGCCGCGGGCGCATAGTCCCACCTCCTTCGGACGAATGGTGGCAGGGTATATGCGGGCCGCTTCGACCGGCAATCTCGTGGCCGGTCCAGCACGCGAGTCGAATGCCCCCGTAGCTCAGTCGGACAGAGCAGCTGCCTTCTAAGCAGTTGGTCGGAGGTTCGAGTCCTCCCGGGGGCGCTCACCCGACCTAGACCGGGACAGGAGGCATCGGCTGCCCAAACGCCGTAAACGCGGACGGTATCTTGGCTCCCTTCTCCCCAGAGCTACTCCTTCTGTGGCAAGACGAACACCGAGCCGGCCGGGTTCGACGCCAGCCCCGGCGTGCTCCTCGGCGACAGCTGCGTGACGCCGGCGACACAACTCGTCGGTGAAATTCGAATCGGGGCCCTGCACAGCCCCGTGCGAACACGAGATGCCCCTAGCTCGGTCCCGGCGAACCTCCTCCGCGTTGGCGCCGAAAGAAAGCGAGCTGGACGATCACTTTCCGCCTGGGTCCGCAGAGCCCGCTCTCGGGGCTACGGGGGCACAGGTCGGCAAGGTTTGGGAATCTCCAAACAATCCGCCTGGGAGAGGTTCCCAGGCGAGAAAGGATTAGCTCTTGAGCCGTACCCCTCTTATCAACGGGGAGCGAGGCGTCGAGGCGATGACAATCACGTTATTGGCGCTCACCGAGCCAGCCCGACCACCTCAGCCAGGACACCCGCACCGGTGAAGAGGTGATGGAGGACGACGAGTACTGGAGCAGCTTCGTGACGCGCGCGCCAAAGCGGTATGAGTAGCAGGAGCGGATAGGCCCGGTACCTGATCGTCAAGGGAATACCAAGGAGAAAGAGCGGGTAGACGACAGCGACAGAATGATTTCGGAGCGCAGTCTGAAGGCGTTGCGGGTGTTTGCGAACCAAGTGCGCCCATCCCGCGCCATTCGCGAAGGCTCGCCTCATCTGACGACGCGGGCCTCCCACTGCGTCCTCGACGACCTCGACGACGGCGTCCGGGACCCAACGCAGCCGGTACCCGGAGTCGACCAGGCGCCACGTGAAGTCAATGTCCTCGCCAGCCGCGAACGACTCGTCGAAGCCACCGACAGCATCAAAGACGTCCCGTCGGAATGCAAAGTTGCTCATTCCCGCTTCGGAGGTGTAGCGCTCTGTCGCATGGCCCGACCAATCGGGCTGCGAATGAATGGCTCGGCCCCGTAATTCGACCTGACCGCACGTTATCCACTCGCCTTCATCGAAGATGGGTGAGAGAAGGCGGCTGAACCATTGTGCCCGCGGGATACACCCGCAATCCGTGAAGACAATTACATCGCCGCGTGCGCGACCGGCCCCGATGTTGCGCTGATGAGCGATCGTTACTCGCACACCTTTGGGTTGCTCGTAGTCGTACCAGGTGACCCACGGATGCTCCACACGCACTCGATCGAGACGCTTCTGGGAAGCGTCCACCACCACGACCTCGTCGAGGAGGCCCGGCATGAGCGTCTGGACGGCATCGAGAGTGTCTGTGAGACAGGGCTCGTCCTTGCTGACGATGACCAAGGAAACTTTCATCATTTCAGAAGATATCTCGGGCTACTTTCACGATTGTGCGGTTAGCCATTCAGTCTCGCTCCGGCCCGTTCGCAAATGCGAGTGGAAGGAACCGCCGAGTGCCCGAGAAGCTCAGCACCGTGGAACGACGTGATGACGTCATCACAGGCGCTCTTTCGACCGACCGAAGCGTGGCTACGGTCGCCGAGGAGCTCAGCTCAGAGTCGGTACCCGGCCGGTCCGGCAAAGGCCTCCACCGCACCGTCTCCGCCGACCACGAGGAGCCCCTCTCCGGCGCTCGGCGCGGCGAAATGCTCCGTCGGCACCGCTGCCACAGTCACGACCTGTGCCCCCGTCCGGGGGTTCAACCCGACGAGTTCCCCGCCACTCACGCTCCAAACGTCACCGCCAGCGACGGTTGGCGAGCCCGAAACACCTTGTGGTGCGTGCCACACGACCGTGAGCGAGTTCCCCTGGACCCTCAACGCCGTAAGACTCGAATCAGGACAAGCCACGAAGACGTAGGAGCCATCCACGGCGTTCCCGCCGCGTGCGTTGCACACCTCGGTGGAGGCGACCTGGCCGCCGACGCCTCCCAGATGATTCGAATTCAACAGGTAGGCGCCGCCCGATTTGCCGACAATGAGAACACGGCCGTCCGATAAGGCCACCGGAGCCGTCGAACCGAGGTCGAGGTCGTCGGCGTTGTCGAGCCTCCAGGTGGAGGGCGCGAAGTACCCGACGAGTTTCAGCCTCGGGGTGAGCCCGAGAATGCTGTCACCCTCGTCGTAGTTTGTCGTCGACGCGCCGTTGCCCGTCGCCGCCAGGATCTCCCCTGATGGCAGCACGCTGACACCGGCCGGAGCCCAGATCGCCCCGCCTTTGGTCGTCGGGACCGCGTAGACGAGGGTGGCTCCGGAGCCGTTCTCGGGCACGGACATGAGATAACCCTGGTAACTCCCACAGTCGCCGTCATTGCCCCCGAAACCGATGAGGACCCGTCGGTCATCGAGTGCCAGGGCGGCGCGCTGCAACTGCGCCGCGCCACTCCAGCCCACTTGGTCGAGATCACGCCGGAACAGCACTCGGCCGCTCGCGGCATCGAGCGCGACGAGCTCGTGGTGCACCGAAACGCCCGCGGCGACCTCCTCGGAGGCATAGAGGTCATCCGAAAGCGGGTCGATCACCATCGTCGAGGTGATCCCCACAGTTGGCCCGATATCGCCACACGGCAGGTGCCCTGCAGACACCGGCTGGCCGATTCGGCGCGTCCAAAGGAGCCGCCCGCTGCCTGCGTCGAACGCGTCCACGATGTCGGCCTCGGTGCCTACGTAGACGCGCCCTTGGTAGATGAGCGGCTCGCCGTAAACCGCTCCGTCGACGGAAGACGTGCGCCACAACAGTCGCAGCGGCTGCAGGACAGGACTGCGGGGCTGCTCGGCGCTGCGCTGGAAGTTCCCCCCGTAGGTCGTCCACTCGCCTCCCCCCGGACCGGTGACCGACGACGATCCCCCCGCCAGGCCGAAGCCGGCAGTACCAGCGACCGCCACGCCCAGGATCACCGACGTAAACAGGACCGGAGCGAAGCGCGGCCCTGACGGGCGTCGCGTCAGACGAATCCTGATTCGCATGACAACGACCCTAATGTCCACGCGTTCCAGCGCCGGCAGCTCCGCGGGATATCGCAACTTCCTTGGCCACGGCGCACCGACGACCCCGGGGTCAGGAATCAGCGGGACGTGTCTTCGTGCGCGGCCCTGACGGCACGTACCGCGGCGACATCATCGACAATCTTCTGTCGGAGTTCCTCGTCCGAGGCGAACCGGAGCTGGCCTCGAATGAACTCCTCGACGCCGATGATTAGGCGCTCGCCGTATAGGTCGTCATCGAAATCGAGCAAATGCGCCTCCACGACGAGGCGTCCCTGGTCGTCGTAGTAGGTAGGTCGCCGGCCGACCGAGACCGCGGCAACGTGCTTCGTTCCGTCGGCCCGAATGACATAACCCGCATACACCCCCTCCGCCGGACAACCGCTCCCGTCGGCCGGCTCGAGGTTCGCGGTTGGGAATCCGAGCTCGCGGCCCCGGTGGTCCCCCTCGACCACGATGCCTTCGACGACCAGCGTCACGAGATCGACGCTACCAACGGGCTGCGGCGAGGTCCGACATCCGGCTGGGAGCGCGCCATCGGAAAGTGATACGTGGGGCGTGGCTGCTTGGCGTCTCTCCCCCTCGGCGCAACCCGCGGACCGCGCCCGGCGCGTCACCCCGGCATGACACGTCGGAGACGAATTCGCCCTCCGTATGACGGTCTGATTTCAATTCTGTTGCGTGTCTAGCTACAGTCTCGCCAGCGCAATCCAGGACAATTCGGCTCGACTCCGTACCAAGGGCGGACGTCCATGCATCGACGACTCACACGGTTCGGCCCTTTACTCATCGCAGTAGCGCTCGTACTCGGCACATCCCAAGGAGTCGCCTCCGCGAACAAGTCGCACTCGTCGGAACCGACGTACACCATTGCGTACGACGGCCCGCTCTCCGGCGGGAATGCCCAGCTCGGACGCAACATGAAGTACGCAGTCGAGCTCGCGATCAAGTGGGCGAACGAAGGCAAGACGTTCGGGAAATTGCCCTTCAAGCTGAAGTACGCCGAGCAGGACGACCAGGGATTGGCCACCGTATCGCCGACCTCTGCCGAGGCCCTGGTAACGAACCCGTCGGTCATGGCGGTCGTGGGCCCGGCGTTCTTCGATACGGCAAGATCAGCAGAACCCATCTTCTGGGCGGCTGACCTCGCCACGGTGAGCCCGTCGGTGACGAACCCGCTGCTCGCCGAGGAAGGCTGGGACAACTTCTTCCGCGTCGTCGCGGACGACAATGCCCAAGGCCCCTACGACGCCGACTACGTCGCTAAAGCCCTGAAGGTGAAATCCGTCTACAGCGTCAACGTCGCGAGGGCGTACGACTCCGGCCTCGCGGGGGCCTTTGACACGCGCCTCAAGCACGACGGCGTCGCGGTAACGCACCAGACCGCTCCGGGAACGACCCAGTGTCAGGCCGGCACGGGCGATGTCCAGGAGTACGGCGCGCTAGCTTCGCTGGTCGTCTCCAGCAAAGCCCCGCTTCTTTTCTACGCCGGTGACTACTGCGACTTCGCTCTCTTTGCCAAGGCGTTGCGCGCCGCGGGTTACAGGGGCCAACTCATGAGTGACAACGGAAGCCTCGATCCCCGCTACGTCAGCTCGGCCGGAAAAACCGTCGCGGACGGAACGCTGATCACCTGCGCGTGCTCGGCTCTGCAGAACACCCCCGAGGACAACTCCTTCGAATTGGCTTTCAAGCAGCTCGCTGGCTTCCCGAGCGGGACTTACACGCCCGAGGCTTTTGACGCGACGAACGTGATCATCGACGCGATGAAGTCGCTCGGGACCCACATCACCCGTGCCAAGATCGTCGCGGCCCTGCACAAGGTCACCTATGTCGGCTTGACGAAGACAATCCACTTCCGCCCGAACGGCAACATCTCGGACAAGACCATCTTCATCTACAAGGTCGAGAACGGGAAGATCGTCGAGCTCGGCTCGACCCTTTCTCTGATCAAGTCCTTCCGCTTCGTCGCTTCCGTTACCGGTTGATCCGTACCGCGCGGCGATCCTGGCCTCGGTGGACGCCCTGGCCCGCTCCGGAAACCAGCCGCTGTGCTTCACAGAGAATCTCTAGAGCTTTTCATCGGCGAAACCGCCAACGGATTTCCCTGTGCGCTGATCGCGCACGGTTACACGCTCGTCCACGACGTTCGGCAGCACATCAGTTCCGCGTACAACAAGTCTTCCCGAGTGGTCGCAGCCCTCGGGACGACGAGATCGATGAGGACCCCAGACGACGACAGGCTCAACAGGTTGCATCCCGCAACCGGGATCGCCTCGGCCCGGCGTTCGAGTCGTCATCGTAAAAGGTTCGACGACGTGGATCCGGAACGGCTCGATCACGGTCCGGAAGGGCTTGAACGCGATTTCCGTCAGGCGCGTCAGGGTCGCTCGCTTCTCGCAAAGCGAAAAGCGCCCGAGCACGGCATCGTGCCTCGCCCGAACGGAGCCCACCAAACAGAAGCCGAGCCCCGGTCCGCGCCGGAGCCCGCTACGAACAGCCGCTCGTCGCCCCGCAACTCGGGCAGGCAAAGCAGGAGCCGGCCCGCTGCATGACGTTGCCGCACGAATAGCAGAACGGCGCATCCCTGTTCTCGAGCGATGTCTGGTAGACGGCCGCCAGGCTGTCACCGCCCTCCCCGAACCGCTCCTGCTCGCGTTTGGCGGCATCGGCGAGCTCGATGTCCTCAAGCCCGGGCAACGTCGGCTGTTTGCGCTCGCCGGTCGAAAGGATCCCGAGTTCGACTCGCTCGTCGTAGGGCAGGTAGTCGAGAGCGAGGCGTCGGAAGATGAAATCGACGAGGCTCGACGCGATCCGCAGGTCCGGGTCATCGGTGATCCCGGCGGGTTCGAAGCGCATGTTCGTGTACTTGCGAACGAACGTCGCGAGCGGCACACCGTGCTGGAGGCCGAGGCTGACCGCGATCGCAAAGGCGTCCATCACTCCCGAAAGCGTCGAACCTTGCTTCGAGACCTTCAAGAAGACCTCGCCGGGCCGTCCGTCCTCGTACTCCCCCACCGTCACGTAGCCGTCGCAGTCCGCGACTCGGAAGGCGAACGTGTACGAGCGCCGGCGCCGCGGCAGGCGCGTCCGCGTCGTCGCGCCCGGGGCCGTGACGTGACCAGCGAGCGCGTTTTCCAGTTCGGCGATGCGCGCGTGCAGCTCCCCGACGCGCACCGGATCCTCGGCACCCCGGGACTCGGAGGCCTTTGCCGTCGACAAGGGCTGCGCGACCTTGCAGTTGTCTCGGTAGATGGCGACTGCCTTAAGACCCATCCGCCAGGCGTCGATATGCAGCTGCTCGACGTCCGCGACCGTCACGTCCTCTGGCATGTTCACCGTCTTCGAGATCGCCCCTGAGATGAAGGGCTGCACCGCCGCCATCATCTTCACGTGGCCAAGGTAGGGAATGACGTTGTCACCCATCGAGCAGGCGAACACCGGCAAGTGCTCGGCCTTGAGGTGCGGCGAACCGAGGATCGACTTGTGCTCGTCGATGTAAGCGACGATCTCGACGATCTCGGCTTCGGCGTAACCGAGGCGGCGCAGTGCGCGCGGCACCGTCTGGTTGACGATCGACATCGTGCCCCCGCCGACGAGCTTCTTCGTCTTTACGAGCCCGAGATCCGGTTCGATGCCGGTCGTGTCGCAGTCCAGGAGGAACGAGATCGTCCCCGTGGGCGCGAGCACTGTCGCCTGTGAGTTCCTGACCCCGTGCGCACCGCCGAGTTCGACCGCTTCGTTCCAGGCCTCGTGCGCCGCGCTCATCAGGAGAATCGGGACCAGGGCGGTATCGATCCTGTCGAGCTCGGCGCGATGCATCCGCAGGACGTTGAGCATCGCTTCGGCGTTCTCGTGGAAACCCGCGAACGGCCCCATCCGCGCCGCGATGCGGGCGGACGTCGTGTAGGCAGATCCGGTCATGAGCGCCGTCAACATCGCCGATACGGCCCGCGCCTCGTCCGAGTCGTACGACAAGCCGAGCGCCATCAGCAGCGCACCAAGGTTCGTGTAGCCGAGGCCGATTTCGCGGAACCGCCTCGTCGTCTCCGCGATCTTCTCCGTCGGGTAGTCGGCGTTGCCGACGAGGATCTCCTGCGCCGTGAACACGAGCCCGACCGCGGCGCGGAAGCCCTCGACGTCAAAGGTGCCGTCGTCGCCGAGGAACTTCAACAAGTTGATGCTCGCGAGGTTGCACGCCGAGTTATCGAGGTGGACATATTCGCTGCAGGGGTTGGAGGCGTTGATCCGGTCAGTGTTGGGCACCGTGTTCCACCGGTTGATCGTCGTGTCGAATTGCAGACCTGGATCGGCGCACTCCCAGGCCGCCTGGGCGATTTCGTGGAACAACTCCCGGGCGCTAACCGTTTCGATCGTCGCCTCGCTGGTGCGGGCGACAAGGTCCCACCCGGCATCTTCGAGTACGGCTGCCATGAACTCGTCGCTCACCCGGACCGAGTTGTTGGCGTTCTGGTACTGAACCGAATGGCTGTCCTCACCGTCGAGGTCCATGTCGAAGCCAGCCGCCGCCAGAGCGCGGGCCTTGCGTTCCTCGCGGGCCTTGCACCAGATGAACTCACGGATGTCCGGGTGGTCGACGTCGAGGATGACCATCTTCGCGGCGCGACGTGTCTTGCCTCCGGACTTGATCGTCCCCGCCGAGGCGTCGGCGCCACGCATGAAACTCACCGGACCGGAAGCCGTGCCACCGCCGCCGAGGAGTTCCCGCGAACTCCGGATCTTCGAGAGGTTGACCCCCGAACCCGAGCCCCCCTTGAAGATCGTCCCCTCCTCGACGTACCAGTTGAGGATCGAGGGCATCGAGTCCTCGACCGCGAGAATGAAGCACGCCGATGCCTGCTGTGGTACCCCGTGCACTCCGATGTTGAACCAGACCGGTGAGTTGAAGGCGGCCTTCTGGGCGACGACCAGGTGCTTCAGCTCGTCGCTGAACGCCGAGGCCTCGGCACGGTCAGCGAAGTACCCGTCACGCACACCCCAGGTCGTGATCGTGTCGACGACGCGATTGACGACCTGCCGCAACGAGTTCTCCCGCTCCAGAGAGCCCTGGGGTCCGCGGAAGTACTTCTGGGCGAGGATATTCGTCGCGTTCATCGACCAGCTTCTCGGGACCTCCACGCCGAGCTGCTCGAAGGCCACCTCCCCGGTCCGGTAGTCGGAGATGACCGAGTCGCGGCGCTCCCATTCGACGGCGTCGTAGGGATCGCGGCCCGGCGTCGTGAAGTGACGGTGCACCCCGATATCGACCCGTTCGTCCGCTACCGCCATTGTCCTGGTCCCCCTCTGCGTCGCCCGCGGCGCTTCGGTCGTTTCCCCTGGCCACCATCTGGCGGCGTTCTCCACCAGGAGCGCACCACACACAATATGTAGTGGCTCACAGCATCGGCACCACTAGATGAAGAGATAAGTACAGCACCGTAGTTACAGGTGTGTCAATTACTGATCGCGCCGCGCTCCACGCACCCCATGTGCCCCTCGGCCGGGCTGGCGCCACGGTCGAGGCGACTCTTTGGAACCTCGCGAGCGCGCACGGGCGTCGACCCCCCTCGAGCCTCACCGGACCTCGGCCTGCCAAACCGGCTCTGCCGCTGACGCTACCGGACGGCTCCTACGGGCGCGATCCCGGCGACCGACCGAGCGGGATCCCCGCGGCGCGCGCGGCCCCCACGATCGGCGCCGCCGAGCCCGGCCAGAAAAAGACCGCCCAGGTCGCCCCGGCCGCGGCGAGCGACCGGAGGCGGCTGGCGGCTTCGACGCTTCCACGCCCGAGCGCCCCACCCCAGCAGACCGCGCCGCCACGGCCCAGCTCGGCCACACGCTCCACCGCCTCCCCGAAGACGTTGATCGTCGCCCCGATCTCCCGGGCGATCGTGTTCGTCGTCTTGGCGCCAGCGCCGACCCACACCGGGACGCCCTCGGCGACGAGCGCCGCCCCAACGGAGCGGATCGCCTCACGCCTGGCCTCGGCGCTGCCGGGCCCCAGCCCGTAGGCGAGGTTCTCGGCCGCGCTCCGGCGGTCACCCGTCCCAATCCCGGCGATCAACCGCCCACCGCTCAACCGGTTGAGCGTCCGGAACTCGCCGAGAAGCACGACGTCGGGCACGAGACCGATCCGAGCGACGAGCGTGCCCAGTGCAACGTGGGAGGTCGTCGCGGCGATCATCCCGAGAAGCGGGAAAGGGGCGATCGCCGGCAGTCCGGGGGCGCCCGGCGGCCAGAGATGGTCGTAGGCGAAGACGCCGTGGATCCCCGCCCCTTCCGCTTCGGCCGCACAGGACCGCGCGGCCATCGCCGTGACGTCGAAGGACGGGACGATGACGCCGATTCGCACGAGCCGTCGTCGCGGTCGCTCAGGACCCGCTTTCCACGCGGGCTTTCAGATCGCGCACCGCCGCGTGCAGAATGTGGGCTTCGGCCCGCCGTTTGACGAAACCGGGGATCGGCACCCGAAGTTCGACGGACAGTTCGTAACGGACCTCGGTCGTCCCATCGGGCGCGGCACGGAACTCGTACCGCCCGTCGAGCCGGTTCGTGAGATCGCCGTCTCGCTGTCTCCACGAAACGGCAGAGGGCGCGTCCGAGTAGTCGTAACTCAGCACGTAGCTCGTGCTCCGGCCGAACGCCCCGGCGCGGAAACTGACGACCGACGGCCGGCCCGCGGTGTCACGCTCGAGGACGTGGACCTCTTTCACGTCGGCGACCCATTCCGGGTACCGCTCGATGTCGGTCACGACCGCGAAGCAACGCTCAGGTGTCCCGGCGATCGTCATCTTCTGGGCCGTGTGTTCCACGGTCCTCTCCTTTCGGCCCCTCGAACCGATCCCAGCCTCTCACGGTGGCCACCGCTTGTGTAGCAGGCTCCCTGGCGCCGCGCGTCGATTCTCACCCCTCCGCGGCCCGAAGCGCGGCGTCGAGCCGGGTCGCGAGATCGTCATAGTCGAACTCCGCCTGGGCGCGGCACCGGGCCGCCGCGCCCAAACGCTGACGCAGGGCCTCGTCGTCGAGCAAGCGTGCCAGCGCTTGCGTCGCGACCCGGACGTCACCGGGCCGATCAACAACAAGGCCCGTGACGCCGTGGACGACTGCCTCGTGCGAGCCCCCGCTCCTCCCCGCCACCTGTGGCACACCGGTCGCGGCAGCCTCGAGGAAGACGATTCCGAAACCTTCCTGTTCCAGCCCGCCCCAGCGGGTGCGGCAGAGTACCGCGACGACATCGGCCGCACCAACCAGACCGGGAAGATCGGCATCGCTCACCCGACTGAGGAAGCGCACCGGGGCGCCGAGACGGCTGGCGAGCGACTTGAGTCGTCGTGAATCGCGCCCGGAACCGGCGATCGCCACGACGAGATCCCGGCGTTCCTTCCCGAGCTGCGCCGCCGCTTCGATCAGCACGTCCATACCCTTGCGAGGCACGAGCCGGCTGACGGCGACGACCAGACGACCGGCTCCGGGAAGCCCGAAACGTCGCCGGACCGAGGCGATCTCGTCGGTCCCGAGAGGGTGGAAGCGGTGGACGTCGACGCCCGGCGGCACGACGACGATTGCGGGCAGCGCGTCGCCCGCGAGGCGGCGTGCCTCTCCGGCCGGATAGCCACCCGCCGCGATCACGAGATCGGCACCCACGAGGACCCGCCGGAGAAGCCGCGACGACAACGGCAGGCGGGCCGCGACAGTGACCTCGGCACCGTGGAGGACGACCGCGTACGGGATGCCGAGCCTCGGCCCGACGAGGCCGACGGGCAGCGCCGGATCGAACACGACGAGCGAGGCATCTCGGTCGCGCGCCATGCGTCGGATCCTCGCCCTCAACGACGGTGTCGGCCAGAGCATCCGAACCCCGAGCCGTTCGATGTCGTGCGGCGCCGAGGCGTCGAATGCGCGGGCACCCGGTTGATCGATCGTCAGAACCACGGCGCGCCCGGGCGGCAGCCTGCGCCAGAGCTCCCAGAGATAGGACTGGATACCGCCGATCTTCGGTGGGTAATCGTTGGTGACGAGTAGATGCGTCACCTGAGGTGCGCCTCGTGGTCGGGGGCGCCCGTCGTCGAGGAAGGCTCAGCCTGCTCGCTCTTCGTGCCGAAGCGCCGGCAACAAACCGACCCGCTCGAAGAGGCGCACCGTCCGGGCTTCAGCGGCGTCGATGATGATCGCGTCACCGGGATCACGTCCGAGCAGGAAGCTGACGACGCAGTCCGCGCAGATCGCGCTGCCCTCGTGGCTGCACGTGTCACAACTGATCGTGAACCTGCCCTCGGCCATGATCGCCCTCTCGGTTCGCGTCGATACGGCGCACCTTGTCCGGTGCAGTTCATCATCGCCCCCGGGTGTATCAACGCGGCGTGGTTTCCTGCGGCGACGACCCGCCGACCGCCGCCGGGGGTGGTTCGGCCTCCGCGAAGACCCCGACCGACGCGGACTTCCCGCACCACCGGCACGTCACGGATTCGATCACCTCGTCGAGGATCTCCTCTTCGTCGATCGAGTGCTCGCCGCCCAAGGTGAAGTGCCAGAATTCGCGTGCTCGTCTCCGCGACACGACATCGAAACGGGTCCGGTTCCCGCACCCCGGGCAGCGATAACGAGCCGACACGTTGCGAAGTTAGCGCGCCCGGCCCCGGAGTCGGGGATCGACGATTCGCGCTCCTCGGACTAGATGCCGTCCGGCACCGGCGCGGTTCCGGACAGGCACTCCTCGATCTGCCGGGCGAGGGCGCGCAGGGCTCTCCCCCGGTGGGATATCGCGTGTTTGGCGCCTGAGCTCATCTCGGCGAGCGTGCGGTCCCCCGCGCCGTCGGGCACGAACACCGAGTCGTAACCGAATCCGCCCGTTCCGCGCGGACTGCGCGCGATCGTTCCCTCCAGCGTCCCGGACGCGACGAGCTCACGGCCGTCGGGCAGCACAGCCAGAGCGACTGTGCGGAACCGGGCGTGCCGGTCCTCCCGCTCCCCCAGCTCGTCGAGGAGCTTGGCGATGTTGTCGGCGGGGCGCTCGTCTGGACCCGCGTATCGCGCCGCGCGCACGCCCGGATTCCCCCCGAGGGCGTCCACCTCGAGGCCCGTGTCGTCGGCCACGACGCCGAGACCCGTCGCCCGACGCACTGCGGCCGCCTTGAGTCGGGCGTTGTCCTCGAGCGTTTCGCCCTCCTCTCTCACCGCCGACAGGTCGTGCGGCCGCGCCACGAGCTCGATCCGGCACCCGAGCTCAGCGCCGAGGATCTCCCGCATCTCCCGCGCCTTGCCGGGATTGGCCGTCGCGACGACGAGCCGCAACTGGCGGGACCCCTCGCTCACTCGCCCGCCCGAGGTGCGGGTGGCGTCGCGAGCAGGACCGCGTCACTCGCCAGCAGGCTGCGGATGCCTCGTCCGGCGAGCTCCAGCAGTTCGTCCAGCGCCGGCCGGGGGAACGGATCGCCCTCGGCCGTCCCTTGCACCTCGACGAACAGACCCGATCCCGTCATGACGATGTTCATGTCCACGTCGGCCCGGAAATCCTCCGCGTAATCGAGATCCACCATCGGAACGCCGTCGACGAGGCCGACGGAAACGGCACCGACCGAGTCGAGCAGCGGGCGGCCGCGGATCTCGCCCAATTCCGCGAGGCGTGTGCAGGCGTCGTGGAGGGCGACAAAGGCGCCCGTGATCGCCGCGGTCCGGGTGCCGCCGTCAGCTTGGAGCACGTCGCAGTCGAGAACGATCAGGCGTTCGCCGAGCGCCGACAGGTCACACACGGCGCGGAGCGATCTCCCAATGAGACGCTGGATCTCCTGGGTGCGCCCCGACTGGCGCCCCTTGGTCGCCTCGCGGGGGACACGCTCGGCTGACGAACCCGGCAACAGGGAGTATTCCGCCGTCACCCAACCCTTTCCCGACCCGCGCAGCCAACGGGGGACCTCCGGTTCCAACGATGCTGTGCAGAGCACCTTGGTACGACCCATCGTGACGAGCACCGACCCTGCGGCAAACTCCGTGAAGTCACGAACGATCTCGAACGGTCGCAATTCGTCCGGCCTCCGCCCGTCGCGTCGCAGTTCATTGGTCATCGTCAACCAGTCCCTCCACCACTTCGGCAGTTCGCCTGCCGGATCAACACCGATCCTGCCAGACGACCGCATCCGCCGGATCTCTGGCGCCGCGACTGAGGTGATCCCGTGGCCTGGCGAAATCCTCACGCGCCGAACGAAACCGATTCCGCCGCGGCGAGCTCGGGACCGAGGAGACGACGTCCCATCGTGGCAAACCACTCCGGGTCTCCCGAGGACAAGAACCGGTGTGTCCCCCTCGAGGGGATCCGGCGTCCCAGGCCCGTCGACTCGAGGATCGTGAGAACGTCGAAGGCCGTCTCCTCTGCCGACGACACGAGGACGACGTTTCGGCCCATAACGTCAGCGATCGTCCTGGCGAGGAACGGATAGTGCGTACAGCCCAGCAGCAACGTGTCGATCCCCGCGTCCTTGAGCGGCGACAGCAGCCGCTCGGTAAGGACATGCACCTGGTCGGTGTCGAGTTCCCCGCGCTCGACGAACTCGACGAATCCGGGGCAGGCGGTGCAGTGCACATTCTGCGCCACGCGCATCGACTTCGCAGCCCGTTGATAGGCACCCGATGCGATCGTGCCCGTCGTGCCGATCACCCCGATCTGACCGTTGCGCGTCACCGCCACGGCGGCGCGAATCCCGGGCTCAATGACACCGACGACGGGGACGTCGAAGTCGTAGCGCAAATCGTCGAGCGCCACCGACGCGGCTGTGTTGCAGGCAACGACGATCATCTTCACGTCTTCGACGCTGACGAGGTAATCGGCGATCTCGTGGCTGAGCCGTCGAATCTCCTCGGCCGGGCGCGGCCCGTACGGATAGCGGCCCGTGTCACCGACGTACACGATCTGTTCGTCGTGGAGAAGGTCGATGAGGGCGCGCGCCACCGTGAGACCGCCAAAACCGCTGTCGAAGACGCCGATAGGCCGATCGTTCATCTTCCCGTCCCAGGTTACGCGCTGAGGCCACGGGATAATCTCTCGGCGCCGGTCGTCTCAGAAGTAGACGGTTTCCTCCGCCCGCTCGACGACCGCGTGAAGGTCCCCCGCCCAGACGTCGGCGGAGAGGTACTTCCACCCGCCGTCCGGTGACAGCACGACGATCACGCCGGAGGGAATCTGGGCCGCGCACCGCACCGCGCCCGCGACAGCGGCCCCGGTTGACAGTCCCGCGAAGATGCCGACATCAGCGAGACGTCGGGTCCAGATGATCGAATCCTCAGGACTGATCACCGTCTTGCGATCGAGGAGTTTCTCGCCTCCGAGATCCGTGAAGATCGGCGGAATGAACCCGTCATCGAGGGTTCGTAAGCCATCGACCATCTGGCCCGCAGGGGGCTCGACAGCCCAGACTTCGATGTCCGGGTTCTGCTCCTTGAGAAAGCGCCCGGTCCCGAGCAAGGTCCCGCTCGTGCCGAGACCCGCGACGAAGTGCGTCACCTCTGGGAGATCGCGCCAGATCTCGGGCCCAGTCGTCTCGTAGTGCGCCCGCGGGTTCGCCGGATTCCCGTACTGGTAGAGAAAGACCCATTCGGGATGTTCCGCAGCGAGTCGCCGGGCGAGTCGAACGGCCCCGTTCGAGCCTTCCGAACCCGGGGAAGCGATGACCTCGGCGCCCCAGACCCCGAGCAGCTGACGGCGCTCAATCGAGACGTTCTCCGGGAGCACGACCTTCAAGTGGTAACCCTTCACACGGCTCACGAGGGCCAGACCGATGCCGGTGTTGCCCGACGACGGCTCGATCAACGTCGCCCCGGGACGCAGAACGCCGCGGTCCTCGGCGTCCTCGACGAGGTACCGGGCGACGCGGTCCTTCACGGACCCGCCGGGATTGACGCCTTCGAGCTTGACAACGATGCGCACCGCGGGGTTCCGGCTCAGCTGGGAGACCTCGACCATCGGCGTGTCACCGATCAGATCGAGCACACCACGCACGAGCATCGCCGACGAACCCCTGGTTAGATCGCGCCGCCCGCCACCGCCGGCAAGATCGAAACGACGTCGTTGTTCGCCACCCGGGTATCGAGCCGGTCGAGGTAACGCACGTCGTCGTCGTTCACGTAGACGTTGACGAAGCGGTGCAGCTCGCCGTCCTCACCCATGACCTGGACGCCGAGCGCCGGATGCTCCGAGATGACGGACCGGAGGACCTCCCCCACGGTCGAACCTTCGGCGGACACCCTGGCCCTGCCCCCCGTGGCGGGACGAAGCAACGTCGGAAGCCGAACTTCAACGGACACCAGGACCTCCGCAGGATCTCGTGGGTCGAATGCTGACCTGACAGGTCATATTCTAACGATCGGTCCCTAGATTCCGTTCGCTCGCAAAGGGCGCACGCTTCCTCGTCAGGCCCCAGGTCTCAACCGAGATCGATCGGCTCTTCGATCACGACCTGGCCGTCGAGGTGGTAGGAACGAACCGAGGCGACCTCGGCACGCAGCGAGACGATGACGTAGTGCCAGGACGGATCCGGGACCTGCGCCAGGTCGGTCGCCGACGGGAAGGCATCGGTGTGCGTGTGGGAGTGGAACACGCCGATGATCTCCAGGCCCTCTTCCTCCGCCCCGCGGTCTGCTCGCAGGTGTTCCTGGGGGTCGACGATGTAGAGACGAGCCGAGGCTGCCGTGTTGCGGACCGGGACGCAGCGGACGACTCGACCGGTCGAGCTGTCCCCGACCAGCAAACCACATCCCTCCTCGGGGAACGAACGCAGACAGTGGGCCGTCATCTCCGCCACGAGGCGCTCGGCGACGACGAGGCGCGTCCTCCCGCGACCTCGGGGCGCTTCTCGACTACAGGGCGATCCCACCGAGCAGGGAGGCTACCGTCTCGGGTCATGGCAACGAGGGTCCCGAGACCACGGCCCGCCCAGGCCAGAACCACGGCGGGAGGGCGGACCGGCGAACGGGAGCCGATCCGACGGGTCGCGCAGAATCGTCGCGCCCGGCACGAGTACGAGATCCTCGACACCTTCGAGGCCGGTCTCGAGCTCAAAGGTGCCGAGGTGAAATCGGTCCGCGCCGGCCAGGTCAGCCTCCAGGACGCCTACGCCCGCGTCGAGGGCGGCGAAACGTGGCTCCTCGGAGCGCGCATCGCCCCGTACAAGTACTCGAGCGGCTTCGGCGTCGTGGAAGCCGATCGCCCCCGCAAGCTGCTCCTCCACCGCAAACAGATCGAAGAGTTGCGCGGCCGTGTCGCCCAGCAGTCCCTGACCCTCGTGCCCTTGTCGCTGTATTTCAAGGGCGGACACGCCAAGGTGGAGCTCGCGCTCGCCCGCGGACGCCGCCTCTACGACAAACGCCGCGCCATCGCCGAGCGCGAAGCGAGCCGCGAGGCGGCGCGGGCCCTGAAAGGCCTGCCCGACTGATGTGCCCGTCCCCGCCGAGCCAAAGAGCAAGACCAGACTGACGGTACAATGAATGGTGCCGACGTCCGTCGGCGCCCAATGCAGGTCGGTGCCCGATAGGCATGTCGGGTGCCATCGAGGGGGTGACAGGCTTCGACTTCGGTCGTCAAGGTGGGAGAAGCGAGCCGTGGTCTCCGGAGCCACGTTAAAGAGCCGGAAAACAAAACAAACGCCGAGCCTCAGCTCGAGCTTGCTGCCTAAGTAGCAGCAACGTCCGTCCAATCCAAGTCCTGCGGGTCGGAACTGGGCGTCATCTAGCGGGACTCACCGGAGCAGTGCCGTCAGCGCGTTGTTCCGGGACATCTCTGCTGACTGGGGTCCCGCGCCGCTGCCGGTGGAGAGACGGGACCCGAAACCTTCCCGCCGGCTGCGCTCGGAGAAGGCCCATCGAGAACCCGAAGGACGCGGGTTCGATTCCCGCCACCTCCACCCGAACTGAACCAGATAGTGCTGACAGAGGTCCTCCCTTTGGGGGATTCCCTGGTCAGCGCGCCTGCGCGGGAGTCACCCGGAGACGCGCACATCGCCAGAGGCGCGACGGACGGGTCTCAATGGTCGCGCACGGTGGCCGAGCACGCCGACCGTCGCGGCCCGAATCCGCGATCTGGCGTGGCCGATCCTTGCGACAGGCGGTCCTTCAGTGGTCGAACGGGGCGTCGAGTGCACGTCTCCTCCAGTTTGAAACGTCATCCTTCAGCCGTCTTGCTGGTCTGGTGCTCGCGTCTTCCCCACGATTCCGTACTTGACGTGCGTCGCGAACCGTGAATCGATGACACGCAGGCGTTCCAGGCGCACGCGCCTTCCGAGCTCGCCGAACAACGGGCGTCCCGCGCCGAGAATGACGGGGGCAATGTGAATCTGCAGCTCGTCGACAAGCTCAGCCTTCAGCGCCTGCTGGACGATGCTCGCTCCCCCACCGATGACGACGGGTCTTTCGGCCGAGATCTCCCGAGCCCTCGCGACCGCCGCCGTCACGCCGACGATGAATTGGAAACCCGACGCGGGATCAGGTTGGTCCTCCGGGCGGTGCGTGACGACGATGCACGGCCCGAACGGCGACCGACCACCCCAGCCGCCGGTGACGTCGTACATCCGACGTCCGACGACGACGGCGCCGGCTGTTCCCATTGCCTCCTCGAGCACCTCCTTATCGACTCCGGATGAGGTGCCAAGTCGCCGATCCAGGCCTTCTCGGTTCTCGTAGCTCCATTCTCGACCGAACACCCAGTAGTGCAGCACCTCGCCGGCGTCGCCGAGCCCACAGCCGAGTCGGTCGTTCGGTGCCGTCACGAATCCGTCGAGCGACATCGTGATGTCGACTGCCACTTGACCCATCGGAGTCTCCTTCCACTGGCTCGTGGTGATCAGAGATCGCGTCCTTCCAGCCGCCCCCGGGATTGACTCCCGTCACTTCCGCACCAGTTTCCCCTTTCGTCACGCCGTCGGCCGTGAGCCCTTCGGGACGTAATCGAAGAAGCGATGGGTCACCCCATCGGCGGTCCACTCGGAGCGCAGTCGAGTGCGGCGTTCCACCCGGCGCAAGGCGGAGAGCAGCGACCGGTTCAGATCCCGCGCGTTCGCGCCGCTCACGGCCGCCTTGACACGGAAGCCGTCGCGCGTCGCGGTGACCGTGCCGCCGACAAGCTGACGGAGGACGGGCTCGATGGCGGCGGGGTCGTCAGAGCTGATCTCGGCAACGAGTGCAAATGCCTGTTTCTCCATCTCGCCATCTTGCCCAGGCGGCGAGCGAATCCGCACGGTGGCTGTGAGCCGACTCGCGCCCGTATGCCCCGAGAAGAGCAGCAACTCGCGGCCCGGGGACCGAGTCGCGTGGCGGCGGCGGTTGCCACAACCGGTCATCGCCGGGGGCCGCGGGATGGAGGGTGCATAATCGGCGCGTGCTGTTCGGCTCCGTTGCCAGCCGCCCGTCGTGACCGAACCAGCCCCGCTGCTCGGGGCAACCCGCGCGCTCCAATCGCCCGGATGGCAGAACGCACAACCTCGGCCTTCGATCGCAACCGATCTGCGCGACGCGTTCAGCCGCTCCTGGGGGAGCGAACCGCAGGTTTTCCGCGCCCCGGGTCGTGTCAACCTCATCGGCGAGCACACGGACTACAACGACGGTTTCGTGCTGCCCGTCGCACTGCGGCATGCCACATGGGTCGCGATCGTCGGGCGCGACTCCCGACGAGTCCGTGTGCGCTCGCAAACGATCAGTGAGAGTGCGGAGTTCCACCTCGGCGAAAAAGACCCCCAGCCACGACGCGACTGGACGGATTACGTACGCGGCCTCGCGATCACGCTCGAGGCGTCCGGTCACCGTCTCGTCGGCGCCGACCTGCTCATTGACAGCGACATTCCGCTCGGCTCGGGACTCAGCTCCTCGGCCGCGATCGAAATGGCAACAGGGTTCGCGATGCTCACAGTGTCCGGCGCGGCGTTCGATCTCGACGACCTCGCCGCCGCCGGCCAGCGTACGGAGAACGGGTTCATCGGGGTGAGAAGCGGCATCATGGATCAGTACGCGTCGTGCCACGGAGTGCCTGGCCACGCGCTATTACTCGACTGCCGCGACCTCACGGCCCGCTCCGTACCTCTCGGCACGAACACCAGTCTCGTCATTGCCAACTCGATGGTCCGTCACACGCACGCCGGAGGTGAGTACAACACGCGCCGTGACCAATGCGAAGCCGGCGTCGCCACCCTCACGACCGTCCTCCCGGGGATCAAGGCCCTGAGGGACGTCACGCTCAGCCAGCTCGAGGCCAACGAGAACCTCCTCGACCCGGTGGTCTTCCGGCGCTGTCGTCACGTCGTCACCGAGAACGCGCGTGTCCTGCGCGCGGCCGAAGTCCTCGAGGCCGGCGACGAAACGGGCTTCGGGGAGCTCATGGTGCAGTCGCACGAGAGCCTGCGGGACGACTACGAGGTGAGCTGCGCCGAGCTCGATCTGCTCGTCGAGACGGCGCTCGGGATCCCCGGCGTTCTCGGCGCGCGCCTGACCGGCGGTGGTTTCGGCGGCTGCACGATCAATCTCGTCCGCAAACACAACGTCGGACCCTTCTCGGAGATCCTGTCCGCTCAGTACGAGAAGTCGACCGGCATCCAGCCGACGATCATCGTCGCCGAGGCGGGACCCGGCGTCGGGCCGGATCGTTGAACGTCCTCGTCGTCGGGGGTGCGGGCTACATCGGCAGTGCGACCTGCCGCGCCCTGCTCGAGGCGGGCCACACCGTCACCGTTCTGGACAACCTCGTGAAAGGACACCGCGACGCGGTGCCCGTCGAAGCCGAACTCGTCGTCGGCGACACCGCCAGCCCCGAGGACGTCGACCGTGCGTTCTCATCCCGCTCGATCGACGTTGTCATGGACTTCGCGGCCTTCATCGAGGCGGGCGAATCCATGAGCGTGCCGGAGCGCTACTTCCGCAACAACACCGCGAACGTCCTCACGCTCCTCGAAGCGATGCTCGCCCACGACGTCGGGCGCTTCGTCTTCTCCTCCAGCGCCGCGGTCTTCGGGGACCCGGAGGGCGTTCCGGTCGACGAGGACGCCGCCCTCGAGCCAACGAACCCCTACGGCGAATCGAAGCTGCAGGTCGAAAGGATGCTCTCTTGGTTCAGCGTCGCCCATGGACTGCGGTTCGCAGCGCTGCGCTACTTCAACGCCGCCGGCGCGACGAGTCCCGACTGTGGCGAGGACCACGACCCGGAGTCCCACCTCCTCCCTCTTGTGCTCGGCGTGGCACAGGGAAAAGGCTCCGCGATCCCGATCTACGGGACCGACTACCCCACTTCCGACGGGACGTGCGTGCGCGACTACGTCCACGTCGCCGACCTCGCCTCCGCCCACCTGTTGGCGCTGGATGCCCTCGCGGCGCGGGAGTCGGTGCGCTACAACCTCGGCAACGGGCGCGGTTTTTCGGTACGCGAGGTCATCGAGGTGGCCCGCCGCGTCACCGGACGGCAGATTCCCGCCGTCGAGCGTCCCCGCCGGCCCGGCGACCCGGCGATCCTCGTCGCCAGCTCCGCCGCCATTCACGCCGATCTCGGCTGGACGCCTAGTCGCGCCGACCTCGAGTCGATCGTCGCCGACGCCTGGGAATGGCACCGCAACCACCCTCAAGGGTTCCGGGACTGACGCCGTGTCGTTCCTCGAGCAATCCTCACACCGGCGTCTCAACCTCCTCACCGGGGACTGGGTCCTCGTTTCGCCCCACCGCGCGCTTCGACCGTGGCTCGGACAGGTCGAACGCCCTCCCGCGGAGGGCCTTGCCGTCTACGACCCGACGTGCTATCTGTGCCCCGGCAACAAGAGGGCGAACGGCGCAAGCAATCCCCCCTACTCACACACGTTCGTATTCGAAAACGACTTCCCCGCGTTGCTGACCGACGCGCCGACGGACGAGTTCGACCGCGACGGGCTGCTCGTCGCCCGCGGCGAGCCCGGGGTCTGCCGGGTGATCTGTTACTCGCCGCGCCACGATCTCGCCCTGTCGCGTATGGAAGTCGCGGATGTGGCACGGGTCGTCCAGGCGTGGCGGGATCAGTTCGCGGCGATCGCCGGCGACGAATCCATCCGCTCGGTCCAGATCTTCGAGAACCGAGGTGACGTGATGGGAGCGAGCAATCCCCATCCCCACGGGCAGATCTGGGCAAGCGCGAGTCTGCCGAACGAACTCGCGAAAGAAACACCCCGTCTTGCCCGCTTCGCGCAAACCCACGGATCGTGCCTTCTCTGCGACTACGCCCATCTCGAGGAGGAGTTGTCGGCACGCGTCGTGCTGGCAAACGAGTCCTTCCTCGTCGTCGTGCCGTTCTGGGCCAACTGGCCTTTCGAGACGGTCATCCTGCCCCGTCGCCATGTCGGCGGACTCGACGGCTTCGAACCCCAGGAGATCGAGAAGCTCGCCGACGCCCTCCACGCCCTGACGGTCCGCTACGACAACCTTTTCGAAACGCCTTTCCCCTACTCGATGGGCATCCATCAGCGGCCGACCGACGGCAGCTCACACGAGGAGTGGCACTTGCACATCCACTTCTACCCGCCGCTCCTCCGCTCGGCGACGGTGCGCAAGTTCATGGTCGGTTTCGAACTCCTCGGGTCGCCCCAACGTGACATCACCCCCGAGGACGCGGCCGATCGTCTGCGCACCCTCGCCGAGCGGCACTACCTCGATTCGACCGCCACCTGACGAACCCCGCCTCGCCGCCGGCGACGCCGCCACCCAGGACGGGTCGTCTCCGGTCTACGGGTCCCGGTCCCGGCCCACGGTCGTCCGTGTGGCCGACTTGTCCCGTCCCCGGTAGGTGCTCGCGACGAGGAACACAACGACGAGGAGCATGACAGCCGTCAGTCCTGCCGCCCGGTCGTGGCGCAGCAGGAAGGCCGCTCCGACGATAAGCAATGTCCCGACGAACAGCTCCGGCGTCTCGCCGATCAGGAAGTCCCACCAGAACCGCCCGAAGCCGACCGCCAGCCGTCGGGCGCGATCCCTCATCGGCCGACACCTTCTCGTTCCGCCAGCGTCACGGGGACCGGGGGCGGCACAGGGCGGAGCAGCGAGCGCATCCAGCCCACGACGATCCCGCTCACGGCGAAGAAGCCCGCGACAAGAACGGGCACGGCGAGGTCGTTGCCCGGCCAGTGCAGTCCCGTTCCCTCGGCGACCCAGAACACGCCGAAGCTCGTCAACATGATTCCGACCGCCATTTTCAAGACGTTCTCCGGGATGGCCGAGAGCTGACGAGCGACGAGGACCCCGGCCGACCCGACGAGGATCACCGCCGCCGCGGCCGCGGCCGCCGCCAGACCGAGACGGTGCGCGCTCGCGCCGAGGCTCAGCACGATGAGCACGACCTCCATCCCCTCGAGGAGCACGCCTTTGAACGCCACGACGAACCCGAGCGCGTCCCGCCGGGGGTGTCTCGACAGGTCGCGTCCGGGGAGATCTCGCAACCTGGCCACCGTCTCGGCGTAGATCTCGCCTTCGTCGCGCGCGGCGTGGTGCCCGCTCGCTCGCAGGATCGCCTTGCGAAGCCAGGAAAGCCCGAGCACGAGAAGAAGCGCGCCGATCACAACCCGAAGCGTGGCGATCGGCACGTAGTGGACGAGAGGCACGCCGACCGCGGCGACGAGGACCGCGAGCAGACCGACCCCGACGGCACTACCCTCGATCGCCGAGCGCCAGCCCCGCGTGGCCCCGGTGGCGAGCACGATCGTCAGCGCTTCGACCATCTCGACGGCGCTCGCCAGAAAGACCGCGAGCGCCAGCGCTACCGCCGTCGTCGACATCGTCTCGCCGCTCCGCTCTCGTGGCCCGCGCCCTTGGACGTGCCCGAGGGGTACGAGGCCATCGGCCACGCCCGAGGGGTGACCGGTCCGATCGTACCGGGGAGCGGTGCCCCTGTTGATCCGGCCCGGTGCGACTCCGCGTTCCGTTTCGGATCGGTCTCATGAAGTGTCGCACCAACCGGTAAGGTGGTCGCCGGACGGGCCGGTGGCAGATGGCGTCTGGACCCGACAGGTCCCAGTGTCCGTTGCGCCTTGGAGGTTTTGGAGCATTGCGTCTTGGAGTCCTCACCGCCGGCGGCGACTGTCCCGGTGTCAACGCGGCGCTCCGGGCCGTCGTCCGTCGTGGCGCCGTCACCTATGCCGATGACGTCATCGGCTTCCGCCGCGGATGGCAAGGGCTCGTGGACGACGATTGCGTGCCTCTCGATGTCGCAACGTGCCGGGGGAGCCTTGCGCGTGGCGGGACGATCCTCGCGACGTCTCGATTCGATCCGTTCAAGTCCGCCAGCGGGCCCGACCGGATTGCCGAGATGGTCGCGCGCCGGCACGTCGATGCGCTCATCGTCATCGGGGGACGAGGATCATTGCGCATCGCGCGCGAAGTGTCCGAACTCGGGATCCCGGTCGTCGGCATTCCCAAGACGATTGACAACGACGTCAACGCGACCGACTCGACGATCGGCTTCGACACCGCGGTGCAGATCGCGGTCGACGCCATCGACCGCCTCTACACGACCGCGGAGTCCCACAGCCGGGTGATCGTCTGCGAGGTGATAGGCCGCCAGGCGGGGTGGATCGCCGTCTGCGCCGGAGTGGCGGGCGGCGCGGCCGTCGTCCTGACGCCAGAGGAACCCTTCGACATCGAGCAGACCTGCGCCCATCTCGTCCACAGACGCTCCACGGGTCGATTCGGCTCGGTCATCGTCGTCGCCGAGGGGGCCACGCCGCGCCCGGACACGATCGTCCTTCCGCCACCCGAGATGGACCGTTTTGGCCACGAGCGGTTCGGCGGCATCAGCGCCGTTGTCGCGCGCGAGATCGAGGCCCGGACGGGCTATGAGTCCCGGGCCACCATCCTCGGCCACCTGCAACGCGGCGGCACGCCGACCGCGTTCGACCGGTTGCTCGCGACCCGCTTCGGTGTCGCCTCCGTCGACGCCGCGCACGACGGCGATTTCGGCTCGATGGTCGCCCTCCATGCCCAGGAGATCGAACGCGTCACGTTCGCGGAAGCGATCGACGAGCTCAAACGCGTCCCGCGCGACTTGATCGACCGCGTCGTGGCCATCTTCACCTAACGCCGGGCGGCCGGCCCCGTCAACCCTTCGCCGGCTCTGCCGGAATCTCCCCCATCCGGCCCCGCCGGTAGTCCTCGAAGGCCTGCCTGATCTCGGCGTCGCTGTTCATGACGAACGGCCCGTACCACGCGACCGGCTCGCCGATCGGCGCGCCACCAAGCACGAGGACATCGAGCTGGCGGGCGGGGCCGTGTTGGTGGCCGTCTGCGGAGATCTCGAGATGGTCGCCAGGTCCGAACACGGCGAGCTTGCCTGCCTCGATCGGCCAGCCGGCGCTCGAGGCGACTCCACTCCCTGACAACACGTAGACGAGCGCGTTGTAGCGCGGCCGCCAGGGAAGCCGGAGCGTCGCCCCGGCTTCGAGCGTGGCGTGCACGAAGCTGATCGGTGTGTGCGTCGAGCCCGGGCCGCGGTGGCCCCCCACTTCTCCGGCGATGATCCGGACGAGCGCGCCGGCGTCGGGAGACGTGACCAGCGCGACATTGCTCCGACCAATGTCCTGATACCGGGGTGGGATCCACTTGTCCGCCGCCGGCAGGTTCACCCACAGTTGGACCCCGTGGAACAGCCCGCCGGCCGCGACGAGCTCCTCGGGTGGCGCCTCGATGTGGAGGATCCCCGCGCCCGCCGTCATCCACTGGGTGTCACCATTCGTGATGAGTCCGCCACCGCCGTGGGAGTCCCGGTGCCGGAACGTCCCGTCGATCATGTAGGTCACCGTCTCGAACCCGCGGTGGGGATGCCAGGGCGTTCCCTTGGCCTCACCCGGGGCGTACTCGACCTCGCCCATCTGGTCCATGTGGACGAACGGGTCCAGCTCAGCCTGGGGAACCCCCCCGAAGGCACGTCGGACCGGGAACCCCTCGCCCTCCAGGCCCCGGGGCGCCTCCGTCACCATGCGAACCGGGCGCTCCCGGCTCGCCACCGTGTCGATCACCTCGAGTCGCGGCAGGACGAGCAGATTGTCGACCGTCACCGCGGGCATGCCGCCTCCTTGTTGTTGTGTTCCGGCCCGCCGCCGCGCGGCTCGCCTCCGAACGACAGGCCACCCGTCCAGGTCAACAGCGCCCGCCTCGGTGTTGTTCCCCGCACCGCCACCACGAACGGGAGGTGCAACGGGAAGCCAACGCCGCATCGTGGTCGGTGGTCCACGCCCGGGCGAGGGCGACGAGTTCGCCCGTTCGAAGGTGGAACATGCCCATTGCCCAACCCACGGACGAGCCTCGCCGGGGTGACCCAGCTCGTCGTCCGTCCGGGCTGCCGGTCCCGCCCCCCTCGAGCCCGGCGGCGCTGCCACGCCGCCCTCGTGACCTCGTCGCCTGGGTTGCGCTCGGCCTCGCCGTCACGACCGTGCTCACGCTCGTGGCCCGGGCCTCCTTGGACCCACGACCGGACCGCGGCGCCAGGGCACCGGCTTCGGCCCGCGCCCTACCCGCGGCGACCCCGGATTCGACGGCGCTCCTGCCGACGAAGGACCGGGCACGCCCCGACGCTCCGACCGGCACGACGACGACGGTGGCTGCAACCCCGGCCGTCCGACTTCGGCAGTCCGTTGCGACGACTTCCACCACCATCCCGGCCCCGGCGGATCCCGGCGAATCGAGTCCGACCACCTCCACGGCCACGCCGCCCCCGTCGGGTCCCGACACCTCCGATCGCGTTGCATCCGATCCGACCGGCACCACCGTGAGCCCCGCGGCGAGCACGGGATTCTCTGGCGTGCTCCGTTATCCCGAGGACGTCGCGACCTCGTTTCCCTTCAACTCGCCGAGCGGGCTTGCCGCGGTGCGCGCCCAGTGGCAGGGGGGCGAGGCGCTGGAGATGACCCTCGGCTGCGGACAGGCCGTCACGACCGGCGGCGGTACGCACGGCATCTCGCTCGTCGTCGCCGGACGTCCCGGCCCGTGCACCATCTCCATCGCGTTCGGTCCGGGTGAACACGAAACGGTCGGGTACACGCTCGATATCCAGGTTCCACCGGCGGATTCGGCTGCTCCGACGACGTGATGAAGACCCGACGCGCCGCGCTCGGCGCCGGCTGCGCCGCGTTGGCGAAGGCTGCGGTCCTCGTCGCCGGCGTTCCCCTGGCGCTGGCGCGCCTGTGGCTCGCGGCGCCCCTGCCCGGCGGCTTGTTCCGTCCCGCGGCCGCCGGGTCGATCGCGACGTGGGCCCACCTCGCCGTGCTCGCTGTCGGGATCCTCTGGCTGCTCGCGACGGCGAGCCTCGCCCACGATGTCTGCGGCGCGTTGCGCCGCCACGAGGCCATCGACGCGAGTTCCTGGTCGGCCCGGTGGGCAGCGGCGATCGTCGGGCTGATCCTTCTGGCGAGTGCCGGAACATCCTTGGTGGCATCCGGTTCCGCCCGTGTCCCGCCGACCTCGGTCGCGGCGGCGCCGATAGGCCGGCGCGTCCGCCCGGGCGCGGCGCCGAGCGGCCCCCGAGTCCGAAGGACGCGCCCGACGGTCACCGTCGCGCCCCACGAGTGTCTCGCCGACGTCGCCGCGCGCGCGACGGGGTGCGCCGACGACTGGCCCTTGCTCGCCCATCTGAACCTCGGTCGCTTGCAAATCGACGGCGCGCGCATGCTCGATCCGGCGCGCTTGCGCCCCGGTTGGCAACTCAGCTTGCCGGCCGGCGCGCGCCTGGCAGCGGACCGTCCGACCGCCGAGGCGCGACCGTCGGCTTGGCCCTTCGAAAGGCGCCTTTCCGAACTCGGTCTCGTGGGACTCGGCGTCATCACCACCTGCGCCCTGGCGCGCCGCATCCGTAATCTGCGCCGCTCCCGTTCGAGCGCGCGCCGGCTGGGCGAGCGCCACGCCGTGGTCGCCCGCCCGGTGAGCGCGGCGCGGGTCGCGCTCGAGCCGTTCGCCGACGCGCCGCTCGTCGACTGGATCGACCTCGCCAATCGCCTGCTCTGGCGTCTCGTCCGCGACGAGGAAACGGACGCTCCGGATGTCCGCCTCGTCCGCGCCGGTCCCGACGGTGTCGAGTTCCTCCTCGCGAGCCCGCGTCTCGTCGCGCCGTGGCCCTTCCTCGCCCGGCGCGCCGGCCACTGGTGGGTCCTCGACCCCACCGCCGAGCGCGGGGAGTTGGAGCCCGACGCCGCCCGCTGCCGTCGTTTCGTCCCGTCGCTCGTGCCCCTCGGGGACGACGCCGACGCTTCCTACCTCCTCGTCGTCGGTCGGAGTCGGCGGCTCGGGATCGACGGTGCCGACGAACTCGTGGACCGCACGCTCAACGCCATCGTCACGTCGCTGCGCACAGTGCCGTGGGCCGAGGAGCTCGCTGTCGAGCTCGTCGGCGTCGATCCACCACCGCCCGACGAACAGTGCTACCAGCTGAGCTCGTCGACGACGGCCGCCCTCGAGGACCTCGCCGCCGAGAACGACCCCGCCGGCGAGTCCCGCCTCGTCGGTCGCTGGCGGCGTGAACCCCTCGTCGTCGTCGGCCGCCAAGCCGCCGATCCCGAGTGCGAACGCGTCCTCGCCGCCGCCACCGTCGCCACCGGCATCATCGCCGCCGGTCAACGGGGCACCGAGAGGCTCGCCGTCGACTCCGACCACGCGGTCCTCCTGCCCTACGGGATCGAGCTCACCGCGGTGACACCGACCACGGGACAGTTCGCCCTCCTCGACGGGCTTCTCGCCGCAGCGCGCCGCCCGACCACGATCCTGCCGGTCCGTCCGGGGATCGCGACCG
>Ga0187771_10000303_pt1 | contig 29162 bp, 30 predicted proteins | sample 0116_SJ02_MP15_1_FD_133139 | JGI IMG/M metagenome (GOLD analysis project Ga0187771, IMG submission 133139) | Tropical peat soil microbial communities from peatlands in Department of Meta, Colombia - 0116_SJ02_MP15_10_MG | ecosystem: Environmental > Terrestrial > Soil > Wetlands > Peat | place... | reverse complement strand
CTCCGACCAGCCGAAGTTCGCATCCTTGGCCTGGGGCCTGATCGCCATCAATACGAACCGCCAGTATTCGGGGTCAGCGATCTTGGCCGCTTCATCCATCCAGATGCCCACGTTCCTGCTCTTGGAGAATCTCTGACCCTCAAAGAGGATGAACTCCGTGGAGGACACCTGCCAGGGCAGGACGTATCCCTGGTCCGACGCCATCAAGAGAGCAGGGAAGATGATTGTGTGGAAGGGTATGTTGTCCTTCCCCATGAAGATGACCGTCCTGGTTGCCTTATCCTTCCAGAACCTGTCGAAGGCCTCAGGATCGCCCTTTCGTTCTGCCCATTCCTTCGTGGCTGAAACGTAGCCCAGAACCGCCTCCATCCAGACGTAGATGGTCTTCCCCTCAGCGCCTGGGAAGGGGGCAGGTATCCCCCACTTGTTGTCCCGGGTGAGGGGTCTCGGCTTCAGCCCTTCCTGAAGCCACCCGTTTGAGAAATTCCTCGCGTTTTCTGGGAACTGGGGCGATGAGGCGATGTACGACTTCAACCTGTCGGTTAGCTTGGGCAGTTCGAAGATCCAGTGTTTTGACTCCCTGATTACGGGAGCTGTGCCGCATATGGCGCATCTTGGGCTTTTGAGTTCGACTGGTTCCAGAAGGCGGCCGCAGTTGTCGCACTGGTCCCCTCTGGCCCCGTCGAATCCGCAGAACGGGCAGACCCCTTCTACGAACCTATCGGGAAGGAAGCGCTCATCTCTTGGGCAGTAGGGAAGGGGTACCTCTTCGCTCGAAACATATCCGTTAAGGTAAAGCCGTGTGTAAAAATCCCTGCAGAACTGGACGTGGGTGGGTGACTCTGTTCTAGTGTAGTTGTCTAGCTCGACCATGTACTGTTTAAGGAGGGAGAGGATCTCAGCGTGGTTCCTGTCCGTGAGGGCCTTGGGCGAAATGCCCAGCTTCGTGGCCTCGACCTCGATGGGGGTTCCGTGCTCGTCGGAGCCGGAGACGGATACCACCTCGTCACCCTTGAGCCGGAGGTACCTGGAGTAGACGTCCGCCGAAAGAAGGTGAATGAATGTCCCTAGGTGCGGCGTCCCATTAATGTAGGGCCATGCCGAGCCCACGATCCACTTTGTCAATGGAGCGGCCTTCGAATTCGAACCTGAGGCGCCTTCTCATGATATTTATCCCTTTAGGTATCAGTGGCGCTCTCGGAGCCCGCGCATCGGTTTTCGTCCCGCTCAGTAGTCGAGGATGCCCTTCTGTTTCGCGTCAACGCGGGAGCTCACCTCCCTGAGCGCAGTCTTCTGCTCGTCCGTCAGCATCCCCATGAGCTCAAGGGCTTCTAGGCTGTTCAGCACCGCGTACCCGTGGAAATGGTTGTTCCAGTATCCATACACCTCCTTGGAGCTCTTGAGAGCCTCCCTGAGCTTCGGCAACCACTCTGCGATCTGTTCCTTCGAGTACCTATAGTCGTACCACACTCGTTCGCCAAGACCGTGCCACCTTACATACGTGAAGTCAGCTGTAGCCACAATCTCCGGGGGAAGCAGGGGCTCGTCCACGGTCGTGTTGGCCACCTTGTATTTCCGGAGGAGCTTCCAGGTCTCCTCATTCCACCACGATTCATGGCGGAACTCCACCGCGAACTTGAACAGGTCCGCAGGGAGGACCTTAAGGAAGGCCTCCAGGAGGTCCAAGTCGGCCGAAAGGCTGGGGGGGAGCTGCACCAACAGGACCCCGATCTTGTTCAGGCCAGATAGTGGCTTGAGGAGTTCAAGGAACCTCTCGAGGTCTGCCTCAACTCCGAGGGAAAGCCTGAGCCGCTTCTTATGGGTGATGAGCTGGGGCACCTTGAGGCTGAACTGAAAGTCCAGCGGGCTGTACTTGGACCAGCCGAAGACCACTTTTTCGTTCGGATAATCGTAAAAGGTGCTGTCCACTTCGGCGGTCTTGAAGACCTTCGAGTAGAACGACAGCTTTGACGTGTCCTTGCTGGGATAGAAGACCCCCAGCCATTCATCGTAGCTCCATCCGCAGGTGCCCATCCGAAGCGGCATCGCCCGTTAAATATCCCGAGAGGCTTCTTAACGTATCGTGGAGTTCCGCGTCGGGACCGGGGGCTGGCAATACCTTCCAGTTGAGACCGTGGACAAGCTGCGAAGCTACTCCAAGATCTTCGACTTCGTGGAGGTGAACTCCACCTTTTACTCGCGGATCCCCCTTGGGACCGTCGCCAGGTGGAGGGAGGTCGTTCCCCCCGAGTTCGAGTTCGCAGTCAAGTGCAGCAGGGAGGTGACCCCGCTCCTCAGATCAGGCGACCGATCTCGCCTTTCAGCCGTCCTTGAATACATGTCAAGCGTCTGCGAGGTCTTGGGTTCCGATATCCTCGTGCTCCAGACGCCGTCAAGGCTCGATCCCTCCAGGGCATCGGAAGGAGCCCTGCTCGACCTGGCCAATCATGCCGAAATTCATTCGCTCAGGCTTGCTTGGGAAGTCCGCTCCAACCCAACGCCGGAGCTCCTGTCCTTCTTCAAGGCGCACGGCATAGTCCAAGTCACCGACCTCAGCCGCGCGCCTCCCGTCCTACCGGGAGAAGTCATCTATTCGAGACTGTTCGGAAGGGGAAGACACAACCTCTACAGGTTCACCACCGAGGACTTCAGGAGGATTGAAGATGGGGCCGTTTCGTCGAGAGCGAAGAAGGCCTATTTCGCGTTTCACGGAGTCGCGATGTATGCAGATGCACTCAGGTTCAAGAAGAGTATCCGTGCAGGACAAACCAGTTAGGCGCCGGTCCCTCCGAATTCCGACGGTCCCAGCGGCGGAGATGCGCTCTCGATGGATTCAGAGGGTCGGCCTCGACTGCCGAGCCAACTCTGTGGCTCTCCCCGAGCTATCCTTATAACATCTACCCAGCTAGTCCGCTTCGAATTGGGCTTGGCCTCGAAGACACAGCTCTTCGCCGAATACGAGGAAAAGGCGAAGCTGACCGAATTTGCTGGGTATGACCTTCCCCTGTATTTCGACTCGATAATCACCGAACATCTTGCGGTAAGGAATGCGGCCGGCTTCTTCGACGTCTCACACATGGCCCGCTTCCTGATCGAAGGCAAGCAGGCGGAGGAATTCCTCAACAAGATGGTGACGGTCGACGTGTCCAAGGCTGAACCGGGGAGGGCGCAGTACACCTTCCTCTGCTTCGAAAACGGCGGAGTGATCGACGACCTTATCACTTACAAAGCCTCCCCTGAAAAGTTCTTCATGGTCGTGAACGCCGCCAACCATCAGAAGGACTTCGAGTGGTTGGCCACTTGGTCAAGGCAATATGACGTGTCCCTTTCCGATCTCACATCCGACTCCTCCCTCATTTCCGTCCAAGGGCCCCTCGCAAGAGAGCTCATAAGGGCGGCGCTGTCCTTGGACCTCTCCCCCCTCAAGCGGTTTCGTTTTTCGTTCTTCGACTTCGAAGGGCTGGAGGTCATGGTCTCAAGGACGGGCTACACCGGTGAGGACGGGTTTGAGCTGATGCTCCGGGGCGTCACCGCCGAGAGTCCAGGGGCCGCTGCCATGATGTGGAGGAAGCTAGCCGAGAAGGGCAAGGGCTTCAAGGCTCCCCCGTGCGGACTTGGGGCGAGGGACACACTGCGCCTCGAAGCGGGCCTCCCACTCTACGGGAACGATCTTACAGCTTCGACCACCCCCGTCGAGGCCGGCCTCACTCGTTTCATCGACGCTTCAAAGCAAGACTACCTCGGCAAGGAGACTCACGTACGCCAGATCAGTGAGGGGACCGCGAAGGCCTTGAGGGGGCTCTACTTGCTTGACAACGGGATTCCCCGAAGCCACTACCCGATCTTTCTCAGTGGAGAGGAAGTTGGGTCGGTCACCAGCGGGACCTTCTCGCCTCTCCTGAGGAGGGGAATCGCTCTGGCCTACATCAAGAGCTCTCTGCCGGGAGGGTCGATCGTGGAGGTCGACATCCGCGGCACAAGGTGCAAAGCTGAAATACGCCCCCCTCCGTTTTACGACCAAGAGCTGTACGGGTGGAGGAGGAAGCTGGCTTGAGAGCGGGAAAGTACGAAATACCAGAGGACCTTCTTTTCACCAAGGACCATGAATGGCTGAGGGTATCTGGGACCAGCCAGGCCGAGGTGGGCATCACTCACTACGCATCTGAGATGCTGCACGACATAGTCTTCGTGACGCTCCCTCAGGTCGGAACCGAGCTCGAGGGAGGGAAGCCTGCCTCCACGGTGGAGTCGGTGAAGTCGGTGTCCGACGTCATGGCCCCCGTGAGCGGAACGGTGACTGCCATCAACGAAGAACTCGTTCAGCATCCTGAGCTGATCAACCAAGACCCCTACGGGAAGGGCTGGTTCTTCAAGATGGAGTCTTCTTCACTCTCCACTGCGAAGGGCCTTCTCATGGCTCCAACGGACTATGCGAAGCTGGTCGAACAGCTTGCAGCTCAAGAAGGTTAATATTCCCTCCTTTTGTTAGGTGAGGAGAAGCCGGCATGGAGAACCCTGTGAGTAGGCTCCGCTCCCTCATTCGTAGGCCCACCATCAAGCCTACGAAGATGTCGGCCTTCCTGGCGATGGCCTTAACCTTCGCCATAGCCATGTGCTACAGGCTGCAGCCCGGGCAGTTCGGGTACACCTTGGACGAGTTCGACTCCTACTTTCACTATTACTGCACCAACATAGTGGTGACGAACATTAGCACCAAGGGCTTTGGAGGCCTCTTCAGCTTCTTCAGCGTCATAGACACGCACTTCTGGTACCCGGTCGGTTACGACATGGCCGCCACGACCTTCGCCGGCTTCTACTATACGACCGCCTTCCTCTACCTGTTCCTGACCAGAGTGTTGGGCGTAAGCATTTCGCTGTTCGATTACACGGTAATTCAACCCGTGTACTTTGGGGCCCTGATAATAATCCCGGTCTTCCTTCTGGGCCGAAAGATCCGGGGCACCGGCACCGGTCTGGCCGCCGCGCTCTTTACGATATTGACCCCCGGCTTCATATACAGGTCGAGCCTCGGCTGGTTCAAGCACGAGCCGCTGGCACTCTTCCTGGGCGTCTGGGCGCTCTACCTTGGCCTTGTCGCCTTCGAAGCCCCCACCAACAAGAAGATGTGGATTTACTCCGTGGTGGCGGGCCTGGTCCTAGGCTATACCAATGTCTGCTGGGGAGGGGGTGAGTATTTCAACGGCCTCCTCGGACTGCTCTTCCTCGTAGTCCCGCTCCTGACCACCGTCGACTACAAGAAATCCTATTCGGGCTTCATAATCCTCTTCGTAAACATAATCGTCGGGACCGCCTTCCCCAACCCTGGCATCGACTGGTACAGGAACGCAGCCAACCTGGTCTTCGCCCTTGGGGTCCTCGGCGGCCTGTTCATAACCTACACCGGCAAGAGGCTGCCCGACAGGAACAAGCTCATCGGCAAGTGGGGGACCCTCATCGGAATGGGCGTGCTGGCGGTGATAGTTTTCCTTCTTCTCCCGACGGGCATCTCCGCCAGATACCTTTCGGTGATTGACCCATTCTACAGGGAGGTCGGACCGAACGCGGCCATCGTGTCTTCTGTGGCCGAGCACCAGTCCACCAGTGGCATCGAGCTGCTCTACTACTATTCGATAGTCCTGATCCTAGCTCTCTTCGGCACGTACCTCCTGATCAAGCGGAAGACCCCCGGGGCGATCTTGGCCGTGTTAGCCTTCCTTTCTTCCCTTTACGTCGCCTCCTCGTTCGCCAGGCTCCAAGTCTACCTCTCCATCTTCGCCGGAGTCGCCGCAGGCTTTGTGTTCAGCGAGCTCTCTTCGAGGTACATCGGCATGAAACAAGACCCGAAGAGGAAGGCCCCAGACGCCACCATAGGCCCCAGGAAGGCCATATTCGCCTCGGCCATGATCTTCCTGATCTTATTCGCGGCCATAGAGGTTTGGCAGCCAGTGACGGTCAGGCCCCTCCAGATAGAATCCTCAGGGACCATCCTTCCCGAAGACGTCCCCGACTGGCAGCAGGCGCTAACATGGATTAGCACCAACACTCCTCCCAACGCCAAGATCATCTCATGGTGGGACTACGGTTACTGGATAACCGTGATGGGCAACCGCACCACCTTCACGGATAACGGAACGCTGAACACCACTAGGATAGCGCAGATCGGCGACATGTACATGTCGAACACTACCACCGCCCTGCAGATCGCGGAGCAGATAGGGGGAGACTACATCGTGGTCTTCACCACGGGCCGCAACCTTGGAAACGGCTATGACGTAATCGGGAGGGTGTATTCACTGGGAGGCGACGAAGGCAAGTTCGACCAGATGGCCCTGATAGCCGATAGCGCCTTCCACAACGTCAACCTGACGTCCTTCCTCGACCCCATAACCGACATGCCGAACTATCAGTTCTGGAACTCGACCCTAATCGGCGAGCTCCTGCCGTACACCTTCGACGGCTACGGCCAATTCGATCCCACCACTGGCCAGCTGAACACGATCGAGCCCAATTACGACACCACCGCAGGGACGAGCGTGATTCAGCTTCCGCTTTACACCTACAACATCACCTTTCCGGCCAACGCCCATCCCTTTGAGCTGGTCTTCAAGTCCGCCGGGACTCCCGACACCAACGGGTACTTTGCGCAAGTCCTGATCTACAAGATCAATCCGTGAAAGCATCGGATGTTAGCCCGGGGGGACTTTGTCCTTCATCCTGAGCCTAAGGTACTTGTCCTGAGGGGAAAACTTGGGAGGATGAGCGAGGACGGTCTTCCCACCACACTTCGTGCATTTTTCTTGAAAGGTGTAGGCGCCGCACTTCTCGCAGCGCCGCATTAGGCCTTTCAATGGAGCTTCAGCTCTTCTCTCGGATGAAGTTCAGGCTGCCCTTGCTTCCCAATTCGGACTTGACCTCGTCGACGAAGCTGGTGAGGACCCTCTCGCCCACCTTAAAGTTCTCGGCGTAAAGCCTGAGGTTGTAGCGCGGGGCCCCAGCGTAGAGCACCTCGACCTTGACGTCCGGGGGGACATCTCCCACGGCCTTTGCAAAGGCCTCCTTGATGACCGTCACTCCGTCGGGCCTGAGGGAATTTAGTTCGAACACCCCCTTTATCTCCACGCTGGGCACCTTGAACCTCTCGGCGGCAACCCTCATCAGGGAGTCGACGTACCTCTGGTCGAGGCCCAACTTCGCCAGGACGGTCGGCCCCTTTCGCATGAGGGCCTCTAGGGCGTCGTAGAGTGAGCCGAACTCGTCGGCCAGCTTCTGCCTTATCTCGTTGTCGTTGACCAGCCCCAGCTCCTTCTTCACGATATCAAGTATCCCCTTAGCCTTGGCCTCCCTCTTCACCTGTATGAGCTTCTCCTTGTGCTCCTCGCTAGTGACCTGCCGGAGGGAGAGGTCTACCTCGTTGCGCTGCCTATCTATCCTGATGACCTTGAGGACTATCTTCGTGTCCTCCTTGACGAACCTTTCAATGTGGCGAACCCACCCCGTGGTCACTTCCGAGTTGTGGAGGAATCCCCTTTGGCCACTGTATTCGTCCAGAGTCACATATGCGCCATAGGGGGTGAGCTGGACCACAGACGCGATGACGACTTCGCCGACGTCAGGCAGCACCGGTCCGGGCATGAATCCCTCAGTCCAGCCTGCGCGTGATTTCACCGTTGATGATGGTGCGGCCACCCGATGGCTCCGCTATGACTTCCCCGCAGACTTCGCACTTGACGGGCACGGTCGCGTTCGAAAAGACGACTTTTTCCGTGCCGCACTTCCCGCACTTCACCTGGAGGAACGCGCTCCCGGGCCTCACGAAAAGCTGTCTTTCCTTACGAACCAAGTTCCATTCACTCCGCAATCTCCAGCTTCCTGAGCCGCATCCCCTTCTTCATTATCGTGAATCCGCACTCCTTGCACTTAATCCTAAGGGTGGCCTTCTTGGTGGTCTTCGCCGTCCGTATCAGCTCAGGATACTTCTGCCCGCCGTAGCCCTTCTTCTCTTCGGCGTGCTTCCGGGCCCCCCTGGACATGGCCCTCTCCTTCCCCTTCTTGTAGAGCGACACGGAATGATCCGTGTGCTTCTTGCATTTGGGGCAGAAGGTGTTCACAGTCTTAGGGTACTTCAAAGGTCGCTCACCCAGGTCTCGGCGACCACGCCCCTCTCCAGCAGTGGCTTGGCGTTGTCGATGGGGAGGACGGCTATGTCCTCGGGCTTGTACGGACCATACTGTTTCAAGTCTACGCCGGCCATCTTTGACGTCGCCTGTAGAAATCGCACGACTATATACCTTACTAGGTAGCTGTCTGAGGACTCCTCCAGGACGGAAAGGCGTCCTCGATCCACCGCGTCCTTGATCCTCGCCAGCCTCTTCACGCTCGTGTACAGGGGTTCAACAAGGTACCTCTCCTCTGAAGTGAGGGATATCTCGTTCGAGCCCCTGAGAGCCTTGTCCAGGAACTTGTGGAGGCGCAGGGTCATCAGCTCATCCGCCATCCCGCAGAACATCTCTATTTCTCTTGAGAGGAGGGAGTTGACCATCTCCGAGTCCCCGTTTCCCATGAATCCCCTGATCTGCTTCACCCTCAGGGCCACCGCCTTGTAGAGTCCGGGATCTATGCGAGAGAGCTCCTCGCTGGTCAGCTCCTTCTCTAGGCTCTGCTGAAGGGTGGAAAGCAGCTCTTCACTCATAACCGCCCGCATCTACATCTGCACCATATTAAAGGGTTGGTTCTCGCGGCTCAGCCATTGGCACGCGACGGTTGGGCAAGGCCCTTGGCTACGAGGTAGACCGCAGCGTACATCGGTAGCTCGATGACCTCTCTTTCGTATGGTCCGTAGGAATTGCCCAGGAGCCAGAATATCGGCGAATAGCTCACCGCCAGTCGAACTGGCTCCGAGCCAAAGGCTACGGCGTCAACAAGGGGGTCGGCGTCGGCGAGGCTCTCATATCTTTTCTTGACGAGGCCGGACTTGTCGTGGAGGGTTCCTCCCATCCTGAACACGCGGTGCGTGTCGATCGTCACCCCCGCATCGACCTTCACTCCGATGCGGTCGACGGTCCTATCGATCATGGATTCGACCAGCTCCGGATGCTCCATGAATTCCTGGACTAGGGCCTCCCTCGAACCGAACCCATCCATCTCTTCTACGGCGGAGATCAACCTTCCCCTCCATCCAGGCTCTTCTGGAATGGGAACCTTGGGGGTGAGTTCCTCGGCGGTCCTCCTGGGGAGCAGCCCCATCTGGCGGGCTGTGAACCCTTTCCCCGCCATGTACTCGACCATCTCCGACCTTCCCCGCTGGTCCAGCATCTCATACTTCGAGCCCACCGCCGAGAGGTGGAAACCCCGGTTCCCCGAAAAGTAGACAGCTACTTCACTGGCGGGAATCCCGAAGTCTGATTCGAGAAATTCGACTAGCTTGATCGCTTCCTCCTTGGCGGCGCCGAGGCACTTGCCGCAGACCCAGTGCACCGTTGAGATGTCCCCGGAGCCGCAGAACGGACATTTGTCTCCGGCGGCCTTGGAGGGCCTTCCACAGTTCCCGCAATAGGCAAAGTCATGCTCCGCCGTGCAGGCAAGCGATAGGTCGTCAGAATCGATGTCGAACGCCAGGTCGGCCTTGCGGTAGCCCTTCTCCTCCATGGGGAGTGCGGGGAAGTCATAGTACCCTACTGAACAGTAGGCCGACCTTGGAGACTCCCTAACCATCACCGCCTTGAACTCCCCTTCGTTCGGGAACGCGAGGTGCCTTACCATTTCTCCGCTGAAGTTCAAGTACCCAAATTCCCGCCTTTCAATTTCGACGGGGATTTCGACCGACTCAACGTGGTGAAAATAGTATGATTTGAAGGCCTTGGCTAGGAAGCTCTGGGCCTGGCCCCTCTCTTCGGTCATGGTCGGCCAGCACCGACCCTGCCCATCCTCCCTGCTGACATCTCCGGACCTGCGAGCACATCATGCGCAGACTGCTTAAATAGACATCGTCCGGCCGTCACATCCCATCCTCTTCCCTTGGAGAAGGTCACTCAGAATGCCGTTAAGAAGATGATGACGCTTGTCTTTCGGTGTCGGGAACGTTAATTAGAACGGTATTGCGGAGGTTGGGGTGATATGTTGCAGGCCGTCAGCCAGTCGGCCGAAGAATGGAAGTCCGTATCACAGGCGATTTCCACACTCATCGAAGAGGCCACCTTCGAAGCAACTCCAGAGGGGCTGAACCTCAGGGCCATGGATCCTTCTCACATAGCCCTTGTCGACCTCAAATGGCCAGCCGCGTCCTTCGAAAAGTATGCCTGCGACCAGAACCACACGCTGACGGTCAGGGTCGAAGATCTGCAGAAGGTCATGAGGCGCGCCGAGGGCAAGGACAAGGTGGAGCTGCGATTGGGAGAGGAGAACATGCTTGAGCTCAAGCTCTTCGACGGCTACGAGAGGGAGTTCCAAGTCCATCTGGTTGAGTCCACTTATAGCCAGACGCCCCTCCCCAAGGTTAACTTCAGCATCCAGTGTAAGCTTACCACCCGGATCCTCCGGAAGGTCCTTTCCGACGTTCAGAGCATATCCGACCACATATCGCTCAAGGCGGAGGAGGGCAAGTTGGTCTTCCTGGGCAAGAGCGAAGTCGGCAAGGCCTCCGTCATCCTGAAGAAGGACAACCCAGACATCCTGCAGCTTGAAGTCAAGGAGGGAGGGGAGGCCACCTACAGCATAGAGTATCTGAGCAACTTCGCCAAGTCCGTTTCAAACGCCGAATCAGTGAACGTCGGCTTCTCGGCCAAGATGCCGATAAGGATGGAGTTCCCCCTGTCCGAACAGGGTGCGACGATACAGTTTTATCTCGCCCCTAGGGTCGACTGAGGACATCGGGGATGGCCCCAGTGAAGCTGGACCTAAATAGCCTGCGAAAGAACAGATGGGTCAAGATTCTAGGCAGGATCATTACCCTCGAGGGAATCGCGGTCGTAGCTGGGATCCTCTTGACGGGAGGGCTCATCAACTACCTCCTTGAGGGCTCCTCGATCCCGGCGGACGTCGTCCTCACTCACTCTCTAGAAGACCAGAGCATCCTAGAGACGATCGCTTACGTCATAGCTGCAACCTTAGGCTTCGGCGGCCTCTATATGGTCTGGAGGTCCAGCCAGCCTTCGAAGACATGGCGCGAGTCCTTCCTGGTCTACATTACAGGATTCCTGCTCCTGATGATAGGTTTCTTCCTGTTCTTCTCAATCTACACCTTCAAGGTAGGCGGCTAAGCCCGTCCTCCGCTAAGATCCATGTCCCATCAAGTGCGAGCGAACACAGCCTAAGCCATCCCGCCCCCAGCGCCGCCCTTGCAGCGCTCTCCCTGATCAGGTTGACCAAGAGGAGGGTGGAGTCCGCCTTCGCCCTGCAGGCGGTGGCGACGTAAACCACATATTTGAAGAACATTCGACTCCAGTCCCTCTCCCCTCCCAACGCCCTGGCCTCGGCTTGCAGTGTCCCCAGCGAGTTAAGGAGGATGGGCTCCTCGCTCCTCTGGAGAGAGTAGATGTCCGCCACGGCAGAGAAAACGTCGCCGCCCTCAAGGAGGACTTGGAAGCCCTCCTGCTCCTTGGGAAAGAGGGGCGGTAGGCTGCAGTCCAGGTCGATTGCCCTGAATCGGCCCACGGCCGACGCCCAGCGCCTCATGAGGTAGGGCCTTTCGGAAAGCGGAACCACTACAAGATGCACCCCGGGGGGCTTCAGTTCAGGCAACTGCGATTCATTCGTCCTCCCGGACTTATTAACCCTGGGAGGCGGCCGGCTCGGGCGGGCATCTGCTAGGACCTTCCACCAAGGAGGAGAGCTGCGTGAAGTCCGATGAGTCCGTCCGGACGACCTTCTCCCTAAGCCATAGGGGGAAGAGCTCGATCACATGCTTCCTTCCGAAGCGTCTGTCCAGTAGAACTACGACCCCGCGCTGCCCCTTTCTCCTGAAGAGCCTCCCGGCCGCCTGAACGACCTTCGATACGGCGGGGATTATCACCAACGAATCGTATATCCATGGCCCCCCTCCCGTCCTTCCGAAGGCCATCCTCTCTGAAAGCTCCCTAGAAGGGGGAGGGAGGGGGAGACCCACCACGGACACGGCTGCTAGCCCGCCCGACGCGAAGTCCTCCCCTTCAGAGAACCTCCCTCCCATCACCCCAAGCAACATACATCCTGGAGAGGACGTCACCCTTCGCACGGCCTCGGCCTGCCTTTCTGACCTCATTCCCCTCTCCTCCTTCACCAATTCCGAAGAGGAGAAGGCGGGAAGCTCGCTTGCCACCCCTTCTAGGACATCATAGGAAGGGAAGAAGGAAGCCGTGCTTCCTCGAGCCGCCCTTGCGACGTTAGCGAGGCGAGACGCTATGGCGGCAAATTGCTCCCTTCCTCTTGTCCTGTACTCTGTGGTCACCCCGACGTCCACAAGCGTCAGGCACCGCCTTTCTAATGGGTCGACCCCGATCCTGAGGAAGCTCCCTCGCTCCACCCCCAGGGCGCCAGAGAAGCCCCCGTAGTCGAAGAAGGTGGCGGACAGGAAGACCGGGCTCCATAGCCCCTTCATCATCAGCGAGAACTCCTTCCTGACGTCCAGAAAGCGGACCACCATCGAAACGTCTCCCCCATGTGACCTGACCAATACCCTCGAGTCATCCCTCCCGAGCGCCCTCGCGAGCGAAGAGGCCAGTTCGAAAAGGCGAAGCCTTAGGAGGAACGCCCTGTCCAGGGGTTCCGCCACGAACATCATCGACGTCTTCATCTGTTGCGAGACGAGGAGAGTCTCAACCTCGACCTGGAGCCTCGACGACCTCATGGCCTGATCGGTCGTCATCACAATCTCCTGGCCCTCTTTCAAGCTCAGAGACTGGAGCCACAGCCTCACCTTATCGCAGAACATCAGCTCTTGGCTCCTCCCCCTAGTTGCAGCGATGGTCCCAAGGGTCTCCATCTCCGCGAGGCTGATCGCCCTTCCCGACGTGAGATAGATCATCTCCGGAAGGTTGTGAGCTTCATCAAAGATCACCAGGCTCCTCCTCCACCCCCTCCTCATCCCAAGCAGCTGGCCCCGGAGCGCTTCGTCAAGTAAGTGCGGATAGGTGGTGACCACCAGGTCCGAGTCCGCAGCCCTGTCCCTGGCCAGGAAGTAGGGGCAGACTCTGAACGTCTGGCAGCGCTTTAGGAAGTCTTCGATCCCTCCGATCGGAAACGCAAGGAATCGGCGGGACCTCTGTAGCGCGTCATAGAAGAAGCACCTTCCAGACGACACGCTCCCCCTGCAGTAATTTGGAAGTACCTCAGAGGGGAGGGGGACGCGCTCCAATTCTTTCAGCAGACAACCGTCAGCCATCGACAGGAGGGGGGCTGCCCTTGCCCCCGCGCCGAACCTAAGTACCTCCTCTAGGACCCGCTCCATCTCCCTCTTGGTCCTGACGACGTATGTGCAGGAGAAGCCCTGGTCGGCGATAAGGGAAATGGCAGCCGCTAGGGCTGAGGCAGTCTTGCCGAAACCATTGGGAGCCTCCACGGCCAGTCCCTCCCCTTTGAGGGCAGCGGCGATGATAGCCCTTGAGACCTCCTCCTGTCCTGGGCGAGGGGATTCGTAGGGAAACGCGGGGCCGCTCAAGGCAAAAGCAGAGCCATCAAGAGCATATTAGCACCGACGGGGGCGTTCCCCCCTGAAGCCTTCATCGACCCGCCAAGAAGCGAACCTGGCGGGCGAACGATTATTAGCATGCCATAGGCGGTTATTTGCGGACATGAAGAAAGAGGCCCCCAGCCTTCAGTCATACCTCGCCCGCCTGGGCGCCAAGGAGATCGCCTCCTTCGACGCGCCCGTTTCGACGAAGTTCGAGGTGGCCGCCCTGGAGAAGGCCCTGGATGGAAGGAAGGCCGTCATGATCAAGAGGCCCACCACGGGCAGGTTCCCCATCGTTGCGAACCTGCTTTCCTCTCACCGGAAGTTCGCGGAGGCGCTGATGACGGACGTTCCCTCGTTTGAGAAGTTCTTCATGTCGTCCGTGGCCGTCCCCGTCAAGCCTGCTCTGGTCGACGAGGGGGCCTTTCACTTCTCCGAGAAGCCAGCTCGTCTAGGCGATCTGCCGGTCGTTCATCACTTCGCCGATGACAGCGGTCCCTACATAACGAGCTCCATGGTGATCGCCAAGAACTTGGAGACGGGGACCCAAAACCTGTCGGTCCACCGCCTCCTGAGGCTGGACGACGGCCACTTGGTCGTTCGGATGGTGGAGGGCAGGCACCTCCACAGGGCCCATTCTCTGGCTCAGGAGGCTGGGAAGGACCTCCCGGTGGCTATCGTGATCGGGGCCCACCCAGCCGTCGAGATGGCGGCAGCCTTCCAAGCCCCCTACGGCTACGACGAGCTCACCCTCGCCAACTCCCTGTTGGGCGGGGAAATGGCCACATGCGAAGTAGATGGAGGCCTCCTGGTCCCCTCAGAGGCAGAGATCGTCATGACGGGCGTCATCGGCTCCAGGACCTCGAAGGAGGCGATGGTGGAGATGTTGGGCAACTATGACGCCGCGAGGGAGCAGCCCATCGTGGAGGTGCACAAGCTCTATCACAGGAAGGGGGCCCTCTACAGGGACATCCTCCCCGGAGGCCTAGAACACAGGATGCTGATGTCATATCCGGTGGAGATAAAGATGAACAAGGCCGTCCGCGACGCGGTCCCCTCGACCAAGAAGGTGATACTCACCGAGGGCGGTTGCAACTGGCTGCACGCCGTCATTCAGATTTCAAAGCGCCTGGAGGGCGAGCCGAAGAACGCCCTTGTCGCCGCCTTCGCATCGCACCCCTCGTTGAAGATGGCGACCGTGGTGGACGATGACATCGACCCCTCGGATCCGAAGATGGTTGAGTACGCGGTGGCTACCAGGTTCCAGGCCTCAAGGGGCCTCCTGATGATCAAGGGGGCGAAGGGTTCCAGCCTCGACCCCTCCGCAGACCAAGAGAGCCTCCTGACGGACAAGCTCGGGATTGATGCCACGAGGACCCTCCGAAAGCCCAAGGCCAAGTTCGAAATCGCCGAAATCCCCAACTATCGGTCAATCGTCAAGCGCCTCTTGGGAGAGAACGCTTGAAGCTCGCGGGCCGGGGCCTAGTCCAAGGCAAGGCCTCCGGAAAGCTGTTGGTCACTGGCCAGCAGCTCTCGTTTTTGGGAGGCGTCGACTCCGACTCTGGGAAGGTCGTCGACAGGAACCATGAGCTATGCGGGCAGAAGCTGACGGGTGTCGTGTTGGCCCTCCCATACACCGTGGGCAGCAGCGTGGGCGCCTATGTCATTTACAACCTGACCAAGAAGGCCCTTGGCCCCTCGGCCGTGGTCGCCGTCAAAGGGGACATCACCTTGGTGTCGGGCTGCGCACTGGCGGGCCTCCCACTTGCCGACGGATTTCAGATCGCCCAGCTCAAGGAACATGACGGGAGGATGGCCAGCCTCGACGGGGCGACGGGTGAGCTCATTCTAGACTGAGATCTTGGTGGAGAAGCCAGATTCCCCCAAGACCTTCGATACAGCCGCACCCACTTTGTCACGATTCTTCGCCGGAGTGTAGACCCTGACCACATCCATGAACCCGCTGATGGCGGCCACGGCCGGAATATCGGCTAGCGATATCTTCGACTTCTTCATGCCGGGCCCTCCCCTAGAGACCACCGTCAGCTCCGTGAAGCGCTCTCGCTCTGAGGTGAACGGCACCGAAGGCGTCGTGGGGACATCTATGTAGACATCCTGCGGGTCCACCCCGGCTATCCCCGCTATCTCCGCCACCACGTCGGCCCTGACGCTTGCCTTGTTCAGGAGGCTCTCAAGGATGCCCTCCTTCCTTATCATCAGCTTTTCGTAGACGCACTTCAGCAGCCTCCTCTCTACGAAGTCCTTCACGAGCCGCTGGGCCCGTTTGGCCGAGCTTCCCCCCTTCATGGCCATTATCCTACATAGGACTTCGCTATCGTCCAGCTCGGCAAACTTCGAAAGGTCCTGCACCTGTGTGAGCCCCAGCTCGTCATCTGCCAGCTCCATTGCCCTGACTACCATGGCCTCCGCCGCACGGCAGGTCTTGTGAAAGTAGACCGCCTTGAACATCTCATAACGTGCAACCGTGAGCGCCTCAAATGAGTGAATCGCGTCGCTCTCTATCGCCAGATGGTCCTCGTCCACTTCGAAGGAGTCTATCACTCTGGTTATGTCCACCCTGCCGAACCCCGCCCCCGTATAATAGGAGTCCCTAAGGAGGTAGTCCATGATGTCCGCGCTCAAGGTGCCCGCGATCACTTCATTCATGAAATGTTTCCTCCCGGGAGCCCTCCCCACGGCCAACCTCGACATCCCCTTGGGGTCGAACCCTTCCCTGGCGAGTGCCTCCCCCACCTCCGTCTCCGCCACGATTCTAGAGCTCATGTCCTCGTGGGTGATGCCGGTCTTGGAGTGCAGGAGCTCCTCGAAGAGGTGAGAAAAGGGGCCGTGCCCCACGTCGTGGAGGAGCCCCGCCAACCTGAGCTCCGACTCGGCATCTTTGTCGATGTAGCCCTTGTCCACGAGGATAGCCGAGGTGAGGCCAGCCACATGCATGGCTCCTAAAGAGTGCTCGAACCTCGAATGATTAGCACCCGGATAAGCCATGTAGGCGCACGATAGCTGCCTGATTCGCCTGAGCCTCTGGAAGAATGCCGTGTCCACGACCTTCAGCTCCTCAGGCCGGACCTTGACGAACCCATGGATCGGGTCCCTGATTTCGACGGGCCTACCCTTCGTGATGGCGCTCTTCAATGGACGCTTCAGGACCTGCTCGGAGGGGCGCGGCTTTATCCCTTACCATCGACCTGCAGGAGCTCGTCAACGAGAGAGATTATGTCCCCGTTGACCTCCTCCAAGCTCCGCGATGCGTCTACAAGGTACACCTCCCCATAGGGATAGACCGCGGAGAGGGACAGATAGGCGCGCCTCACCCCCTCTATCATCCTGACGTGTTCGTAGTTGTCCCTGTCCGGCCTCTTCCTGAGCCTGAGCAAGGCCTCCGCGGGGGAGATGTCCAGCACCACGGTGAAATCCTGCTTGACGACTTTCTCTTCGAACCTGAGGACCCTGTGGTAGTCTACCCCCACTTCAGGCTGGTATACCACATGGCTCTCCGTCCACCTCTTGGCCAGGACCACCTTTCTGGGGCTCCCAGCAAGCCACCGATCCACCTGGTCGTTGAACTGAGCCCTGTCGAGGCTCCACAGGAGCCAGGCGAACGAGCTGCTCAGCTCGCCCCCCATGGCCACCTCCGTCTCCCTCCTGCCGAGGTAGGCCCCCACCAGGCTTCCTAGGAGGGTCCCGTAGGAAGGGAGGCTGATCGGCAGGACGTCAAAGCCGACCGAGCATAGGTGGTCGTACACGGAGGTGATTTTGCGGAGTCGGCTCTGATTGAAGCTATGGGTCTCCTTGCCCGACTTGTCGACTCCGCTGAGGACGAGGAACTTTCCGGCCCTGTGGCTCGGCTTGAACGCAACCAGGGAGGCAGCCACCTTCTTCATCTCGGTTGCCAGCCTCTCGGGTAGCGTCCACGCCTTCGACGCCGTCTCAAGCTCGCCCATCCGGGCCGTCGTCACTGCCGACTCTACGTCGGCCAAGGACCTTTGAAGCTCAGCGGCATCGACAATCATGGGACAGGTGCCCGGAGTCTGTCGAAGGCGCCAAATGATAAAAGTGTTGGCTTGCGCAGACCTACGGGGGCCAGCCGTTGTCCACCAGCCGCTTTATTCGCCAGGGAGCGCTCGAGGAACGCACCTACCAGCGCGAGCTGGCAAGGGACGCCGGAGGCTCTAACGCCATCATAGTCCTGCCCACGGGGATGGGAAAGACGGCCGTAGCCGCCCTGGTCATCGCCAACCGAATGGCCTCCACGGGGGGCAGGACTCTCTTCCTTGCACCCACTCGAATCCTGGTTCAGCAGCACAAGGAGTTCCTGGAGAAGGTCCTGGACCTTCCGAAGGGGTCCATCGTGGCGGTGACGGGCGAGGACGACATCTACTCGAGGGAGGACTCCTGGAACGCGAGGGTCGTCTGCGCCACGCCTCAGATCGCCGTCCAGGACGTCAAGAGATCTCTCCTCGATCCCTCGAGGTTTGATCTTCTGATCTTGGACGAGGTACATCGGGCTGTTGGGGATCACAGCTACGTCAGGATAGCGGCGACCTTTTCATCAGAGGGAGTCCAGAAGATAGGGCTCACAGCCACCCTGCCTAGCGAGCGGGTCAAGATCGAAGAGATCAAGGGCCACCTGTCGGCCGACAAGGTCCTGTTTAGAGACTACGAAAGCGAGGACATTCAGCCATACGTCCACGAAGTCAAGATGGACGTCAGATTGCTCGAGAGCCCCGACTATATGCAAAGGGCATCCTCGCTCATCCGCGACGTCCTAAGAGAGAAGCTGTCCAACATTGCACGGGAGAGCTTGATGCCAAGGGCGGCGGCCGATAAACTGAGCTTCAAGGAGATGATGCGGAACAGGGAGATGGTCCTGCAGAAGGGGAGCTGGAACGCGAAGCTGTCGTACTTCATGGCCGCCAAGCTCTTCAACCTAGAGAAGATGCTCGAAACCCAGAGCTACAGGGCATTTCTCAGCTACTATGAGCGGGTCGGGGAGGAGAAGAGCAGGGTCAACACCATGATCGTCAGGGAGCCGAGGCTTAAGGAGGCTTACGAGCTCATCAACGGGGCCCTCGTCGCCGGAATGGAGCAACCCAAGTTCGAGGCCCTAAAGGGCCTCATGGCCGAGCTCACCGAGGAGGACAGGGCGCTCATCTTCGCCGGGTACAGGGAGACCGTGGACTACATCTACAAGGCCCTTTCGAAGGCTGGCATCAGGGCCTGGATCCTGATAGGCAAGCAGGGGGCCACCGGACAGAAGCAGGAGGAGCAGGTTGAGGCTGTGGAAATGTTCCGCAGGGGCAAGTACAGAGTACTCATAGCCACTCAGATCGGCGAAGAGGGGCTCGACATCGCCGAGTGCAACCTCGTCGTGTTCTACGACAACGTCGCCAGCGCCATCAGGTACATCCAGAGAAGGGGGAGGACCGGCAGGAGGAAGGAGGGCAAGATGATAATGCTCATCGTGAAGGACACCGTGGACGAGGCATACTACCGCGTCGTGCAGAGGAAGCTCAAGGTGGTCAGCAGCTACGCACGCCAGCTGAGCACGCCGAAGCCTCCTTCAGAGGGAGGCGCTCGCCGGCCCGCGAAGAAGGGGGGCCTCGACTCGTTCATCGGATAGGTCCGTCAATCTTTCAGCAGTCTAAGGACTTCGGCGCTCAGCTTGGCCACTTCGAGGAGCTTGACTCGTTTCGCAGGGTCCTTCTCCTTGGCGAGCTGTGCGAGGGCATCGTCGAGAACCTTGGCGACGACTTCCGATCTTCCCTTGGTGGTCTCTGGCCTTTTTGCGATGATCTCCTCGACATCGTCGATGGAGGTGATGCCGGAGCAGGAAGGACAGATGTCCTTCCCCTTGAACCTGAGCAAGATCCCCCCGCATTGGGGGCATGGCTCCCTGAGCAGGGTCGCCCCCTGCCTCATCATCTCGGCCATGAGCTTCTGCGTGGTCCTAGAGTCAACCATTCCGCTTGACCTAGCCTTGGAACCTCCCATCGGCGATAAAGCCTTTCTTCCAACCCATGGATAAACTTAAAACCGGTCGTCATAATAAAGACGTGCAGCGCAGCTGAGGAGCTGTTCCGCAAATTTGAGTACCAAGAAGGCGGCCGAGAATGACGAAAAGCTGAACCAGGCGATAAACACGATAAACCTGGTCGTGAACAACACCAACATCCCCCGCAACATTCGTAAGGTCACGAAGGAGGTCGTGGATGGCCTCCACGACAAGCGGGTTTCAGCTGGGGTCAGGGCCGCAAACGCCATGAGCGTTCTCGAAGAGGTCTCGCAGGACCCCAACGTCCCGTCCTTCGCGAGGGTCACTCTTTGGAACGCTGTCTCCGTCCTCGAAGGCATACGAGAGTAGCCGGGCTCACTTGGCTTCGGTCCCGGTTTCCTTGGACAGATATGTGTAGAGCCCAAGCTTTAACGTCTTCAAGGGGAGGAGGGCGCACTTCACCCTGACTGGCCCCAGGTCGGGGTTGCCCATGGCTTCGAGGAGCTGCTCCTTGTCGAACTTCCTGAGGTCCTCCAACGTCATGCCTTGGATGAGCTCCGTGATTATCGAAGCCGCAGACATGCTGATGGCGCATCCCCTGCCGATGAACTTGACGTCGGCCACCTTGCCGTCGGCCACCTTGACGGCCATCTCTACATGGTCTCCGCAGAGGGGGTTATTGTCTTCGGCCGAGAAGTCAGGCCCTTCGATCTTCCCGAAGTTCCTCGGGTTCCGATAGTGGTCCATTATTATCTCCTTGTAGACGTCTTCGCTCAACGACCAAACACCTCCCCCGCCTTGCGAACTCCCTCAACCAGCGCGTCGACGTCCTCCCCCTTGTTGTAGATGTAGAAGCTCGCCCGGACGGAACTCGGAATCCCGAACCATTCATGAAGGGGCTGGGCGCAGTGGTAGCCTGATCTCACCGCTATTCCCATCCCGTCCAGCACGGCCGAAACGTCATGCGGATGAATGTCCTTTACGTTGAACGGGATGACGGCGCCCCGCCGCTCCGGGTTGCTGGGCCCGTACACCTTCACGCCGTCGCACTTTGGGAGCTCGTCTAGGGCCTGGGCCGTCAGTGCGATTTCATGGCGTCGGACGGCCGACATCCCGATATTGGAAAGATAATCCAGGGCTGCCCCGAATGCTATAACGTCGGCTATGTTTGAGGTCCCTGCCTCGAACTTCCAGGGGAGATCGTTCCATACTGCTCCAGACAGGTGGACCTCGCTGATCATGTCTCCCCCCGTCAGAAAAGGTGGCATCTCCTCCAGCCGCTCGCGCCTTCCGTAGAGGACGCCTACCCCGGTGGGACCGAGCATCTTGTGCGCAGAGAACGCATAGAAGTCGCACCCGATGTCCGATATGTCCACCGGCATGTGAGGCACGGCCTGAGCCCCGTCAATGACGACCAAGGCCCCTTCCCTTCGCGCCACCTTGGCCATTTCTTTCACCGGATTGAGCGTGCCAAGGACGTTGGAGACGTGGGTGAACGCCACGACCTTCGCCCCGACAACCTTTTCCTTAAAGTCCTCAAGGTCGAGGTTTCCCTCCTTGTCGATACCTGCGAATTCGACCTGTGCCTTCTTCTCCTTCGCAAGCTCCTGCCATGGGACGATGTTGCTGTGGTGTTCGAGGAGAGTTATCACGATCCTGTCTCCCCTGGAAACGAACTTCCTCCCCCAGCTCTGGGCCACAAGGTTAAGCGACTCGGTGGTGTTCCTCGTGAAGACGATTTCCTCCGTCGAGGGTGCCGAAACAAATCCCCGCACCTTTTCGCGGGCTCTTTCATATTCGGCGGTCGCCCTCTCAGCGATCTTGTAGACCCCTCTATGGATGTTTGAGTTATATGTGGAGTAGAAGTCCTCCAGCGCCCTGATCACTACGAGCGGCTTCTGGGAGGTCGCTGCGTTGTCGAGGTAAACAAGGGGTGGACCTGGCGATTTGCAAGAGAATATCGGGAAGTCCGCCTTGATTTTCTCGACGTCCAAGATTTCTGTTTCCAAATCGACTTTCTCCCGTGGCTTCTCGGAGCTTACTCTCAATCGGGATATTTTAATGCTCTGCACTTTAGCACCGTCGAGTCAGGAGAGACGACGTCGAAGAAGTGGAACGATCACCCTTTCAGGGCCTTGCTCATCTCGGCTTCAAAGGCATCCCTCGCCGCCTGGTCGGGGATGTTTACGGCGAGCGGGTTCAGGTAGCCGCCAGCGATCTCCATCAGCGATTCCTCCCTGGTGAGACCCCTGCTCATGAGATAAAAGAGCTGGTCCTCGTCCGGCTGCGAAACCGAAGCCGCGTGCTTGGCCTTGAGTTCGTTGGTCTCTATCTCGAGCCCGGGGATGGCGTTAGCGAACGAGTCGCGGGTGAGCAGCAGCGCATGCTGGCTCAGGTGGCTGTCAGCGTTGATGGCGGAGTTCCTGATCGTCATGAGGCCCTTCAGCAACATCCTCGATTGTCCCCTGACAAGGCCCCTCTGGAGGGCGAACCCTCTCGTAGAGCGGCCCAGGTGCTCGACAAATGCCATGTAGTCGTAGTGTGACGAATCCTTAGGGAAACCTCCCCAGTACAGGTTGGCCTCGGCCCCTTCTCCCTTCAGGGTGACGTTCGTCCTCACTCGCACGTAGGGAGAGGCGGCATACCACGTCACATAGGTGAGCTTGGCGCCGTTCTCGAGCACGAACTTCGTGTTATGGACCACCCTCTCGCGTCGACCGGTGAACAGGGTCACGAAGGTGAGGATGGCGTTCGATCCGATGTGGACGTCGATGAGGTCGCTCAGCAGGGCAGGGTCCGACTCCGCGGTTGGTGAATCGGCCATCCTGTCGAGGAAAATCGAAGTCGATCCCTCACCGAACTCCATCTCCGTGCGGCGGAACGTGCCCGATTTGCCCGGCGGGGAGACGCTCAGCCGTGTTATCGGGTCCTTAATCGCCTCCCCCGGAGCGACCGAGATCCTGTTGAGGGAATCCCTGAACGCCGCATTCAAGTAGAACATCTTGTCCTCGTCCTGCGGCAATGGCAGCGTCAGTAGTGGGAGGCCCACCTTCCTGCCGTCGACGAAGCTCACACCCTTGGGCGCAGATCCGACGTAACTTCTGGACCCCAGCATGGCGAAGGAGTAGGGAATCCCCTCCGGCAACGAACCTCCCTCTCGAGGCTCGAACAGGTTCGGATCCTCCGGCAGCTTCTCGAAGTTCTTGACGAAGAGCACGTTCCTCTCGTATGGGAGTGACTCGAACATCGAGGAGCTGTCCTTCCGTGCCTTCGCCATCTCCTCCGCTTCGCCAAGCTCCTTCGAGAGCTTGTTCACTCGGTTGAGGAGGGCCTCGGACATAGGATTCTCAGGTATCGTAGCTACTATATGAGAATTATCAGATATATCACAGGTCGGCAGCGTCTAGCCGACGGAGTTCGTCATTTCGAGGCTGATCAGCCTATTGAGCTCAATGGCGTATACCATGGGGAGCTCCTTCGTGAACGGCTCCATGAACCCCATCACGACGGCGTTGAGTGCCTCGTTCTCCGTCAAGCCCCGGCTCATCAGGTAGAAGAGCTGATCTTCGCCGATCTTGCCCACGGTAGCTTCATGGGTCAGCACGGTGTCGCTCTCGCTTACCATGTTGTAGGGATAGGTGTCGGACATCGACTTCTGGTCCAGTATCAGCGCGTCGCACCTCACGCTGCTCTTCACCCCCGTCGCCCCTTTGGCAACCAGCAGCTGGCCCCTGTAGGTGGTCCTGCCCCCATCCTTGGACACCGACTTGGATGTGATCCTCGAGCTGGTGTCGGGCGCCAGATGGAGGACCTTGGAGCCGGCGTCGATGTGCTGGCCCGCTCCGGCCATGGCCACCGACAGGACCTCAGCCCTCGCCCCCCTGCCGAGGAGGTATATCGACGGGTACTTCATTGTGATTTTGCTTCCTAAATTTCCGTCGACCCATTCGACTCTCGCGTCCTCGTAGGCGAAAGCTCTCTTGGTCACCAAGTTGTATACGTCCTTCGACCAGTTCTGGATGGTGGTGTACCTTATGTGGGCGCCCTTCTTCGCTATCAGCTCCACCACGGCGGCGTGAAGCGAATCAGAGGTGTAGACGGGAGCCGTGCATCCTTCAATATAATGGATGTCGCTGTAAGGCTCCGCGATTATGAGGGTCCTTTCGAACTGGCCCATGTTCGCGGCGTTTATCCTAAAGTAGGCGTGAAGTGGCTGCTCGACCTTGACACTCTCCGGGACGTAGATGAAGCTACCCCCGCTCCAGACGGCACTGTTGAGCGCGGAGAAGGTGTTGTCGTTTATGGGGACCACCGTCCCGAAGTACTTCTTGACGATCTCTGGGTACTCCTTGACCGCGGTATCCATGTCGGAGAAGACGACCCCCTGCTTCTCCAGGTCCTTTCTCATGTTGTGATAGACGACCTCGGACTCGTACTGAGCCCCGACGCCGGCGAGGAACTTCCGTTCGGCCTCGGGCACCCCGAGCCTCTCGAAGGTGCTCTTGATCGCCTCAGGAAGGGCCTCCCAGCTGTCCACGTTCTTGTCGGTGGGCTTGATGTAATACCTGATGTTGTCGAAGTCGATCTTGGAGAGGTCGGCCCCCCATTCTGGGATGGGCTTCTTCTTGAAGGTCTCATAGGCCCTGACGCGGAACTCGGTCATCCACTCTGGCTCGTTCTTGTACTTCGAGATCCTGATGACCTTCTCCTTGTCCAGCCCCCTGTCCGTAGTGAATACGGAGCTCTCGGGGACCTTGAAGTCATACTTGCTGTAATCTACATTCACTGTGTCCTTGACCGACAAGTCGAACACCAGCCCTTGAGACGATTCATCATAGATATAGGTTGCTCCTGTTCCCTTTTCCCGCGGTCGAAGCGAGGTCAGGCCTGGCCCGGTGAGGGCTCGACGCCGGCTTCGGGCTTCTCCGTGAGCCAACCATAGCCCCTCTCCTCCAGCTTCCTGGCAAGTTCAGGTCCCCCCTCGGCGACGAGACGTCCGTCCGCCATAACGTGGACGAATTCGGGCTTAACGAACTGCAGGATGCGGATATAGTGAGTGATGAGGAGGAGGCCGAGCTGGGGTCCCATGAGCCTGTTGAGGGTCTCTGCCACGATCTTTACGGCGTCGATGTCTAGGCCCGAATCGATCTCATCCAGGACGGCGACCTTGGGCTCCATCACCGCCATCTGGAGTATCTCGGACCGCTTCTTCTCCCCCCCGGATAGGCCTTCGTTAAGGTACCTTGCCGTAAAGGAGCTGTCCAGCTTCAGGAGGTCCAGCTTCTGCTGAAGGAGCTTCCTGAAGGGGATGATCGGAGCGAGGGCCTTCACGTCCTCCTTCCCTCCCTGCTTCAGAGCGCTGTATGAGCTTCGTAGGAAGTTGAAGAGGGTCACCCCGGACACCTCCACGGGGTACTGAAGGGCCAGGAACAGCCCATGCCTCGCCCTCTCCGTCGGGGTCATCGCAAGGATGGAGACTCCGTCCAGGCGTATGTCCCCTGAGACTATCTTGTATTTCGGATGCCCCATCATCGCGTACGAAAGGGAGCTCTTCCCGGAGCCGTTGGGGCCCATCAGAGCGTGAATCTCCCCCTGCCTTATCGTTATGGTCACTTCGTGCACGACCCTCTTGTCGGCGACTTGGACGCCGACCTTGTCTATCTCAAGCACGCTGGGCATGATGTAGCACCGAAAGTCGTCAGCTATTCGGCCCTGTGGACTCTTAAAAGATTTCCGCACAATCGTGCAAAATGTGCAATGTAGTGCCGAACCTATTATACCGCTTCGGCCATGGCAGTGCGGAGAATCGCCTTGACAGACAGGCTGGCCCTATACATGCAGGACAAGCACTCCATTCGTGAGGAGATGTCCTTCGGGCGGTACGCAGAGAAGCATGGCTTTGAAGCCGTCTGGTTCGCCGAGTCCAGGCTCGTGAGGGACGCCATCGTCCCCATGGCAGCTGTGGCCGCGGTGACCGACAGGATAAAGGTCGCCAGTGGAGTGGTCAACAACTGGACGCGCAACGTCGGCATCATGGCCTCCACATATTCGACGCTCTACGACCTCGCCCCGGGCAGGGTGATTTTGGGGATTGGCGCTTGGTGGGATCCGCTCGCGTCCAAGGTCGGCATCCACAGGGACAGACCCCTAGTGGCCATGAAGGAGTACGTCACTGTTCTCAAGGAGCTCTTTACGATGAAGAAGGTCACGTTTCAGGGCGATTTCGTCAAGGTCCAGGACATAGAGCTTGACATAGTCTATGGGGACAAGGGCGCCCGGAAGATCCCCGTCTACATTGGCGCCACCGGGATGCAGATGATGGAGCTCGCCGGGATGATCGCGGACGGCGTCGTCCTCAACTACCTGGTCTCACCGAAGTACAATGACGAGGCATTGGCTCACCTCAAGATTGGCGCTAGCAAGGCTCGCCGCAGGCTCTCCGAAATCGACAGGCCCCAGCTAGTGGTCTGCTCCATGGAGGAGGACGCCGACAAGGCCTTAGACAGCGCCAGGAACCTCGTGACGATGTACGTGGGCCAGCAGCCTCACATCGCCAAGGCCAACGGGATCAAGGAGAGCCTGGTAAAAGAGATAAGCGAAGCACTCGGTGGCTGGCCAGCCAAACCCGGCGGCCTGGAGAAGGCCAAGAGGCTCGTCGATGATAAGATGGTGGACATGCTGACGGCATCAGGGACACCGGAGGACTGCCGGCGCAAGGTCAAGCAGTACATCAAGAGCGGGTCCACATGCCCCATCCTGTACCCTCTGGGTGACGATGTCCGCCTTATGATACGAGAGATGGCCAAAGGCTACTCGTAACAGACGTTACGCCATCAATAGGTTAATATAGTCGTAACAAAAGCGCCTAGCTCACGAGTGCATAAGGCATGAGTTACGGACAACGTAGTGGAGGATACGGAGCCAGAAGGAGCTTCGGCGGAGGCTTCGGTGGCCCAAGAAACTTCGCACCAAAGCCAGTGAAGGCTGGCGAGGAATACGACGTAGAGATTACAGAGATCTCAAGGCGCGGCGACGGCATCGCCAAGATACAAGGATTCATCATCTTTGTCAGTGGCGCAAAGACCGGCCAGAAGCTGAAGATAAAGATCACAAACGTCTCCAACAGATACGCGACGGCGGAGATTGTCTCCCCCACAGAAAACGCACCTTCGCAACCGGCGGAGGCTCCCGCATCGACAGATGCTGAGCCAGCTGGGCAAGATCAGTAGATCACGTTAACGTAGATGCGGGAGGGAGGAAACTCCTCTCCTCGGGTCTAGACGGACGTGTATCGCCACGACGGGCGGAGAGGTTTTTTCTTCCGCCACCAATCTTCCAGATAGCTCGGGCTCTGGACGGGATTGACCGATCAAGCTCTTCGAGGGGGCTACTACCATGTTCATCTGCGATAGCTAGCAGGTCCGCCGCCGCGCCCATGACGATAGCCTCGCCTTCGCTCGTCATGCCTCCCTCTACCTTCACCATACCCTCGCTTCCTTGGGCGTCCGATGAAGGACGGGTTCTCGTCCAAAGGGCTGAGCGGTTTTATCGGAACCTTCGTCAGGTCCTGGACCAGCCTGAACGTGGTGAAGTCGTCGGGTTCGACGAGCGCCACGGACTTGCCGTTCGCCCCCGCCCTGGCCGTTCGCCCCACCCTGTGGAAGTATATCAGGGGGTCGTCTGGGAAGTCGTAGTTGACGACCAGCTGAACCCCAGGGACGTCGATGCCCCTTGCGGCGACGTCGGTGGCTACCAGTATGTCCGCCCTGCCGGTCCTGAACGCGTTCATGGACTTGTCTCTCTGGTACTGGGTCAGGTCGCCGTGCAGCGGCGTGGCGTTAAAGTATCGCTTCTCGAGCTCCCTCGCGAGCCTGTGCGCACCCGCCTTCGTCCTGCAGAAGACCATGGCGCTTGAGGGGTTCTCCTTCTTTAGGAGGGCCACCAGCCTGGCGAGCTTCTCTCCGTCCTCCACAAGAGTGTAGTACTGGTCGAGCTCGTCCACCGATGGTTCGTCCGCGCTGACGAGGATCTTCTCCGGCTGGCTCATATATCTTGACGAAAGCCTGATGATTTCGTCGGGCATGGTCGCGGAGAAGAGGCTCATCTGCCGTCGGCCCGGGACAGCCTCTAGAATGTATTCGATGTCGTCTATGAACCCCATGTCCAGCATCCTGTCGGCTTCGTCCAAGACGACATACCTGACTCCACCGAGGTTTAGCTCGTTGTGGTCGATGAAGTCTATGACCCTGCCGGGCGTCCCCACGACGATTTCCGCCCCGTCGGCCAGCTCCTCCAGCTGGACGTTGATGGACTGCCCGCCGTAGACGGTGACGATCCTCACTCCCATGTACTTGCCCAGCTTCCTGAGCTCCTCCGTTATCTGAACGGCCAGCTCCCTTGTGGGGGCAAGTATCAGGACCTGCACGTTGCCGGCTCGGGGATCCACCAGCTGAAGAAGCGGCAGCCCGAATGCGGCCGTCTTCCCCGAGCCGGTCTTCGCCTGCCCTATCACGTCGGTCCCGTCGAGGATGGGCTGGATGGCTCTCTCCTGGATGGGGAAGGGCTCCGCATACCCGAGGTCGTGAAGGGCCCTAAGTAGCCTCGGGTCCAAACCCAAGCTTTCGAATCCTCTCAATTCCTTCTTTCACACACACTGCAAAAGCGTCGTTCGAGCGTCAGCATGACCTGAAGACTCTGCAACGTCTTATGCGTTGACCTGAGGCTGACGAGGCGGTTATTTAACCGTTGTTCCGCCTGCGTCGTCGCGTCGACGTCACGTGAAGACATAAATAAGCCACGCCTCAACGTGGGAGTCGCTATGAGCGTCCTAGCGGCACAGAACGGCGACGTCATATCCGTCCACTATGTTGGCAAGTTCCCCGGAGGCAAGGTCTTCGACACCAGCATGAAGGCCGAAGCCATACAGGCCGGCATCTTCAACCCTGCCAGGGACTACACGCCGCTTCAGGTGACGCTGGGGGCACACCAGGTCATCTCCGGCTTCGAAGACGCCCTGGTCGGCATGAAGGTCAATGAAACCAAGGAGGTCACCCTACCACCGGAGAAGGCCTACGGCATGTCGGGACGACATCCCATGGCGGGAAAGACCTTGCAGTTCAAGCTCCTAGTGACCAACATCAAACGTCCTTGAGCCCCTCCCACGAATTCACAGCTGCCGCTGGGGCCGCACTCAAGTAAAAAGAAATGGCGGTTATTTGATTCCCGCTTTGATTGCCCAGCGCGCTATCAGGAAGATGACGAAAGCGACTATGACGAAGTTTATGAGGACACTGAGGAAGTGGCCGAGCGTGAAGGCCATGCCGTTCCCTATGGCGACGTTGAGAGTGTAGATCTGCCAGCCTCCCTTCGGGAGGAAAGCCCCGGCGATGGGCATTATCAGGTCGTTGACAAGGGCGCCCACGATACTGGCGATCAGAGTGCCCATGACGAACGCGATCGCAACGGCCAGCAGGTTCCCATGCTTGATGAATGCCATAAATTCATTGT
>Ga0187771_10000302_pt1 | contig 29166 bp, 29 predicted proteins | sample 0116_SJ02_MP15_1_FD_133139 | JGI IMG/M metagenome (GOLD analysis project Ga0187771, IMG submission 133139) | Tropical peat soil microbial communities from peatlands in Department of Meta, Colombia - 0116_SJ02_MP15_10_MG | ecosystem: Environmental > Terrestrial > Soil > Wetlands > Peat | place... | reverse complement strand
GCCGGTTCGTACTGGCCCAGGGCGAGACGGCAATCGGCCACCCTGCGGGCGATCAGGACGGCGTCGGGGCATTTCGCCAGGATCCGCTCATAGAGGCCGGCCGCTGCGCCGTAGTCCTTCTGGTCGAAGAGCCCGTTGGCCCTCGCGAGGAGGTCCCTGATCTCCTCAGTCACGGCTAGGCCGGCGATCTTCTTGAGCGTGACGACGAACTCGGGGTTCCTCCCCGCGGCCGGGACGTCCAGAACGGTCTTCTCCGGGATATAGCCGACCGTCTCGAACAGGACCGTCCAATGTCCGCGGGCGACGCCGAGGGCCGTCCATTTTCCGGCCTTGTCGGTTTTCAGGTCGAACCCGCGTTCGCCCGCGGCCGAGAGGAATTCGACACGGACTCCCTGGAGCGGTTTCCCCGCTTCGTCGTAGACGGCGCCGCGGACGCGTTCCCGGCCGCCGAAACCCTGGGCGGCGAGGAACGCCGCAGCCGCAAGGACCAGCCCGGAAGCGAGCACGCCCGATCTCATCCGAGACTTCTCCACTCCTGGGTCGGGCGCCCGGAAGACCCGGCCACCCTCCCCACGAATATTCTATCATCATTTTCTCAGCGCTTGAAGGAGCGGCTTCGCGATCGCGGCCTGCTCGTGATTCGGCGCGAAAAAGACTTGCAATCGCCGTCGGCTCGTTCTAAACTGAAAATCCCGCTCATGAAGTTCGTGGCTGATCTTCACGTTCATTCGAAATTCTCCCGGGCTACGTCACGCGAGATGGTCCTCGACACGCTCGCCTATTGGGCCAAGGCCAAAGGCATCCGCCTCCTCGCCACGGGCGATTTCACCCATCCCGAGTGGCTCTTCCTCATGAAGGAAAAACTCAAGCCGTCGGGCAACGGGTTCTTCGAGTTCCGGACGAACATCCAGCCCTCAGGGGACCCCTTGTTCCGTGGAATGTCCGTCTCGCCCCAGGACGTCTCGTTCATTCTCTCGACGGAGCTGAGCTTCATCTATTCGAAAGGGGGCAAGGTCCGCAAGATCCACGTCATGCTCCTCGCGCCGGACTTCGAGTCGGTCGAGAGGATCAACGGCCGGCTGGAGGGGATCGGAAACCTGCGCTCCGACGGACGGCCGATCCTCGGCCTGGACGTACGGCTGTTCTGCCGGATGGTGGCCGAGACCTGCCCGCGCTGTGTCGTCATCCCCTCCCACATCTGGACGCCCTGGTTCTCGCTGTTCGGCGCCAACTCGGGGTTCGATGCGATCGAGGAGTGCTTCGAGGAGATGACGCCCATGATCTTCGCCCTCGAGACGGGCCTCTCATCCGATCCGGCCATGAACTGGCGGCTCTCGGCCCTCGACCGCTTCGCCCTGGTATCCAACTCCGACGCCCATTCTCCGTCACGCATCGGCCGGGAGGCCAATGTCTTTGATACGGAGTTCTCCTACCGGGGGCTCATGGACGCCCTCCGGGCACGGGACCCGTCCAGATTCCTTTACACGATCGAGTTCTTCCCCGAGGAAGGCAAGTACCACTACGACGGCCACCGCAAATGCGGCGTCGTCCTCTCGCCCCGGGAGAGCCTGAAGTCGAACGACCTCTGCCCCAAGTGCGGGAAGCGGCTGACCATCGGCGTCCTCCACCGCGTCGAGGAGCTGGCCGACCGCGAGTCCGCGGACGGAGCCGGGCGCATCCCGTTCAAGAGCCTTGTTCCCCTCAACGAGATCGTCGCCGAGGCCGTCGGCAAGACGCCGGACAGCCAGGGCGTCTGGGACCTGTACTTCAAGTTCATCCGGGAGTTCGGCGACGAGTTTTCGGTCCTCGTCGACGTGCCCATCCCCGAGCTGGCCCGCGTCAGTCCGGATAAAGTCAGCGCCGGTATCGACCGGATGCGGCGCGGGCTCGTCCGCATCGTCCCCGGCCACGACGGCGAATACGGCCTCATCCATCTCTTCGGTCAGGACGCGGCCGAGGATCTGGCCGCCCAGCTCACGCTGTTCTAGCCCTTCCTTGACAACGCCCCCCCGCCCCCCTATATTAGAAGAGAAAAGAGCGGCGATGGAAATCGAGATGAAGGTCAAGGGTCTCGTCGTCGATCCGATTTCCAAGATGCCGATCGTCGTCCTCGAGGATCCCGTCAAGGAGCAGATTCTGCCGATCTGGATCGGGGTCTTCGAGGCCAACGCCATCGCCCTGACGATCGAAAACGTGCCCACCCCGCGGCCCATGACCCACGACCTCCTGAAGAACTTCCTGGAGAAGCTCGGGATCGCCATCGAAAAGATCGTCGTCAACGACGTCCGGAACAACACGTTTTACGCGCTCATCCACTGCCGCCAGGACGAGCGGCTCATCGTCATCGATTCCCGGCCCTCCGACGCGATCGCTCTCGCCCTGCGCATGAGCTCGCCGATCTTCGTGGAGGACGACGTCGTTCGCAAGGCCCACAGCCTGAAATTTGAGGACAACCTGGACGCGTCCGAGAACCTCAGGAAATGGCTCGAGGACCTCAGCCCCGAAGATTTCGGCAAGTACAAGATGTGATCAGGTCCTGAGCGTCAGGATCCCCAGGAAACCCGCGAGGCCGAATACCAGGTTCGCGCCCCAGGCGGCGAGGACGGGAGGGAAGGCCCCCGCATAGCCCAGGCTCCGCAGGACCGCGAAGGCGCCCCAGTAAGCGACGGCCAGAAGGACGCTCAGACCGATGCCGACCAGCGTTCCCTTCCGACCCATCCAGAACGAAAACGGAATCGCCAGGATTGTCATGATCAGGCTGGCGAGTGGAAAAGCCAGCTTGCCCTGCAGGTCGACCCGGAGGCGCGTGGCCTCGAATCCCATGCGCTGAACCTCGGCGGCGTAGCGGCGGAGCTCCCCGTAAGTCATTTGCTGGGGCTCCTTCCATTCCCGGAGAAAGTCGCTCTGACCCTCAGCGCCGGCGAGCTGCCACTCCTCCCGGAGGGCGAACGGCACGGCCGCGGACGCCGAGAAATCCCGGATCCAGCCATGGCGGAGGGTCAGGACGGTCCCCCCGAGCCTCGCTCGATCCGCGTAGATCCGCCGATCGAGGGTCCAGCGCCGCGTGTCGATGTCGAACACGGACAGGCGGCTGAAGGACAGGGAGGCGGAGTCGAGATAAACGTAATGATAGATCCGGTCCCCCTGGGCGCTGAGCATCCAGTGCCGGTTGGGGTAGCTGTAGCTCCTGGCCGGCCGGTCATTGATCCTGTCCCAGGCGTCTTGGGCCCGCGCGTTGGCCATGGGCGCGAGGCGCTCCTCGACAAGGAAGGCGGCGCCGCTGACCACGGCGGACAGGAGAAGGACCGGCACGACCATTCTGTAGACGCTGATCCCGAGGGTCTTCATGGCTGTGACCTCGTTGGTCTTCGCGAGGAGGCCCAGGGCGAGGAGCGCCCCCGTCAAGGCGGCGACGGGAAGGATCGAGGCGAGGAAATCGGGGATCCGGAACCAGACATACCGGAGGAGGAGTCCGATCGGCTTGTTGTGCCGGTGAAGGGTGTCGAGCCGTTCGAGAAAGGTGATGATGAGAGAGGCGCTCAGCAGCCCGGCCAGGACGAACCCCAGGATGCCGAGGTACTTGCGGGAGACATAGCGGTCCAGGATGTCGGGGAAACGCAGGGGCAGCCGCGGAGCCGTCCGGGCCCGCTGGCGCGCGGCCCGGGGCGCAAGGGCCGGCCTGGGGCCCTTCCGGAAGAGCCCCGGCAGGACGACGGGAACCCCCGGTGTCACGTCGGAGCGGAGGAGCAGGAGGAGCCCCGCGAGGGCCAGCACGCCGTCGGGCCCCCACATCCCCACGAACGGAGCGATCTTGCCGTCCATGGCCAGCTTCTCGCCAAACGTGATCATCGCATAATACAGGAGAATGATGCCGAGGCTGAGGAACAGCCCGCTCGTCCGGCCGCCGCGTCCCGTCATCAGGCCCAGGGGCAGCCCGAGGAGAACGAAGACGAGGCAGGCCAGCGGCAGGGCGAACTTCTTGTGGATCTCGATCCCGTGCGCCCGGCATTCCCTCTGATCGCGGGCTAGGAGCACCGCGGCTTGTCCGTCGCCCGGATGCTCCCGGCTCCGCCGTGCCGCGTCCCGTAGCTCGCCCGCGAGCGTCCGGGCGTCACGGAGGAGCTCCCCGATGTCTTTTTCCCGGACCCTCTTTTCGCTCGCCACGCTGGGGAACAGGTTTTCGACGTCGATGTCCTCCTCGAAGCGCGCAAACGAGGTGACGCTGTATTTTTCGGGCTCGGAGAGGGAGCCGGAGTGAAGGACGCCGTCGGCGAGCTCCAGCGTCGCCCTTTTCGTCTCGGGGAAGAAATGAATCCGACCCGCCCGGGCCATGACGACCCGCGGGCTCGACGGGTCCTTGTTCAGATAGGCAAAGACGTCCCGCCAGGTCTTGTCACTCTCGACCCCGCGGACGAACAGGACGACGTTCGGAAGGGACTCGTTGAATTCGAGCGGATTGACCCGGAGCTCCGACTTGGCCAGCACGGAGCTCGTCATCGTCTGGAGCCAGCGGTAATTGGCCCGGGGGGCGATGAACATGGCTAGGGCCGACGTGACGAGCCAGCCGAACAGGCCGAAGACGAACAGGGGCCTGAGAAGCCTCGACGAGCCGATCCCGAGGGTCCGAAAGGCAATGATCTCGGAATCCGCAGAGAGCCGGGCCAGGCCCCCCAAGACCCCCGTCAGGACGGCCATGGGGACGGCGAAGGCCAGCAGGGAGGGAACGAGGAGGAGCAGAATCTTCCCCGCCACACCCGCCGAGACCCCCTTATCGATGAAGAGATCGGCCAGGACGAGGATTTCGTTCATGAGCAGCACGAAGGCCGTGACGAGGAGGCCGATCAGGAAGGGGGGAAAGACCTCTTTGAGGACATACCGGTCGAAGAGCTTCCGCATGGCCCGGGCCTGCCCTTCATATTATTCGATATGACCACGGATGAGAAGGGGTCAAATCTTCATTCTGATGCTCTTCATAGGAGAAACGAGCAACCGGCGGCCGGCCCCCTGACCGAAGAAAAATGGCCGGATTGCCCCTCGCCATTCATGCCCGGAGAGCGGCCCCCTGGAAAAAGAGGCAGGATGAAGACCTGGCCCCATAAAAAAGCCCCGGGCGGGGAGACCGCCCGGGGCTCACTTCCGTTCGTCGTGAAGCTGATCAGTACATGTCGGGCGGCGGCGCCGGATACTTGGAGTGCTTCTCCTCTTCGGGCAATTCGGCGATCAGGCCTTCGGTGGTCAGGAGCAGCCCGGCGATCGAAGAGGCGTTCTGCAGGGCGATCCGGACGACCTTGGTCGGGTCGAGGATGCCCGCCTTGACCATGTCTTCGTACTTCTCGCTCAGGGCGTTGAAGCCCGTGTCCTGCTTGGCCTCCTTGACCTTCTCGACGACCACGGAGCCTTCATAGCCCGCGTTGGCCGCGATCTGCCGCAGAGGCTCCTCGACAGCCTTCTTGACGATATTGACGCCGATCTGGAGGTCGCCTTCGAGCCCGAGCTTGTCGAGCGCCTTCTGGGCGCGGAGCAGGGCCACCCCGCCGCCGGGAACGATACCCTCCTCGACGGCCGCCTTGGTGGCGTGCATGGCGTCCTCGACCCGGGCCTTCTTTTCCTTGAGTTCGGTCTCTGTGGCCGCGCCGACCTTGATCAGGGCAACGCCGCCCACCATCTTGGCCAGCCGCTCCTGGAGCTTCTCGCGGTCGTAATCGGACGTCGTCTCCTCGATTTGGGTGCGGATCTGCTTGATCCGGGCCTGGACGTCGGTGTTCTTGCCTTGGCCTTCGACGATCGTCGTGTTGTCCTTGTCGATGACGACCTTCTTGGCCTCGCCGAGCCAGTCGAGCCCGACGTTCTCGAGCTTGACGCCGATGTCCTCGGTGATAACCTTGCCGCCCGTCAGGACGGCGATGTCCTCGAGCATGGCCTTGCGCCGGTCGCCGAAACCGGGGGCCTTGACGGCGCAGCACGCGAACGTCCCCTTGAGCTTGTTGACGACGAGCGTCGCCAGGGCCTCGCCCTCGACCTCTTCGGCCACGACCAGGAGAGGCCGGCCGGACCGGGCCACGTTCTCGAGCAGGGGCAGGAGCTCGCGCAGGTTGCTGATCTTCTTCTCGTGGAGGAGGATGAGCGTGTTCTCCAGGACGCACTCCATGCGCTCGGGGTCGGTTACGAAGTAGGGGGACAGGTAGCCGCGGTCGAACTGCATGCCCTCGACGATCTCCATCGTCGTCTCGAGGCCCTTGGCCTCCTCGACGGTGATGACGCCGTCTTTGCCGACCTTGTCCATGGCCTCGGCGATGATCTTGCCGATGCTCTCGTCGTTGTTGGCCGAGATGGCGCCGACCTGGGCGATCATCTCGCCGCTGACGTCGCGGCTCATCTTCTTGAGCTCCTTCACGACGTCTTCGACGGCCTTGTCGATGCCCTTCTTGATGATCGTCGGGTTGGAGCCCGCCGTGACGTAGCGCAGGCCTTCACCGTAGATGGCCTGGGCGAGCACGGTCGCCGTCGTCGTGCCGTCGCCCGCCACGTCGGACGTCTTGGACGCGACTTCCTTGACAAGCTGGGCGCCCATATTCTCCCAGGGGTCCTTGAGCTCGACTTCCTTGGCCACCGTGACGCCGTCCTTCGTGCTCGTGGGCGAGCCGAATTTCTTGTCGAGAACGACGTTCTTGCCCCGGGGCCCGAGGGTCGCCTTGACGACGTTGCTCAGGATGTTGACGCCCTTGAGAAGGGACTGTCTCGCTTCATCTCCGGAAATGATTTGCTTGGCCATGATCTCTCCTTACTTCTCGATAACCGCCAGGATCTCTTCCTCGCGGATGATGACAAGCTCGTCCCCGTCGACCGTGACTTCCGTGCCGCTGTATTTGCCGATGAGAACCCGATCCCCTTTCTTGACGACGAGAGGGATCGTCTTGCCGTCGTCATTGACCCGGCCCTTGCCGACTTCAATGACCTCGGCTTCCTGGGGTTTTTCCTTCGCCGTGTCCGGGATGATGATCCCGCCCCTCTTGACCTCCTGTTCCTCAAGTCTCTTGAGGAGCACTCTGTCATGCAACGGATGAACCTTCATATAAACCTCCTTATTGATTTAGCAATCAGAAAAACAGAGTGCTAATAATATATAATAAACAGGGGATTTGTCAATGGGAAAAATCACTAAAATTAGCAATCTAAGACTTAGATTGCTAATATTTCTTTTTAATTTTCAAGGCCTTGGCTTTGTTCTGCAGGGTATTGCGGTGGATCCCAAGGGCCTTGGCCATTTTGGTCCTGTTGCCCTCGTATTTCCTGGCCGTCTGCTCGAAAAAGATCTTCTCGAATTCCCTGAGGACGTCCTTGAGGCTTAGCTCCTTCTCAACCATCTCCTTGATGACGAGCTCCAGCTTCTGGTGAATATTGAGGTCGCTAAATCTTCTCTCCATCTTTCCCCCCGCTCCGGCGAATATCCCTGTAGGACTGGTCGAATTTGTCCTTGAGGTCCTGCGGGATGAGGTGGACCGCGGCTCGCGTCACACCGAGACAGAAACGCGCCAGACGGGACGCCTGCAGCGCCGGCCGGGCGACGTCGAACACGGTCAACGCGAAGGCCAGGATGCCGCAGATGAGGACGGCCTTGAGGAGCCCGAACAGCCCGCCGAACAGCCGGTTGACAGCGGCCAGGGGGCCTTTCATGGCCTTGGAGATAAGGAAGCCAAGGAACGCGCCGGCGGCCAGAACGCAGAAAAAGATGACGAGAAAGCCCAGGAAATTGCTGAGCAGGTGGTTGTGCACCACTTTGCCGATGATCTCGGAGACCCCTCCGTAGTAGAGGGCCGCCAGGACGAGGCCCAGGACGACGGCCGCGAGTCCGATGACCTGCCGGACCAGCCCCTTCACGAGCCCCATGATCATCGCCGCCACCAAGATGGCGAGAAAAACGACGTCGAGCCAGTTCATGCCCTTCCCCTCCTCCGATCCTTCAACCTCTCGACCATCCAGTACCGGCCGTCCCGCAGCTCCCCGAAGGCGACGTGGGGCTTGATCCGGCCGTGGAAATCCGAGCCGGCCGTCGGCACGAGGTCGAGGTCTTCGGCCGCAGCCCGGTAGAACGCCGTCTGTTCAACCGTGTGATAGCTCGTATAGACCTCGAGCCCGGCCAGGCCGCGCTCTTTGAGGTCCTTGAGATCGTCGCGGGTCGTCTTCTGGAAGTAGGCCCCCGGATGGGACAGGACCGGGACTCCGCCGCTCGACGCCGCCCCGTCCAGGACGTCGGGAAGGCCGATGAACTTCTTGGGGACAAACGCGTGCTGGCCCTCGGTGAAGAACTCCTTGTAGAACATATAGGGCGCGAACGGCCGGTTTTCCTCGCGGTAGAAGTACTCCAGGACCGGGTTCTTCTCGTTTTCCGGATTGTCCAGGAGAATCTGGGCGATCTTGACGCCCAGGGGAGGGACCCCGTTGGCCTTTTTCCGAACCTCCTCCCAGGTGATGGAGAAGCCGAACCGGCGGACCTTCTCGACCCGCTCCATCGCCTCCTCGGTCCGGCACCGGCCTTGGATCTCGATGATCGTTCCAACGGACGGGTCGCTCCAGTCCACGAACGGAAGCAACAGATGGAACTCGCGACCCCGGTAAAGGGTTGTCACTTCGATGCTGGGGATGACCTCGACCCCCGCCTCGCAGCCCAGGTCGACCGCCTCGGGATAAGCCGCCACGGTGTCATGGTCGGCGATGGAGATGGCCCGAAACCTCTTCTCCCTGGCGAATCCAACCAACTGGGCCGGCGAGAAATCGCCATCGCAGCTCTTGTTCGAGTGGACGTGGAGGTCGACCAGTTCGCTCATGCGAGGTCATCGCGGCCGGCGAGAAGGCGGTAGATTTCCAGGTACTTCTCCGACGTCCGGGCGACAATCTCTCTGGGAAGGAGAGGGGGAGGCGAGTTTTTGTCCCAGTTGGTGGTTTCCAGGTAGTCCCTGACGAACTGCTTGTCCAGGCTGGGCTGGGACTGCCCGGCCTTGTAAGTGGCCTTGGGCCAGAACCGGGATGAATCGGGCGTGAAGATCTCGTCAATGAGAACGAGGTCCTCGTCGATGAGGCCGAACTCGAATTTCGTGTCGGCGATGATGATCCCCTTGGACAGGGCGAACAGCGAGGCCTTCTGATAGAGCTCCAGGCTGACCTTGCGGATCTTGTTGGCGAGGTCGGCCCCGACGATCTTCTGGACGTCTTTCATGGAAATATTCTCGTCGTGCCCCTGCTCCGCCTTGGTCGAGGGGGTGAAGATCGGTTCCTCGAGCCGGTCTGATTCCGCGAGTCCCTTGGGGATCTTGACGCCCGAGATCTTGCCCGTCTTCCGGTATTCTTTCCAGCCCGACCCCGACAGATATCCGCGGACGACGCACTCGACGGGGATGACTTGCGTCTTGCGCACGAGCATGGACCGCTTGTAGAGGATGTCACTGAACCTTCGGAGGGCGGCGGGAAACTTGTCCACCTCGGTGGCCACCATGTGGTTGGGACAGGCCAGGGCGACGAAATCGAACCAGAACCGGGACAACTGTGTCAGGACTTTCCCTTTGTAGGGGATGAGCGAGGGGAGGATCCAGTCGAACGCTGAGATCCTGTCCGTCGCGACGATGAGGAGCTTGTCTTCGATCTCGAAGACATTCCGGACCTTTCCCTTCTTATAGAGACGAATCCCCGGAAGGTCGATATCGCCGATTGTCCGTTCCATGATCTTCTCCTGTGACCTGCTAAGGATAGCGAAATCACCCCGAAATTGCAACAGACCGGCCCGCGGGGCGGACCCGGCCGAATTTCGTCCGGCTTCCGCATATGAGGTTGAGCTCGGGGGGTTCCCTCCGTCGGGTCGCGGGTTTGTCCCGGCGAGCCAAACCCGCTTCGGTTCCGTGCCTTGCTCCCCTCGCCCAAGGGGTGAGGGTCCATGCCCGCCCGGCACTCCACACGCCCTCCTCCGGGAACACCCCCTGCGCATTGATCTTATGATGCTTCAGCCGTCCGGCCCTAATTCGCTGGGCCAACCCCCTGTGAAAACGAGCAGGGATCGGCCCCCTCATGGGCGGCTGTCCCTTTTCAGGCAGCTGATGACGGGTTTAGTGTCAGCGGGGCGGAGGCCGATGAAGTTGTAGAGGCGGCGTTGCTCGCCCCGGTTCCGGCGGCAGGAGAAAAGGTCCGGGTCGCAGTGCGTGCAGGCCGGCGCGGTCCAGACATTGGCCTTTTTCACGCCGAGCGTCTCGAGCAGCCAGGAATTGGCGGCCCTCAGATCGAGGAGCGACTTCCCGGGGCGGGCCGGAACGGGCATCAGGACGGCCCCCGGAAAGCCAGCCGAGGCGAAGGCTTCGCGGACCTCCGGCCCGACTTCGTAACAGTCCGAGCCGATGCACGGGCCGAAGGCCGCGAGCAAGCTGCCGGGCTCCGTGCCGTAGGCTGTCCCCATCTCCCGGACGGCGCGCTCCAGGACCCTGGCCCGCGTGCCCCGCCAACCGCAATGGACGGCGGCAACGGCGCGGTGCCGACCGTCCGCGAGAAGGACGGGCAGGCAGTCCGCCGTCCGGATGACAAGGAGGAGCCCGGGGGTTGCCGTGATCAGCGCGTCGCCGCTCAGCCGCGCCTCCGGAGGCGCGTCCACACGGTGGACGACGTCCGAGTGCAGCTGCCGCATGATTACAGGGCGGAAACTAGCGAAGGCCTCAGTCCGGGCGAAATCCCCCTCTGTCCAACGGCCGGTGCCGAATCCGTGGACGAGCCCGGCGATTCTCTCGAGGAGAGGCGCCTTAAGATATGCGTCCGTCATCTCCGCCATGAGCTTAGTTAATACCAGAAAACCAGGCCGGAAAAAAGCAGCCCCTGCCCGCCGCGCTCTTGCTCCCGAGCGGCCGAAAGACGTATATTGAAGGGAAAATGGCAGCGATCTTCGAGCGGAGGACAATTCCGATGTGGCTGCTACTCAGCGTTCTTCCCCTCGCCCTCGGGATCATCGATTCCGGAAGGACGGCAGGAAGCCCGCCGGCCGCGGAACGGCCGCGGGTCCGGGAGTTCGGCATCCGGATCGGGGTCCTGGACCCGGGCCCCCTCAACGCAATCACGGACGTGGCAGGCGTCAAAGTCGGTCACGTCACCCTGATCAAAGGGGCCGATGTCCGGACGGGCGTCACGGCCGTCGTCCCCCACGGGGAGAATATCTTCCAGGAGAAAGTCCCCGCGGGCGTGTCGGTCGGCAACGGCTACGGCAAGCTGACGGGATTCACGCAGGTGGAGGAATTGGGGACGCTCGAAACGCCGATCATCTTGACCAACACCTTGAGCGTGCCGACGGCGGCGGAGGCGCTGATCGATGACGCCCTCGCCCGCCCGGGGAACGAGCACGTCACCTCGGTCAACCCCGTCGTCGGGGAGACCAACGACGGCTGGCTCAACAACATCCGGGGGCGGCACGTCACGAAGGCCGACGTCCTCGAGGCCATCCGCGGCGCCTCCGGAGGACCCGTGGCCGAAGGCTCCGTCGGCGCGGGCACGGGAACGACCTGCCTCGGTTTCAAGGGGGGCATCGGAACCGCTTCGCGGCGGCTGACGGCCGCCCGGGGCGGTTACACGGTCGGCCTCCTCGTCCAGACAAACTTCGGGGGCGTCCTGACGATCGACGGTCTGCCCGCCGGCCGGATACTCGGCGAAGAGGGTGGCGGTCCGCTGCCGACGCCGAGGCACGGCGCCCTCGGCCCCGAGGAAGCCGAAGGGGGTTCCTGCATGATCATCGTGGCCACGGACGCCCCCCTCGACGCGCGGAACCTCGGGCGTCTGGCCAAACGGGCCCTCCTCGGCATCGGCCGAACGGGTGGATACTTCGCCAACGGCAGCGGCGATTATGCCATCGCCTTTTCCACCGCCCCGGGCCTCCGTATTCCGCAGCGCTCCCAAGAGCCGACGCGGACCGTCACTTTGCTCAGCGACGAAAACATGTCTCCCCTGTTCCAGGCGGCGGTCGAAGCCGCCGAAGAGGCCATCCTCGATTCCCTCTTCAAGTCCGGCCCCATGGAGGGAAAGGACGGCCACAGGGCCGGGGCCCTGCCGCTCGAAAGGATCCGCGCCCTCGTCGGCGCCCGCGGCGGGACGGAATGAAGACAGTCGGCGTGCTGGGAGGGATGGGGCCTGAGGCCACGGCGTACTTCTTCGCCCTCCTGGTCCGGAACACCCGGGCCGCGCGCGACCAGGACCACGTCCCCGTTATCGTCTGCAACCTGCCCCGGATCCCGGACCGCACGCGGGCCATCCTGCACGGCGGTCCCAGCCCTCTGCCCGCTCTCCGGCGCGGCCTCGAAACCCTGAGCCGGGCCGGGGCCGACTTCGCCGTCATGCCGTGCGTCTCGGCCCACTATTTCTACGCCGGGCTCGCGGCCCGCTCCCCGATTCCGATCGTCCATCTCCTGGAAGAAACGGCCGCGGACATCCGGAAGCGGTTCCCCCGGATACGAACCATTGGACTTCTGGCCACGACGGGAACCGTCAGCACGGGGATCGTCGCCGACGTTTTCCGCCTAGCGGGAATCGAGGTTCTCGTCCCCGGAGGCCCCGGCCAGAAACGGGTCATGACCGCGATCTACGGAAGGCGGGGGATCAAGGCCGGGACAGCGGCCGGCCATCCGCACCGAATCCTCATCGGCGTCGCCGGGGAGCTCGTCCGCATGGGCGCCCAGGCCATCGTCGCCGGGTGCACGGAAATCCCTATCGCGATCGGCGAAGACGACCTCACAGTCCCTTTCATCGACCCCATGTGCGCCGCCGCCCTGGCTTGCATTCTCAGAGCGGGAGGCTTCATCAGGGACGCCGGCCGCCCTTCTGCGTCTTGACTTTGGCAGGGCAATCCTGTATAAGAATGCAGGATTTTCCGAGATCGGAGGTGAAGGTTTTTGGCGTTTGTCATTCTTGAAGAAGGCGAGAACTTGGAGTCCGCCCTCCGGAGGTTCAAGCGCCGGGTCCAGCAGGAAGCGATCATCAAGGAGATCAAGAAACACTCCGTCTACTTCAAACCCGGAGAACGGCGGCGGATGAAGGAAGCTCAGGCTCGGAAACGGATGCGGCGGCGCATCAAGAGAGAACGCGACATCGAATACTGACCGCTTTCTCCTTTTGGGATCATTCTTTCCTTCCCGAAGTTCCGTGATATGAACGCGTTGAGCGAGAAGGGGGCCTGTCCATTAACAAAAGAGCGCCGGGGACGCGCAAACCGGATTGGCTGAAGGTCCGCCTCCCGTCGCACGGGGACTTCTTCCGGGTCTCGGACATCCTGAAGACCCGGCGCCTCCACACGATCTGCGAGAGCGCCCGGTGCCCGAACATCGGCCGCTGCTGGGAGCGGAAAACGGCGACCTTCCTCATCCTCGGGGACACGTGCACGCGGAACTGCGCCTTCTGCGCCGTGGCCAAAGGCGTCCCCTCGCCCCCGGAGGCCGAAGAGCCGGCGCGCGTCGCCGAGGCTGTCCGGTCTCTGGGCCTTCATTATGCCGTCCTGACTTCAGTGACCCGGGACGACCTCGCCGACGGGGGCGCCGGCCATTTCGCCCGCACGATCCGGGCGATCCGGGAGGCAAGCCCCGGGACGAAGGTCGAGGCCCTGATCCCGGATTTCGGCGGAGACCGGCAAGCCCTCGAGACGGTGCTCGCGGCCGGGCCGGACATCCTCAATCACAACCTGGAGACGACCGAATCCCTATATCCCAGGATACGCCGGCCCCGGAAGAACTACCGGAGGTCCCTGGAGGTCCTGGCCGCGGCGAAAGGCCGAGGCGCGGTGACGAAATCGGGCCTGATGCTCGGTCTGGGGGAAGCTGAGTCGGACGTCATCCGGGCCTTCTCCGACCTCCGGGAGGCGGGATGCGGCCTCCTGACTCTCGGCCAATACCTGCAGCCGGCGGCGGAGAGTCTGGCCGTCGAAAGGTATTACGCACCCGAGGAGTTCGAGGCGCTCCGCCGAACGGCCTTGGGCCTCGGGTTCCGGGAGGTCGTGGCCGGTCCCCTCGTCCGGAGCTCCTTCGAGGCCGAGCGGCTGTACGAGACGGCCGCGGAAAGGTAAAGCCCCCATGCGGTACCTGATCTTTACGGACATCCACGGGAACCTGGAGGCGCTCCACGCGGTGCTCAAGGCGGTTCAGAAAAAGAAGATCGATCATTACCTCTTCCTCGGTGATCTCGTCGGCTACGGCGCTTCCCCAAACGAGGTCATCCAGAGGATCCTAACTCTAAAGCCCCTGTCCATTATCCGCGGCAACCACGACAAGGCCGTCTCGGGGCTCGACTCGATCCAGACCTTTAACCCCATCGCCGCCGCGGCCATCTTCTGGACGAAAAAAGCCATCTCCAAGAAGAACCTGGACTTCCTCTCCCGGCTGAAGAAGGGTCCAGAGATCATACACGAGACGATCACCGTCTGCCACGGCGCTCCCTTCGACGAGGACTACTACATCTTCGGCGAATTCGACGCCGCCGAGGCTTTCGGCTATTACCAGACCCCCCTCTGCTTTTTCGGCCACACCCACTTCCCGTTCATCTACACCGAGAAGGACGGGAACGTCGAAGGCACGTTCCTCGAAGGCGATGCGAACGAGGTCAAGCTCGAGAAGGGCGTCCGCTACCTCATCAATCCCGGCTCCGTGGGTCAGCCCAGGGACAGGAATCCCCGGAGCGCGTTCGCCATCTACGACTCCGACTCCCGAGTGATCAGGTTCTATCGCGTCGATTACGACATCGAGGATGCGAAAAAGCGGATCTTCGACGAGAAGCTCCCGCCCGCACTGGCCGAACGGCTGAGCCTCGGCATCTGAAGGGACCAAGAGGGCAACCTTCACTCCAGATCGCGGTTTTTCACGCCGCGCGGATCACGCGCTCCTCGGCGCCAAAACAACTCGCTTGGCGTACGCTACGCCAAGCTCAGACAAGTTTTGTCGGTTCCGCCTGGAACTTCCCTGCGGGCCCGCGATCTCCGGGCTAAACCGCTTTATCACGTTCCGGCTGCCCTCTTCGGTCCTTATAAGTATGGTCTCAGTCGGCGGGATTGGCATAACAATACACGCACCCGTGCGGGCAGGCCTGGCCGTAGCTGCCGATGTCCAGAGATTCGGTGCAGAGGCAGTCGGGACGCTGGCTCCTGTCCTTGAGGTGCGAGGCCGGCTCGCGGCGCGGGTGAAGCTCTTCGAGGAGGCGGCCGTCGATGCAGGCCGAAGGACGGATCCCCGCGAGGCCCGCAAGGAACGGCTGGCAGCAGGCCCAAAGGTTCAGGCCTCGGGCCCGGGCTTCGGAGGCCAGGGCCGCGGTGTGACGTCTCTTTTCCTCTTCGGGCGGGTCGAGAACGTCCCAGCCCCCGGCGGACGCCCGGCGCCGCGCTTTCCGGTACCATTGGGCGAAGCTCAGGCGCACGTCACGAACGCCGCATGCGGCCGCCGCGGCGGCAGTATTGTCGAAAAAATCAAGGTTTGTCCGGACCCTCCGGCCCTCCCGCCAGAACAGGATGGGATCGAAACGCAGGGAGACGCGTCGCGGATCGCCGGCCAGCGCGACGAGGGCCGGAAGCTGAGCGAGGGCCTCGGCGGCTTCGGGGGCCCCGGGTTCGAGAGGCGTGCCTCCGAGCCCTGTCACCGTGAAATGCAGATAGAGCTGTCCGAATTCCGCGAGACGGTCCATGAGTCCGGCTTCGTTTCTGAGGACATTCTCGAAATTCTTGGACCAGAGGACGACGGTGTGCACGCGCTCCGGCCGGAGGTCGATCCGCCGGACTCCGCCGCGGGGACCGGGGACCCGCGCGCTCCGCTTCTCCAAGGCTGAGGCCAGCCAGGCGGGGAAAAACGCGACAAGGTCCGTGCGCCGCGAGGCGCTGATCACGGCTTTCATCGTTTCTTGACAGCCCCGGGGAATGCCCTTAGTATTCTAGCCGAGAGGAAAAGCCCGCACAATGGCCGCGCTGAGGGCCGAGGACCTGGTCAAAAGGTACGGCCGCCGCGCCGTCGTCAACGGCGTCTCCCTGGCCGCATTGTCCGGGGAGATCGTCGGGCTCCTCGGCCGGAACGGGGCGGGCAAGACGACGACGTTCCAGATGCTGGCCGGCCTCGTTCGGGCCGACGGCGGCCGGATCTTGCTGGACGACATGGAAATCTCCTCCTGGACGACGCCCGAGAGAAGTCACGCCGGCGTGGTTTATCTCCCCCAGGAAGGGTCGGTATTCCTCAAGGCGTCCGTGGAGAACAACATCCGCATGATCCTCGAGATGCAGCCGGGTCCCCGGGGCGGGAACGAAGGCCGGCTCCGCCGTCTCCTCGAAGACGTAGGACTTTCCGCGCTCGCCGGGCAGGCGGCGCACGCGCTCTCGGGCGGCGAAAAGCGCCGGCTCGAAATTGCCCGCGCCCTCGTCCTCGAGCCGACGATCCTGCTCCTCGACGAGCCGTTCACCGGCATCGACCCCTTGACGATCCAGCACCTGCAGCGGATCTTTTTGGGGCTCCGCGACCGGGGCATCGCCCTGGTCGTCTCCGACCACAATGTCCGCGACACGTTCAGGATCGTCTCCCGGGTGTACATCATCGACGACGGGGAAGTTCTCGTAGAGGGCCCCCCCGAGGCGGTTGCGGCCGACGAACGGGCGCGGCGGAGATTCCTGGGGAAAGACTTCAGTCCTATCGTTCCGGGGCCGGCTCATCCCGGTTTTTGAACAGCCGGTCGCCCAGAGTCTCGCCGAGAAAGAACTTAAAGAGGAAGAAATAGATCAGGAGGAAGATCGCGTAGAGGAACAGGACGGCCCTCGACGTCACGGACAGGAGCTCGAACAGCGTCGCCTCCATGGAGCGGGCCGCCGTCCACAAGGCCACGAGCCAAAAGATGCCGACGAAAAGGACATCGAACGCTTTGGCCTTCAAGAATAGCGAAAACTGGAAGGGCGGACGGCTCTTCCCGGCTTCCGCTTCCCCTTCGAGGGCGGCCGTCTCGTCCTTGCGAGCCTGACTCCAGGGCGGCGCGACTTCCTCGCCGAGAGCCGGCGCCCGGGCCGGCTCCGGCGCGGCCGGTTCTTCCCAGGCCTCGCTTCGTTCCTCTTGCTCATCGGCCGCGGCCGGTGCGAAAGGCAGGGCTGCCTGGCCCACACGCTCCGGGAGGCCGATCCCCGAGTCGGGAGGTTTCCGGCGCGGGAAAATCTCCTCTTCTTCGGTTTCAAGCGGGGCCTCTCGGGTCCCGGCGTCGCCGGATTCCCCAGCGGCAGCCTCCGCGCCGGCACCGGACGTCTTCAGGAAGCGGGGCCCCGCATCTCGGGTCTCTTCTCTCGGCGGAAACGAAGCCGCCCCTTTCATGCCGTCCACCCATGGCGGCAGCGTTCCGGTCTTCCTGTCCGGCTTCGGTTCCGGGGTCGCGGCGGAGACCTCTTCGAAAGGGCCCTCCTTCCCCGGCTTTTCGGAAATGGCTTCCAGAAGCCTGTCGAGCTTTTCCCTGCTGAGCTCGATCGTCTTCCCGATCCCCTCCAATTCGCCGGTGTCGAACGTCAGGGGCACTGGGGCGCGGGCCGGGACGGCTTCTTCGGCTTCGGCTTCGGCTTCTTCCATTTCCCCTGTCCGGACCTCATCCCCATCCGTTTTTTCACTTTTCGCGGCGGCGGCCGGGCGAGACTCCGGCTCAGTCAAGGAGGTTCCCTCCACGGCGGTCCCGGCCGTTTCCGTGCCTTTCCCGGCGGCCTCGCCTTCCTCGACGAGAATCACTTCTTCGGTTTTGCTTCTCTCCGCGCCGGCGGCCTCCGCTTCCCCGCCCCCCTTTACATCTTCCTCGTCTCCGCCCGCTCCCAGCCCTTCTTCGGCCTGCCCGGGAATCTCCGAAGTGAATTCCCCGGCCCTCTCTTCCGTCTCCGGCGCCTCTTCCGCGTCGAGGGGTTCGCCCTCTTGCTTTTCTTCTTCGCCGGCCCGGTCCTCAGCAACCTCGCCAGTCTCATAATCCCTGTCCTCGATGTCGGCGTCGACGATCTTCTCGCCCTTGATCTCTTCTTCAACGGCTTCGTCCTCAGGGAACAGGAGCTGGGTTCCGCAATTGTTGCAATATTTGTCGGTTTCGTCGATGATGGCGTGGCAGTACGGACACCGGGTGATGGCCATTACTTTATTTATAAGGACATTACGGGGCAAAGTCAATCGGAGTTTGCGGCCCCGGCGCTGACGCTTTCCGTCCATGCGGCGCGGACTTTTCCCCAGGAAAACCGGGAAATTGACATCCCGGCGGAATCGGCTAAAATGTGGGTCATGGGCGATTAACTCAGTGGCAGAGTACTACCTTCACACGGTAGGAGTCACAGGTTCAAATCCTGTATCGCCCATCCTCTTCCCGAAACGCGGTCCCTTTCGCAGCCCCTCCTGAATTCCAGGACGGGTTGGGGAGGTTAAGATCTAATCGAGCTTGGGCGCGTTTCGGCAGGCCAATATCCGAAATGCGGTCCTATTGAGTCCCCCTTAATTAACTAAGGGGGGACAAGGGGGATTATCGAATCCGGTCAGAATCTCCCGACGGATTCAAGTCCGATAAAGCGCCCGCGTGCCGACCCGATGCCCTTCGATCAAGCGGCTATCCTCATGGGGTCCCGTCTTTTTTCCTGAATACGTGGCCAAACGGAATGACGATGATGTCGCCGACGATGTAGGTCACAAAGATCCCGCCGAAGAAGGCGACATAAAACGGGAACCGCCCCCGGAGCGCGGCTGGAACGAGCACGCCGCCGATCCAGACCGGCTTGTAAACGAGCTGGAGGACGAGCCCGACACCGAAGAAGGACAGCCAGTAGACGCCCAGGATCGTGGGGCCGACCGGGGTGATCCAGATGCCGCCGGCCCAGGCCCCCAGGAACACCACCAGGGAAAAGAGGATCACCCGCCAGCGAGATTTCGGCTGCCGGCCGGCGACCGCGAAGACCGCCGTCAGAAACAGGGCTACGGCCAGGGCGAAAAGCGATTCCGTGATGATCATGTTCGCCGCCTTTCAGGCCCGACAAAAGGGGCGAATGCCCTCGCTCCACGAGTCTCCGGATTCCCGGTCGCTCTATGAGCCCCCGCCGGCGAGGAGGATTTATGATACAATAAACATGCCTATCCGCCGGCCACGACCGCTTCTGGGGGAGGGCCGGCATTCGCAGATTATCCCAGAGGCGGGCCAGAAGGCAATTCCTGAAAAAGAGGAAACTTTCCCGGCTCGCGGGAATTTCGCGGGGGAATCGCGGCCGGCGCGGAACGGAGACGGCCCGAGCCGGGATCTGCGGCCGTAATATGAATCTTGCATTGAGAATCTTAATATTAAGAGAGGAGGAGTTTCATGGCAGACATGAGAGACCTGTTCCAAGCGGCGGACTGGAAGAAAGAAAAGCATGTTCCGGTCATCGACGCGCCGGCCAAAGTCAAGAAGGGCGAATTCTTCCCCGTGAAAGTGACGATCGGCCGCGAAATCGCCCATCCTAACACGACGGAGCACCACATCAGCTGGATCGACGTTTATTTCCATCCGGACGGCGAGAAATTTCCCTACCAGATCGGCAAGGCCGAATTCTCGGCGCACGGCGCGTCGGTCCAAGGCCCGAACACGAGCACCGTGTACACGCACCACGAGGTCGTCCTGAGCTTCAAGACGGACAAGCCGGGGACGATATACGCTTCGAGTCTCTGCAACATCCACGGGCTCTGGCAGAATTCCCAAAAGATCGACGTCGCCGCCTGAGCTGAAGATGCCGCGGACCTCCTCCGGGCAGAAGCTCGGATTGACGATCAGGGTGGCACAGATTTCGAGCAGCAGCGGGATCTCACCGCCGAAGCCGACCCCGTCCCCTTCGAGGGCTGGTTTTCGACTTCCCGGGCCGGCGCCGGATGGCCGACGACGCGCGGCAGATAGATCGTGACGAGCGTCCCCTGGGCGTTATCCTCCACCCGGAGGCAGAGATGGGAGCCGGGCTTGAGGCCGATGTGCCGGGAGGCGGTTTCGGCGTCGATCAGGATGTCGTTGAGTCCGACTTCCAAGATGCCCCCCTCTCCCGCATGGCGTGGGCCACGTTGCTGCCGAGGTTCATCATGACCTGATGAAGCTGAGCGGCGTCGGCGACGGTCACGTCCGAGCCGACCCCGGTTTTCTCAACGATTTGAACGCTCTTGGGCATCGAGATCCGGAGCAGCGGCAACGATTCCTTGATGACGTCCCAGACATCGACCGGCTTCCGCTCCTGTTCCCGCTCCCGAGAAAAGGCGATGATCTGACCCACCATGTCCTTTCCGCGGCGCGCCGCGTCAGGTGCCGCTCAAGGCGCGGCCGGCTTCAAGGGCATTCCGCAGGTTGCGCGCAATCTCCCGATCCCTCCCGCAAGGATCGCGACGGAGACGGCGATCCCAAAAAGCTTCCCTATGTTCAGATAACGCGTGATGTGTTCCTCCTTTTCTGGACGGCTCTCGCGCGTTTATCCGGAGGCCCGGCAGCCGCATTCTCTCCGGTCCGATGAAGGGGAAAATGAACCCGGCCGTCTTTTCCGAGCCGACGCCGGTCCCGGGCAAGACCGTATGGAGGGTGAGATCGTCTCCCCGTCGCTGGTGACGGCCGGGCTAAAAAATCACCCCGGGAATCACCGCGCATGGGTATGGAACGATTTTATTATCTATCATTTAGTTAAGAGACGGCGCCCGTCCGGAGACAAGAAGACATGAAAGGGAAGGATTCGACAGTCGAAGAAGCCGGGGGCACGCCCGTGCCCGGGACGAATTCTCCCGGCCTGGACCTTCCGGGTGAGGAAGCACCCGCAAAGGCTCTTTCCGAGCTCATCTCCAGGGGCGCGGAAGAGATCCAGGACCACCTGTCCCTGGTCGCCCGGACCCAGGTCCGCATCCGGACGCTCCTCCAGACGTCGATCGAGGAGCTCGAGAGGGCCCAACGGCTCGAGACCCTGACGAGCCTCATCGTGGGAAACGGTCCCGCGGCGGAGGCCGCCGATGCAGCTCGTGATCCCGGTCGGGGACGGGCGGAGGACAGCCTGGGGCCCTATCTCGAGCGCGAGATTCGAATTCTGAAAAGGATGCAAAAACTCATTGGCGGGGACCGCTCCGAGGACCAGATCAGGCCTGCGCCAGCCGAGACCTCGGACGCTCTGTCTCAGAGCTCCGCGGACGAAGAGCCAGCCATCAGGAAAGTCCTCATCATCAACAACGATCCCGGCACGGTCCGGATCCTGAGGTATTTCCTGCAAAAGGAAAACCTCGAGGTCGTCACGTGTGCGAACGGGCCGGGCGGACTCCGCATGGCCGCTCAGGAGAGGCCCGACGTCATCCTGCTCGATGTCCTTCTGCCGGACATGGACGGCTACCAAGTTCTGAACCGTCTCAAGAAGAACGACAAGACGTCGGCCATCCCCGTCTTCATGCTGAGTATCCTGGCCCAGGAAGCCGACGTGCTGAAAGCCATCGAGGGGGGGGCGGCCGACTATTTCACCAAACCCTTCTCGCCCCCGATCGTTATCGCCAAGATCAAGCGGGCCTGGAAGGCGCACCGTGCATAAGATTCTTCCGATCCTCGTTTCATGGAGCCTGCTCTCCATCCTGCTCTTTTCCATCTCCCTGTTCGTTTTTATCATCCTGCGCCGGATGATCGTCCAGCGCCGCGAGGCGTCTTTCGGAGCTCGGTATTTACGAATCGAGGAAGACATCCTGGGGGCGATGGCCTCAGGGCGGAGTGAGCCGGCCGTCGATATCGCGCTCCGCTACAAGCGCCACCGGGAGGTCCTCATCCAGGTCCTCATCGACTTTCTCGAAACGATCAACGGCCGGGAGAAGGAGGTTCTGAAAGTCATCTTCGATCACGCCCTGAGGCAGCGCTGTCTGCGGGACATTCGCTCGCCGTTCATGTCTCGGCGGCTCCAGGCGACCCGTCTCGCGGGGCTCTTTTCCTCCCCCCCGGAAAAGATCCTGCTCGTCGACCTGCTCAAGGACAAGCCGATCATCCGGCTGGCGGCCGTCAATGCCCTCGTCCGGTTTCCGGATCCGGAGTCCCTGGGTCTGGTGTTCCGGGCCTTCGAGCAGGAGTCATGCCCCAACATCCATACGTACACGAACATCATCTACGGGGCTGGGGAAAAGATCGAATCCTTCGTCAAGGAATACTTGCAGAAACCGATATCCATCGAAAAGCTGTGCCTTCTCATCGAGCTCGTCGGGACCGTCCCTCTTCCCGCTCTGTATCCCGAGATCAAAGCCTACGCGAGTCACCCCGAGAAAGAGGTCAGGATCAAGGTCGCCAGAGCCCTAAGCCGGCTTCTGATCCCCGAATCATACGACACCTTGGAGCAGATGGCCGGAGACCGGGAATGGGAGGTCCAGGCACAGGCACTCAAGGGCTTGGGAAACCTGAAGAACCCCTCTGCCCTGGTCATCCTGACGCGGGGTCTGTATTCTCCCATCTGGCACGTACGGTACAATGCCCGGGAAGGGCTCCTCAACCTCGGCCCCCTCGGCTTCCGCAGGCTGAAGGAAGTGGCAAGGCAGAAAGCTGACCGTTTCGCCTCGGACATGGCGGTCATGGCTCTGGAGGACTTCTCGTATTCGCAAGGGGACTGAGGGTGAACGTGCTCGACTTTCTTTTCCGCCTCGTCTCCGATTCCATCCTGGTCTATTTCCTCCTGATCAACAGTTTCTATCTGCTCTTCGTCCTCCTCTCGCTTGTGGGCATCCTGCGCTACCAGAGGCTGACCAGCTATGTCCGGCTGAACGAGATCTTCACCCTCCCGCTGGCCAAACCGATCTCAATCATCGCCCCGGCCTACAACGAAGAGCAGGGCATTATCGAGAGCGTCCGGTCGCTTCTGACCCTCGAATACCCGCTCTACGAGGTCATTATCGTCAATGACGGGTCGACCGATGCCACGCTCGACATACTCATCCGCGCCTTTGACCTGAAAAAAACAAGCCGGGTCTTCCGCAAATCCATCGAGACGGCGCCTGTCCACGGAATCTACATGTCGCCCCAGGAGCCCAAGCTCGTCGTCGTAGACAAAGTCAACGGCAAAAAGGCGGACGCGCTGAATGCCGGTCTCAATATCGCTCGCTACCCGCTGTTCTGCGCGATCGACGCGGACTCCATTCTCGACCGCGATGCCCTCCTCAAGGTCGTCCGGCCCTTTCACGAAGACCCCGAGCGGACTGTCGGCGTCGGGGGAGTCGTGCGGCTGAGCAACGGATGCGTGATCAAGAGCGGTCAAGTCCACAGGATCGGGATGCCGCGCAACGCCCTGGCCCGCTTCCAGATCCTCGAATACCTGAGGGCCTTCCTCGGCGGAAGGATGGGGATGAGCATGATGAACTGCCTCCTCATCATCTCCGGAGCCTTCGGCCTATTCCGAAAGGATATGGCACTTCAGATCGGCGGCTACAGGAAGGAGACTATCGGCGAGGACATGGATTTGGTCGTCCGCCTCCGCCGGCACCTCCACGAGCGGAGGATTCCCTATCGCATCACCTTCATCCCCGACCCCATTTGCTGGACCGAAGCCCCAGAAAACTTCAAGACCCTGGCCCGGCAGAGGAACCGCTGGCACCGGGGACTCGTCGATGTCCTCACCCGGAACCTGAGGATGATGTTCAATCCCCGCTACGGGGCGACCGGGATGGTCGCCATGCCGTTCTACATGATCTTTGAGATGTTGGGACCTCCTATTGAGATCCTTGGCTACATCCTTTTCCTCTATTTCATCGTCACCGGCCAAGTCGACTCTCCGTTCGCCGTTCGCTTCTTTCTCCTGGCCGTCGTCTATGGAATGCTCCTCTCGCTCACGGCCATCCTCCTCGAGGAATACTCCCTGCAGCGCTATCCGCGCCTGGTGGATGTCATCACCATCACGGTCTTCGGCATCCTGGAAAATCTCGTGTATCGGCAGTGGCTCGCCGCCGTCCGGGTCAAGGCCTTCTGGGACCTGGCCTGCGGCCGGAATGAGTGGGGGACAATGGAAAAGAAGGGGTTCACGCTGGAGCACGAACAGCCATGAAAAGAACAACCGCGATCGCACTGGCTCTCTTGGTCGGAATTTCTCAGCTGTGGGCCGCCGACGACAACCGTCCGTACGACCGGGCGCAGCGCGCCCTCCAGCAGAAGGATTACGCGGCGACGATCACGATCTGCCTCGACCTCCTCGAGTCGGCGCCGGCTAATTACGACGTCAACTTCCTTCTCGTCCAGGCCTATTCCCGCTCCGGAGAAAGAGACAAGGCCCTGTCCCGGCTCGAGAGGATGAACGCCCTCTTCCCCAGGAACGGGGACGTCCTCCTGTTCATGGCGAGGCTCCTCACCTGGAAGGGGCGGTATGCCGACGCCCTCGCCCGGTACCGCGAGGTTCTCGGATTCGACCCGGCCAACGAGGGGGCCCTGGTCGGCACTGCCGACATCGCGGCGCGGCGCGGGGACTTCGCCGAGGCCCGGACCATCCTTCAGAAAGTGCTCGCCCGCGACCCTCGGAACGCGGACGCCTATTTCCATCTCGGACTCGTCGAGCAGTGGCAGGGGAACCGGGGTCGGGCCCGGGAAGACTTCGAGAAAGCCGCCGCTCTCGACCCGGCGAACGACGACTACAAGATCTTCCTGACGTCGTCGACGCCGCGGCTGGAGCCGAGGCTCGAGGTCCGTTACGGCCACGAGGTGGACGATTGGAGCGACGGCCGGGCGGATTTCCAGGACGATCAGGTCGCGGTGCTCTTCGGCCTCCCCGGCGATACCGGCGTCATGGCCCTGAAATACAACCAGACCCACCGCTATGCCGAGACGGACCGTCAGTTCGAGGCCGAAGCCTATCCGCGGCTCTGGACGAAAGCCTATGCCCGGATCGACCTGAGTTATTCGCCCGAAGCCGTCTATTACCCGAGGCTATCCGCGCTCATTGAAATCTATCAGGGGATCCTATCCGCGGCGGAGGTGTCGGTCGGCGTCTGGCACATGAGCTTCGTGGACCGGCCGATGACGCTCGTCCTGGGCTCCGTGGGTTATTATCTGGGGAACTACTATCCCTACGTCCGCCTGAATTACGGCTCCGAAAATGGAAACGCCACCTTTTCCTGGGTCCTCAACCTCCGGCGGTATTTTTCGACCGACAACTTCATTTCGGTCGGCTACGGCCACGGCACCCGGCTGCTCGAGGACCTGACCATCCAGGACCTGCTCCCCACCCCGGGCAACATCTACGCGGCCGGGGTCACCTGGTATATCTTCCGGAACGTCCGGCTCGAATTCCAGTTTTCCCGGACGAGCGACGCGAACCTCACGCGCAGCGCTTTCGAGTTCACAACGGGCTACCGCTGGCGGTGAAACACCGGGCCCCAGCGGAAAAAAATTTCTCCTCGTTCTTGACAGCCCGCGGCGATCGAACGATAATGCTTTGACGTCTAATCAGTTGACTGTTCCTCCGGAGGCGACAGACCCGCATGACGACCGTCAAGCAACTTGCGGGCTTCGTGGGCATCGAATTCGTCATGGCCCACAAGGCCTTTCGTCAGGAGGGAGAAAGGGCGCTCGGACGGCTCGGACTGCGCGTCGGACAGGAGCTCCTGCTCATCCACCTTTGTGCCGGCCATAGCCTATCCCAGGGGCAGCTGGCGGAACGGCTCGGTGTGGAACAGGCCACAGTCAGCATTATGCTCCGGCGCATGGCTAAAGCCGGCCTCGTCGGGCGCCGCCCCGACAAGGACGACGCCCGGGTGACGCGGGTTTATGCGACGCGGAAAGGCCGGGTGCTGGAGGGCCCCGTTCTCCGTGTCTGGCGCAGCCAGGAGAGGCGGCTGCTGTCGGGTCTGACGGGAGAAGAGAAAAAGTTGCTGCGGCGGCTTCTGGAGCATATCCGGGCGAACCTCGAACGAAGGAGATCCACTTATGGAACAGGGACCGAAAGAGCCTAGGCCCGCTGGCCGGGCCAGCACCGGGCCGGCCGATCCTCCGCCGGATGCCGCGACGCCGCCGAACGGCGGCGAGGACAACGAAGCGATCAATCATGTCCCCCTCTACCGGAAGAAGCGGGTTCTCATTCCCTTCTTTCTCCTCGTCCTGGCCATGGCTCTCGGGGCCTGGTACTGGTACAAGAACCTGCTCAACTACGTTTCCACGGACGACGCCTACCTGGACGCCGACCGGGTTTCGATCAGCACCAAGGTCCTCGGCCGGATCGTCCGGCTGACGGTTGACGAGGGGGGCGCGGTGAAGAGGAGCCAGCTGCTGATCCAGCTCGACGACACGGACGTCCGGGCCCAGGTGGAGCAGGCCAGGGCCGGTCTCAGCCTGGCCGAGAACAGCCTCGAGCTGGCCAAGGTCAACGTCGACCGGGCCTCGGACGATTTCGAAAGGGCGGATCTGCAATACAAGAATTCGGTCATCACCAAGGAGCAGCATATCCACGCCCAACAGACCCTGGACGCGGCCCGGGCGGAATATGCCATCGCCGTGTCCCGAATCGGTGTGGCCAAGGCCCAGCTGGGCGTCGCCGAGACGCAGCTGCAGAACATGACCGTCGTGGCCCCTTTCGACGGGATCGTTTCGAAGCGCTGGCTGATGGAGGGGGATATCGTCCAGCCCGGGCAGCCCGTCTTCACGATCTACGAGACCGAGCGCATCTGGGTGACGGCCAACCTCGAAGAGACCAAGCTCGGCCACATCAGGCTGCAGGATCCGGCGACGGTCACGATCGACACCTATCCCGGCCGGACCTTCACCGGGAAGGTCGGTTTGATCTACGATTACACGGCCGCCCAGTTCTCACTCATCCCACCCGACAACGCCTCGGGCAATTTCACCAAGATTACGCAGCGGGTGCCGCTGCGGATCTACCTGGACGACATGAACCCCGAGCTTCGGAGGGAATTTCCCCTGCGCCCCGGAATGTCGGTCGAGATCAAGATCCGGATCAAGTAGCCGGCGATCGTTCAGGGACGCCGCCGGCCGGGGCCGCGGTCGGGGCGAATCCCGTAACAAGACGGACCGAAAGGTGAACGACGATGAGACATCTTCGCGTGAACATTTTGATTCTTCTGGTCCTTTTTCTCCCCCTGTCGGCATTCCCCCAGACATCCGAAGCCGACTCGCTCAGCCTCGAGGATGCGGTGCGGATCGTGCTGGCCCACAACCCCGCCCTCAAGGAGGCCTCGGATTCCGTGGCCGTCTCCCTGGCCCGCGTCGATGAATCCCGCACGGCCCTCAAGCCCAACTTCGCCGGCAGCCTCTCGTACACCCGGATCGGGCCGCTGGAAGTCCTGGCCGTCCCCGGCCTCGGCACCTTCGAACTGTACCCGGCCAATAATTTCGACCTCCACGCCGGCCTCCGCCAGCTGATCTACGACGGCGGACGGACCAAGGAATCGGTCAGACTTTCCACGTCCGAAGTGGCGACGGCCGAGGACCACAGGGACTTGATGAAGCGCGATCTCGCGTTCGAGACCGCCCAACTCTTCGACGCCATTCTCTTCCTCCAGGAGAGCATCCGCGTCGAAAACGACCACGTCCGGGACCTCAACGACCACATCCAGATCAGCCGCAAGAAGCTGGCCATCGGAACGGCGACCGAGCTCGAGGTGCTCAATACGCAGGTCCGGCTCGTCGCGGCCCAGAACCAGATCGTCGACCTCGAGAACAGCATGGAAAAGCAGGAGCTTGCCCTGCGCCGCCTGATGGGCTTTGAATCCGTCGCCCCGCTCAAGCTCCGCGGCGAATTCACCTACCGCGAGATGGCCCTCGACCCCGACGCGCTTATCAAGGACGCGTGGCAGAAGCGGCCGGAGGCCCGGGCCCTCCAGAACCTGATCCGGACGGCCGACCTCCAGGTTCGCGTCGCCGGTCTCCGCGACCGGCCCTCGGTCAGCCTGAACATCCTCGGCGGAACGAAGAACGGCTATATCCCCAACGTCAACACCTGGAAGCTCGATTACGTGGCCGCCGTCCAGGTCGATGTTCCCATCTTTGACGGCGGCCTCACTCGAAGCCTGAAGGCGGAAGCGGAAGCCGGGCTCACGGCTATCAAAAACCGGACGCGCGAGCTCGACGACCTGATCCGGTCCGAAGTCCTGCAAGCGGTTTCCGACGTGAAAGCCAGCGAAGAAAAACTCCGCTCCGTGGAGGTCGACATCGAGCAGGCCAAAAAAGCCCTGGAGTTCGCCAGAGCCCGCTACGAAGCCGGCACCATCACGAACCTGGATCTTCTGGACACCGAAGACGCCTTCGTCGAGGCCCAGTTCCTCAAGCTCCGGGCCCTCTACGAGTTTGTCCTGAGCCAGACGGCCCTCGACCGGGCGACGGGCCTGCCCGTGACCGACTGACCGGCCCCCATCGGGACGCTTCCCGGCCGCCGTTTCCGGAGGAATGGCCTTCGGGGGGAGAGAGCGGAGGCATCGTCCGGAACACCGGCCCCTCTCATTCCGGCCGTGAAACGCCGGCAGCCGCGGAAACTCTTGACTTTGACGTTACGTCATAGTTGATAATGGGGGCCGGGATAAGAGCATGAAACAAACCTATCTCGTCAAGGAGTTCGCCGATCTGACGAAGGTCACGGTCAGGACACTCCATTACTACGACCAGATCGGCCTGCTCAAGCCGAGCTTCCAGAAGCCCAACGGGTACCGCGTCTACGGCGAGGCAGACCTCCTTCGTCTCCAGCAGATCGTGACGCTGAAGTTCATGCGCTTCCCCCTTGCCCGGATCCGCGACCTGCTCGACCTCAAGGGCTTCGAAGTCGTCAGGTCCCTGAAGATTCAGGGCGAGGCGGTGAAGGACGAGATCGGCCGGCTCAGGCGGGCCTCCCGGGCCATCGATCAGGTCCTGAAGCGTCTCGAGACGGACGGCCGGATCAACCGGAAAAAACTCATTCAGATCATGGAGGTCATTCAAATGGGCGAAGACGTCAAGAAGGCATGGCAGGAGAAATTCTTCACAAAGGAGGAGCTCCGGGAGTTCCAGGAGATCGGTAAGGCTTACACCCCCGCGGCCATGGCAGAGTACGAGCGCCGCTGGGCCGCGCTCATCGCCGAGGTCAAAAAGAACCTCGGCGCCGATCCGGCTGGCCAGACCGCCCAATCTCTGGCGAAGCGTTGGCAAGACCTGCTCGACGAAGCCTACGGCAACCATCCCGGGCTCAAGGCCAGGATCGGGCAGGCCTATACGGCGGGTGCGATCCCG
>Ga0187771_10000301_pt1 | contig 29172 bp, 19 predicted proteins | sample 0116_SJ02_MP15_1_FD_133139 | JGI IMG/M metagenome (GOLD analysis project Ga0187771, IMG submission 133139) | Tropical peat soil microbial communities from peatlands in Department of Meta, Colombia - 0116_SJ02_MP15_10_MG | ecosystem: Environmental > Terrestrial > Soil > Wetlands > Peat | place... | reverse complement strand
GAGGACCTCCGGCGGGTCACGGGCGGGAATGCCCTCGACATCTGGTCGTGGTGACGGGACGCCGGGTCCGCCCGTGGCGGCCCGCCGCCGCTCAGCCCGTCCCGGCTACCGGCCTCCGGCCACATCCAGGATGGCCCCGGTGACGTAGGCCGCCTCGTCGCCGAGCAGCCAGACGATGGCGGCGGCGACCTCGTCGGGGCGCGCGGCTCGGCCCAGGGGAATGCTCGGGGCCAGCCGCGCCGCCCGGCCCGGTTCCCCGCCCAGGGAGTGGATCTCGGTCTCCACGACGCCGGGGCGCACCGCATTGACCCGGATGCCCTCGGCCGCCACCTCCCTGGCCAGCCCGATGGTGAAGCTGTCCACCGCGCCCTTGCTGGCCGCGTAGTCGACGTACTCTCCGGCCGAGCCCAGCCGGCTCGCCGCCGAGGAGACGGTGACGATGGAGCCGCCGCCGCCGCCGTGGCGCTGCGACATCCGTCGGATCGCCTCGCGGGCGGTGAGCATGACCCCGAGCACGTTGACCTCGAGCGTCCGGCGCATCCGACCACCATCCATCTCGTCGAGCCGTGCCTGCGCGGCGACGATGCCGGCGTTGGCCACCGCCGCGGTGACCGGGCCCATCTCGCCGGCGGCTTCGAAGAGGGCCCGGACCTCGTCCTCCTGGCAGACCTCGGCCCGGACCGCGCGTCCCGAGATCTCGTCCGCCACCGCCTCGGCGGACTCCCGGTCGGCGTGCCAGGAGAGGCACACCCGCCAACCGGCGGACGCGGCTTGACGTGCGGTGGCCGCCCCGATCCCCCGGCCGCCGCCGGTGATGACGCAGACGCCGCGGTCCAGGGGTCTCCGTTCCCTTATTTCCATGTCAGATCGGCGCCCTGGACGCCGACACCGGCCGGGCCATCAGGCGGCGGCCTGCTGCTTGACCTCGGCGATGAGCTTGGTGACCGAATCCTTGGCGTCGCCGAACAGCATCAGCGTGTTGTCGTGATAGAAGAGCTCGTTCTCGATGCCGGCGAACCCGGGACGCATGCTGCGCTTGAGCACCACCACGGTCTTGGCCTGGTCGGCGCGGAGGATGGGCATGCCCCAGATGGGGCTCTTGGGGTCGTTGAGCGCGGCCGGGTTGACCACGTCGTTGGCGCCGATCACCACGGCAACGTCGGTACGGGGGAACTCCGGGTTGACGGAGTCCATCTCCTTCAACTCGTCGTACGGCACGTCGGCCTCGGCGAGGAGGACGTTCATGTGCCCCGGCATGCGCCCCGCGACTGGGTGGATCGCATAGAGGACCCGCACTCCCCGTGCCTTGAGCTGGTCGGCGAGCTCCTTGACCTCGTGCTGCGCCCGGGCCACCGCGAGCCCGTAGCCGGGCACGAAGATCACCTGCTGGGCGTAGCTGAGCAGCACGGCCAGGTCCTCGGCGGTGGTCGGCCGCACCGCGTGGGCCACCGCGGCGGCTCCGCCGCCGACCCCCTCGGCCACCTTGCCGAAGGCGCCGAAGAGAACGTTGGAGATGGGCCGGTTCATCGCCCTGCTCATCAGCAGGGTGAGGATCGAGCCGGAGGCCCCGACCAGGGCGCCGGCGACGACCAGGCTGTAGTTGCCGATTACGAAGCCGGTGACCGCCGCGGCCACCCCGGTGAACGCGTTCAGCAGGGAGATGATGACCGGCATGTCGGCGCCGCCGACGGGGAGGACCGCCATCACGCCGAGGATCAGGGCCCCGGCGAAGAAGACGATCATCAGGACGCCGCCGCCGCCCGTGGCCATGATGATGCTGCCGATCACCAGCAGGCCGAGCAGCCAGACCCCGTTGATCTCGTGCTGCAGGGGCCAGGTGATCGGGGTCCCGGTCATGATCTCCTGGAGCTTGGCGAAGGCGATCATGCTGCCCGCGAAGCTGATGCTGCCGATCAGGCAGCTGAGCAGGATGGTCCCGGAGTCGATCAGCCCGAGGGTTGCACCTCCGGCGGTGAGGCGGTGAAAGTCGCCGAGGGCGACCAGGGCCGCGGCGCCGCCGCCCATGCCGTTGAACATCGCCACCATCTGAGGCATCGCGGTCATCGGCACGCGCAGCGCCCAGGTGGCCCCGATGACAGCGCCGATCGCGGCGGCCGGGACGATGTAGGCCCAGCCGACGTGGAGGAGACCGAGGGTGACGCCGATGGCGAGCAGCATCCCCAGCCCGGCGACGCGGTTGCCCAGCACCGCGGTCCTCGGCGAGGTCAGCAGCTTGATGCCGCGGGCAAAGAGGGTGATCGCGAGGATGTAGCAGAGCAGCGCCCAGGCGGGCGGCAGGCCGGTCGAGCTGGAAGCGGCGACGGCGATCATTACGACTTGCCCTCGGGAGCGGGGGTCGTGCCGGCCGGCTCGACCGCCGCCGGGCGGGCCGCCTGGCGGCCACCCCCCTTGAACATGGAGAGCATCCGGTCGGTGACCACCCAGCCGCCGACCACGTTGAGGGTGCCGAGGAACACGGCGATCACCGCGACCACCCCGGCGAGCGTGTCGTTGACCGTCGCCGCGATGGTGATCGCACCGATCACCACGATGCCGTGGATGAAGTTGGTCCCCGACATCAGCGGGGTGTGGAGCAGCGAGGGCACCTTGGTGATGAGCTCCAGTCCCAGGAGCCCGGAGACCACGAAGATGAAGAAGCCGATCAGGACGAGATCATTGGTGCTCACGGCGGCGGGCTCCTAAGCGACCGGGGCCGGCTGGGGAGCGGCGGCGCCCCGCAGCGAGCCCCGGTGAACCACGCAGGTGGCCCCCAGGATCTCGTCGTCGAGGTCGTCACGCACCCGCCCGTCGCGGACCAGGTGGAGGATGAATCTGACCAGGTTGTTGGCGAAGAGCTGGCTGGTGTCGGCGGCCATGCGGCTGGCCAGGTCGGTCTGGCCGCAGATCCGCACCCCCGAGACCTCCACCTCCTCGCCCGGCTTGGTGAGCTCACAGTTGCCGCCCCCCTCGGCGGCCAGGTCGATGATCACCGAGCCGGGCTTCATCGCCGCCACCATGTCGGCGCTGATCAGCCGGGGGGCCTCCCGGCCGGCGATCAGGGCGGTGGTGACGACGCAGTCGGAGTCGGCCACGTGGCGGGCCAGGACCTGCCGCTCCCGCTCCTCGGCCTCGCCGCTGAGCGCGGCGGCGTAGCCGGTCCCGGTCTCGGCGGCCTCGACCCCGGTGTCGACGAACCGGGCGCCGAGGCTCTCGACCTGTTCCTTGACGGCTCGCCGGACGTCGAAGGCCTCGACGACGGCGCCGAGCCGGCGGGCGGTCGCGATCGCCTGGAGCCCGGCAACCCCGGCTCCGAGGACCAGCACCCGGGCCGGCCGGATGGTGCCGGCGGCGGTCATCAGCAGTGGCATGAAGCGGGGCAGGCGGACCGCCGCCATGAGCACGCCGTGGTACCCCGCGGCGGTCGCCATCGAGGAGAGGACGTCCATGTCCTGGGCCCGGGTGATGCGGGGGAGCAGCTCGAGGCTGTGGACGTCCACTCCCTGCTTGGCCAGGCGCTGCAGCAGCGGGACGTTGGCGGTGGCCCGGAAGAGGCCGACCAGGGTGGTCCCTTGGGGCATGCGTTTGATCTCGTCCTCCCCGGGAGGGCCGACGTGCAGGATCAGCCCGGCACCGTCGAAGAGCTTGGTGAGCTCGGCCACGGATGCGCCGGCCTCGGCGTAGGCGGTGTCGGAGTGTCCGGCGCCGGTGCCGGCTCCGGTCTCAAGGGCCACGGCCATCCCCTTGGCCAGCAGCGGCTTGAGGGTGGCAGGGACGAGGGCCACCCGGCGCTCGCCGGTCTGGCGTTCACGAGGGACGGCTATCTGCAGTCGAGGGGTCGGGGCGGACGGTTCAGGAGTACCGGTCATCGGCCGGCAATGGTAATGGCCGGGCGGCCCCGGATGCCGGTGTGCGGCTGGATCGTCGCACCTGTTCGGCGGCTGCGGGGAGCGGGTTCCCGTGGCCTGAAACCAGCCACCTCCGACAGGGCATCGCTCGGCTGGCTGACCATCGCCGAGACGCGCCGGGGCGGCGCCGCCCGGCGCCGCCGGCTCCACGACGCCGGCAAAATGCGCTCCCCGCACTGACATCGCGAGCTCATGAGCGAGCAGCCATGCATCGCGATTTCCGGCGACTGCCCGCGCGCCTCCTCGCACTGGATTCGCACCGCGATTGATACGCAAATCCGCAGCCGCGATAACATGAGGCGGGGCTTGCGCCGCAGGTTCGTGTGATGCCGGGCGGGCCTGGCGTCGCAGGTTCGCGCGTTGCCGGACGGCCGTCTTCCGTCCTCGTTGGTGCTGCTGGGATTTTCGAGGATGATGGATGCGACGACACCCCTGGGACCCGTCGCCATCCCTGGCCCACCTCGATCGCTCCACCGGGAGGTGGCATCGACTCGGCCGCGCTGACCCGCTGCTCTGGCTGGGCATCACCGGTCTCGCCGCCCTCGGGCTGGCCAACCTCCTCGGGCTCGCTGACAGCAGCGAGGCTGAGCACCAGCTGATCACCCTGGTCATCGGCCTGGCCGCGGCGGTGATCCTCTCGCGGGTGCGGATCCGGGTCTGGGTGATGCTGGCGCGCCTGGTCTACGCGGGGGCGGTCCTGCTGCTCCTCGCCGTGGTCGCCGCGGGCAGCCATGGCATCTACGGCAGCCGGCGCTGGCTGGCGGTGGGCAGCAACTTCTTCCAGCCTTCGGAGTTCGCCAAGATCGGCCTCCTCCTGGTCCTCGCCGACGTGCTGGGAAGCAGCGGGCGCAAGCACCGCTACCTGATCGCCCTCGGGGTGGCCAGCGTGCCGATTGCCCTGACCCTGGTCGAGCCAGACCTCAGCACCGCCGGGCTGCTGGTGGTCATCTTCGCGGCGGTGGCGATCCAGGCCCGGGTGCGGGCGCGAAGCCTGATCGCCACGGCACTGGCAGCCGGGGCCCTGGCTCCCATCGGGCTGCACCTCCTCCAGCCCTATCAGCTGCAGCGTCTCCAGGCGTTCGTCAGCGGCGGCTCCGACGCCCTGGGGTCGGGCTGGACCGTGCTCCAGGCGCACATCGCGGTGGCCTCGGGGGGGCTGCTGGGCCAGGCGTCGCAGGTGCCCTATTCACTCCTCTCCCAATACCTGCCGGCGCGGGAGACCGACCTCGCCCTGGTCAGCCTGGTCGAGCAGCGGGGGCTGCTGGCCGGGGCCGCGGTGGTGACCTGCACGGCTCTGGTTATGTGGCGGATGGTCGCCATCACCCGGCAGGCCCGCACCCAAGCGGCCGGCCTGGTCGGGGCCGGCTTCGCCGTGCTGCTCGGCACCGAGGTGGTGGTGTCGGCCGCCGGCGGCATCGGTCTGCTGCCGCTGGCCGGGGTTCCCTGTCCTCTGATCAGCGCCGGCGGTTCCGCCGCGGTCGCCCACCTCGGGGCTGTCGGCATCGCCCTGGGGATCGCCCGCGACGCCCGCGCCCGCGTCCTCTGGCGGGCCCCGCGCCGGCTTCGGCGGATGCCGCGGCTGGTGCGCGTGAGCGCTGCCGGCCTGGCCCTGTCCCTGGTCGGCACCGGCGTTGTCATGCTCCAGTTGCAGACCACCAACGGCTCCCAGCTGCGTGCCGCCGCCCTCGACGAGGTCACCCGGGCCATCGACCTGCCGGCTCCCCGCGGCGAGATCGTCGACCGCCACGGCGTGCCCCTGGTCTATGAGGAGAGCACCTGGCAGGTGGTGGTCGTGCCCGGACTGCTCCAGGACCAGCCCGGCGCGACCGCCCGTCTGGCCCGGCTGATCGGACAGGCCCCATCGGCCGTCGCTCAGCGGGTCGAGGCGGGGAGCAGCCAGCTCTCGCTGGCGCTGCCGGGGACCGTGACCCAGGCGGTGGCCACCAAGCTCCGGGCAGCCGGTCTCCCCGGGGTGATCCTCGACCCCTCGTACCAGCTCGTCGACCCCTATGCGAGCCTGCTGGGGCCGCTGCTCGGCTCGACCGGTCCGGAGTGGGCGGACCAGGTCGCTCAGCTCGGCCTCCTTCCTGGCGGCGACATCGTCGGCCACACCGGGCTGGAGGCCGAGTACGACAGCGTCCTGCGGGGGCGCGATGGCGTCCAGAGAGTGCTCGTCGACCCCTTCGGCTCGGCGGTGGCGCTGAGCGGCGAGACCCCACCGGTGGCCGGCGGAACCGTCGAGCTCAGCCTGGACCTCGGCCTCCAGGAGGAGGCGTCAGCGCTTCTCGCCAGGTCGATGGCCGGCGTCTACCCGCAGAGCCAGACCGGCGATTGGGGCGCGATGATCGTGATGGACGCGAAGACGGGCGCCATTCTGGCAATGGCCGGGCAGGGGCTGGACGGCGCGGCCAACGCCACCGAGGCGGAGATGCCGCCGGGGTCGACCTTCAAGCTGGTCACCTCCGCGGCCGACGTCGCCTACGACGCCATCCCACCCTCTCGGGTCATCCCCACCGGCTGCTCCTACACCTACGACGGGATCCACTACGCCAACTGGGAATGCCTGCCCCCCCAGGACCTGCCCGAGGCGATCGCCTGGTCAAACGACGTCTACTTCTACCAGCTGGCGCTCGCCCTGGGGCCGCAGCGGATCGCCCAGGTGGCCGCCCAGCTCGGGGTGGGCCGGCTGAGCGGCATCGACCTTCCCGAGGGCGAGCAGAACACCGGCCAGTTCTACTACCCCGGGCACATGCCCCCCGGTGAGATCTGGTATCCGGGGGTCACCCCGATGATGGGCATCGGGCAGGGCTACACGTCGGTCACCCCGATCCAGGACATCCGCTGGCTGGACGCGGTGGCCACCGGCCAGCTGGTCAGCCCGCATCTGGGCATGGATGTCTCGAAGCCGGGCGACCCCACTGCGCTCTCCTTCCCGCCGTCCGCGGTGTCCTTCGCTTCCAAGCTGGACCCGATCGTGCGGGGCCTGGCCCTCGAGGTGACCCAGGGGACGGGCACCCAGCTCCGCAACCTGCCCCAGCCGGCCGGGGGCAAGACTGGAACCGCCCAGGACCCTTCCGCTCCCCACGGCGGACCGGACGCCTGGTACGACGCCGTCTACCCGATCAACAACCCTCAGGTGGCGGTCCTCTGTGCCGTCCACGGAGGCGGTCAGGGGTACTACGCCTGCGAGCCGTCGGTCGACACGCTGCTCCAGTACTTCATCGCCAATCAGGCCCAGATCCTCTCCACCACCTCGCCGGAACCGGCGTCACCCTCCGCGCAGCCGCCGACGCCGTCTGGCTCGGTGGCCCCGTCGGGATCCAATCCGACCCCGCCCGCCGGCGCCACGCCGCCGGCGGTCCATCCGAGCCGGAGCCCGGGCGCCGGAACCCTGGCGACGGCCACCCCGGCCGCCGCCGTCGACCGGGCTAACCGGCGGAGTACGCGGCGATGACCTGGGGCATCGACACCACCAAGGCCGCGCCCTCGGCCACGCAGGTCAGGGGCCGCTCGGCGTGCTGGACGGCGAAGCCGAACTCCTCCTCGAGCCGCTGCTCGAAGCCGGCGAGCAGCGAACCCCCGCCGAAGGCGATGACGCCCTCGTGCATGATGTCCCCGACCGCCTGCGGGGGCAGGTCCTCGAGGCACCCGGTGAGGGCGTCGATGATGCCGTCGACGGTTGGCCGCAGCGCATCGGCGACCTCGCGCGGGTCCAGGGTGATGAGCCGGGGCCTCGAGGTGAGCAGGTCGCGGCCCTCGACCACCAGCGGCTGGCCCTCGGCGGCGGCATCACGCAGCCCGATCTTGATGTCCTCGGCCGTCAGCTCCCCGACCACCAGCTGGTGCTCCTGGCGCAGGTACTGGTGGAGGGCCAGGGTCATCTCGTCGCCGGCGACCCGGCACGACCGGGTGGCCAGGATGCCTCCGAAGCAGAACGCCGAGACCTCGGCGGTGCCGCCGCCGACGTCCACCACCATGTGGGCCCGGGGCTGGAGCGGATCGATGCCGCAACCGATGGCGCCGGCCACCGGCTCGGGGACGAGGTCGACGCGGCTCACCCCCGCTTCCTCGACGGCCTCGATCAGGGCTCGCCGCTCCAGAGAGGTGGCGCCGGCGGGAACGCCGACGGCGGCCCGTGGCCGGATCCGCTCCCAGGGATACCGAAGGGCCTTGCGCAGGATGGCCACCACGAAGGTTCGTGCCGACTGCAGATCGGTGATCACGCCGTCACGGATGGGGCGGACCGTGGTCAGCCCGACCGGGGTGCGCCCGATCAGCTCGCGAGCCTCGTGGCCGATTCTCACCGGCGGACCGCCGCGCCCGTTGACACGCACCGCCATCACCGAGGGCTCGTTGAGGACGATCCGCCGCCCGGGACGGCAGACCACGGTGTTGGCGGTGCCGAGGTCGATCCCGAAGCGCGAGGAGAACATCGCCACGCCGCTCGCCTCCCGCGAGTCCTGTCCCAGCCGCGCCGGCCGTGACGGGGTCGGCGTCGCTCACGATCATCGCCGATTCGCGGCCGGGCGGGAAGCGCCGACCGCTCTGACGACGCGAGAACATCGATGAGCTCCGGGCTGCGCGAGCGCGATCAGCAGGAGGTCGGGGCGGAGGGCTTCCGCCTGCTCATGCTGCTGGGCACGGCGCGGACCTCGCGCACCTGGCTGGCCGCTGACCGCGCCTCCCGCCTCTGCGTGCTGCGCCGCCTCTCGGGGGTCTCGGAGAGCGAGAGGCTCGCGCTTCTCGGCGACGTCGAGCGGATGGCGCAGCTCCGGCACCCCTGCCTGCTCTCCCCCAGCTCGGGATGGGCCTACGAGACCGCCGCCTGGGTGGCCCGTCTCCACGACGACGGCGTCTCCCTGCGGCGCCTGGTGGCGGTCGCCCGGCTCACCCCCCGGCACGTCGCCGCTCTCGGCTCGGACGTCCTGGAAGGGCTTTCAGCCCTCGACAAGGTGGGCCTCGCCCACGGGTCGCTCCACTCGGGGAACATCCTGGTCGGCGGGAACGGCCGGGCCAGGATTGCCGACATGGGCCTTCGGGCCGCCGCCGCTGGCGAGGGCGCGGCCGGCGGAGCGGCTCCCGTCGAGGAGAGCGACGCTGGGCTGAGCGATCTCGAGGCGGTAGCCCTGGCCATGCGCGCCGCCCTCGGACGAGGAGGAGCCCCGGTCCCGCAGAGGGTGGTGACCGGCGGCGTCGATGGCATGGACTCGCTGATCGCCGAGGGTGCGCCGGTCCTCGGCGGAGCCCGGTGCCCGCGCGAGGCCCTGGAGATCCTGACCAGGCTGACCGGCGAGCCGGACCCCGGGGCGCGCCGCCAGATCGCCGCCCTGGTCGCACCGCTCCGCCACGAGCGCTCGCTGGGCGGCCGCCTCAGCCGGCAGGCGATCACCCCGGAGGGGCGCGACACTCTGGCCTCGCTAGCGCCGGCGGGGGCATCGGCGCTCCCCGTCGCCGGCGAGCCGAGCCCCCCCGCGCCGCCGCCGCGGCCCGGGGCACCCCTCTCCCCGGCCGGAGCGCCCGGCGACCAAACCGAGCCGGCCGAGACCGGCGGCCGCCCGTCGGGCCCGAGGATCGCCGCCCGCCCCCCGGGAGGGCCAGGCGCCACGGGGTTCCGGCGACGGTTCCAGCCTCGCCGGGCTCCTCACCGGGGCGCTGCCTCCGCGGCCGGCCTGCCCTCGATGCACCCTGGGGGGCGAGCGGTGCTCTGGGCTCTTCCGCTCGCGGCGGCGCTTGTCGTCGCTGGTCTCGGGGTGGCGCTCCACCCCACCCGGTCGGCACCGCCGCCGCTGGTGGCAGCCGCCCCGCCGTCCAGCGAAGCTCCAGTTGCCCAGCCGACACCCCGGGTCCAACCGCCCCCGACGTCGCCGAGCACGCCGGCCACCTCGAGGCCGGCACCCCCGACGCCTCCCGCGCCACCGACGGCGGGGGGCGTGGCGCGCCTCACGGTGAGCGCGGTGGGCTCCGGCGGATGCACGGCCACGGCCGGCAGCCAGTGCGATCTGCGCGTCGAGGTCCAGCTGGTGGCTCACGGCGCCGAGATGGTGGCCTGGGAGCTCCTGGTCGTGGATGGCTGCACGGGTTCGGAGCTGGTCACGCCCGGCGCCGCGGTGCCCGCCTCTCCGGGCCTCGCCTATGTCTGGGCGGACTCACGGGTGACGTTCCAGAGTGCAGATCCGGTCACCCTCTTCGCGGTCACCACCCAGCCGGCTCGGGCCGCCTCTCCGGGCCTCGCCGTCGGAGGCGCGGGCTCCACCTGCTGAAAGCGCGGCAAGAGCACCGCCGCCCCCGGTGCCGCGGATCAGCCGGTGGCGAGAGGCTCGTGGCGGCCGGGCTCTACCGCCGGCATGTGGATGCCGGTGAGGGAGCGCTCCCGGACCGCCGCCGAGGGCGACCATGCCTGCGGCACGCGCTGGGCCGTGCGCGTCACATCTCCACAGGCGTAGCAGCGGCTGAGCACCTCATCTGACGTCGCGGCGATCAGCCGGGCCTCGTGGCCACAGGCTGCACACACCGTCAAGCGCGTAGAGATGAGCCTCGCAGCAGCCATGTTCATGCCTCGCCACGCGTTTCCCCAGCCGAGTGTCGTGGCGCCCTCGACGCAGTGGATAGGGTACCCCAAGCCGGGATTTCGCGCCAGTCGCTTGCTGGATCGGCGATCCTTCCAGCTGTGAGCAGCCTGCCCTGCCCGCCTCCGCGGGCCGTCGCCACTGACCCCGCCGCGGGCCAGGGCCCCGGTGGCGAGGCGGAGCCACCCAGCCGACAGCTCGGCCGAGCGTGAGCTCCCCGCATCTGCTGCTGGAGCGGGAGGCCAGCCTCGCCGCCGTGGAGCGTCTGCTCGCCGCCGCCGAGAGCGGGAGCGGTGGAGCTCTCTTCGTGGTCGGACAGGCCGGGCTCGGCAAGACAGCGCTCCTCGACGCGGCCTGGAACAGCGCGGCGGGGAGGTTCCGGGCGGGCCGCAGCCAGGCTGGCAGCCCCGATGCATCGTTCCCATGGGCACCGCTCCGGGAGGCGATGACCGGGGTGGATCCGGGTGCGCCAGTGCCCGAAGCGGCGGCCGCGGGCGCCGACGTCCGGGCCAGCTTCTTCTTCGCGGCGCTTCGCTGGCTGGAGACCACCGCGGCCGGCGGTCCCGTGCTTCTGGTGCTGGACGACGTCCACCTGGCCGACCCCGACTCCCTGGAGCTCTTCAGCCTCATCTGCAGGCGGCTCCCGGGGCTTTCCGCCGCCGTTGTGGCGTCGACGCGGCCGTGGCCGCGAGCCGGCCTCCGGCTGGCCCGCGGCCTCACCGCCGAAGGCCTGGCCGACCTGGAGCGGCTGCGTCCCCTGGGAGCCGCCGCCGCCGCCCAGCTGCTTCGCCTCCGGGCAGGCGACATCCCCTCCCAGCTCGTCGAGCGGACGCTGACGGTCACGGCCGGGAACCCCCTCCTCCTGGAACAGGCGGCCCAGGTCATCATCGAAGGCGGCGATCTGCCCGCGGGGCTCGCCGGTGGCCAGGGCCTGCTGGTCAGCCGGTTCGCCGGTGTCGGTGACGAGGCGCTCGCGCTGGCCCGGTCGGCCAGCCTCTTCGGGGTCCGGTTCCGGCCCGGGATCGCGGCAGCCGTCGCCGGTCTCGGCGATGCCGCCACCGACCTGGCCCTCGAGGCTCTGGCCGGAGCGGGGCTGGTGGAGCAGTCCGAGCCCGGCCGAGCCGCCTTCGTCCACCCGCTCTTCCGCCAGGCCCTGTACGAGGACATCGAGCCACCGGTGCGCGCCCGCCTCCACGCCCGTGCCTTCCGGCTCCTCCACAGGCTGGGCCTCGACACCGCGGAAACGGCTGAGCAGGCCTTGCTCGCCGACCTGGCCGGCGATCGCGACGCCATAGCCACCCTCGAGCGCGCCGGCCGGCAGGCGCTCCGCGCCGGCGCCAATGCCACCGCCGTGCGGCACCTGGTCGCCGCGGTGCGGCTGGCCGGCGAGACGGCGCCGGCCGCGCTGCATCTCTCCCTCGCCGAGGCTCAGCTGGTGGCCGGTGACGCCCGGGCGGCGATCGACGAGTGCGACCGCCTCCTGGGGGCGGGCGGCCTGGCCGACGCCGACCTGGTGGCGGGCCGCCGCCAGCGTGGTCGCGCCCGCTTCTACCTGGGTGATCTGCGAGGGGCCGGGATCGACTACGAGGCGGCGGTGGCCGCGTGCCGCGGTGCCGACGCCGACACGGCCGCCGACATCGCCATGGAGCACGCCTCGGTGGTTCTCTTCCATGACGGTCCGGCGATGGCTCGAGGCCTGGCCGCGTCCGTGTCCGGGGTCTCGAGTGGCGTCTCCCCTCGGGTCGGCGCAGCGGCCCAGGTGCTCGAGGCGCTGACCGCCGTGCTGGCCGGGGACCCGACCTGCCTCGACCGCGCGCGGGAGGCGGCCCGGACGCTGGCTCGGGGTGACCAGCGGGATCGTGCCGGCTCCCTCGCCTTCTTCGCCTCGGCAGCTGCGTGCCTCGAGTGCTTCGCCGAGAGCGAAGCCGCCTTCACCACGGCGCTCCAGTGGGCTGAGCGCGACGGCGACCCGGTGATCCTGGCCATGGTGGCCTCGACCTACGCCGGCCATCTGCTCCACTGGGGACGCCCCGACCTCGCCGGCGAGCTCAGCCAGCGGGCGATCGACATCGCCGACCTGGCCCCGGCGGCGCGAGCCCTGGCCCAGGCGGTGGCGGCGGCGGCGCTGGGCGAGCAGGGTGAGGGTGCGCGGGTGCTCCAGCTCAGCCAGGCGGCAGAGCTGGAGGCCGCCTCGCGCGGAGACTGGGTGGCGGCGCTGTGGCTGCGTCTGGGCCAGCTCCGCCGCGACCTCGACGATGCCCGGAGTGCCGAGGCGGCCGCTGACGCCAGGTGGCTCATGGAGCGCAGCGCCGCCCTGGGGGTCAGGGAACCCTGCCTGGTGCCGTGGGCTTCGGAGGCGCTGGCGGCGCTGGTGAGCGCCGCAGACCTGCGCGGCGCCGAACGCTGCCTGGAGGGCCTCGAGGAAGCCTCTCGGACTCTTCCGTGCAGCTGGCCGAGGGCGGTCGCGGATCGGGGCCGCGCCCTCATGGCCGAGCGCAGCGGCGACCTGTCGGCTGCGGAGGAGTTCCTCCGAAGGGCGGTGGGAACCCTGGCGGCCCCCGAGATGACGCTGGAGAGGGCCAGGATGCTGCTCGACCTGGGAGGTCTGCTGCGCCGGCGCGGACAGGCGCGCCAAGCCCGCCCCATCCTCACCGAGGCGGTGGCCGCCGCCGAGCGCGGCGGCTCGCACCGGCTCCTGGCCGCCGCCGTTCAGGAGTTGCGGGTGGCCGGGGGGCGGCGACGCCGGCGCGCCGCAACCGCCGACCTCACCGCCGCCGAGGCGAGGGTCGCCCGGCTCGCCCGAGGCGGCCTGTCCAACGCCGACATCGGCGCTCAGCTGTTCATCTCGACCAAGACGGTGGACACCCACCTCCAGCACATCTACGCCAAGCTGGGGATCAGCTCCCGCCGGGAGCTGATCCGCCAGGGCACACTGTCCCCGTGAATTTCTCCCCGACCACCCTGGAGGTGGTCATGGTGTCCTTCGAGGGCCCCGACCAGTACAGCCTGGCGGGCGGGCTCGGTGTCCGGGCTCGCGAGCTGACCCGCGCCTTCGCGGCCGCGGGATATGCGACCACCCTGGTCTTCGTCGGCGACCCCTCGCTGCCCCCCGACGAGGTCTCCGACGGGGTCCGGCTGGTCCGCTGGTGCCAGGAGGTGAGCGTCCGCCATCCCACCGGCGTCTACGCCGGCGAGAGGGAGAAGCTGGAGGCGCTCAACCGGAGCCTCCCGGGTCACCTCATCGAGCACGTCATCGCCCCCGCGGTGGCCCGGGAGCGGGTCGTCGCCGTGCTCTGCGAGGAGTGGCACACAGCCGAGCTCTGCCGGCGGCTCAGCGACGGGCTCCACGCCGCAGGGTTGCGGCGCCGCTCCGTGCTCCTCTGGAACGCCAACAACCACTTCGGCTGGTCCGAGATCGACTGGCGCGCCCTCAGCTTCGTGGCCTCGACGACCACCGTCAGCCGGTACATGAAGCAGCTGCTGGGCACCCAGGGGGTCAACCCGGTGGTCATCCCCAACGGCATTCCCGAAAAGGCCCTCGAGCCGGTGGACACCTCCGCCTCCGCCGCCATCCGCAGCGCCGCGGGCGCTCCCTGCCTGGCCTTCAAGATCGGGCGCTTCACCCCGGACAAGCGCTGGATCCAGGCGATCGACGGCATCACCGCGCTGCGGGCCGAGGGTCTGCCCGCCCGGCTGATCATGCGCGGCGGCATCGAGCCGCACGGAGCCCAGGTGCTCGCCCATGCGCGCTCCCGTGGGCTGGCCGTCTGCGATTGGTTCGAGCCGGTGGGCGACGCCGGCGGGGTGGTCCGGGCCCTCGCCGAGAGCGGTGGTGCCGCGGTCGTCAACCTTCGCCGCTTCATCCCCGACAGCGTGGTTCCCGAGGTTCACCTCGCCGCCACCGGGGTGCTGGCCAACTCCGGCCACGAGCCCTTCGGCCTGGTCGGGCTGGAGGCCATGGCCGCGGGCGGCGTGGCCCTGGTCGGGGCCACCGGGGAGGAGTACGCGCGGCCATACGGCAACGCCATCGTCATCGCCACCGACGACGGTGCCGAGGTGGCGGCGGCGCTTCGCGGTCTGGTGGAGCGCCCCAGCCTCGCCCGGCGTCTCCGCCAGGCGGCTCGGCGGGACGCTCGGGAATTCGCCTGGCCGGCGATCATCGAGGGCTTCCTGGAGCAGCTCCGCTACATGTGCCTGCACCAGCAGGTGCTCATCCCTGACGGGCGCATCGGCAAGCGCCGCCGGGGGTGATGTCGGCACGGCCTGGGGCCGGTATGATCGACGCTTGGCGGGTCAGGAGGAGCGAGTGAAGGCCGTCGTCATGGCCGGGGGCGAGGGCGCGCGGCTCCGGCCGCTCACCAGTCGCTACCCCAAGCCGATGGTTCCGATCGTCGGCACCCCGGTGATCGAGCACAACCTCCGCCTGCTTCGTGACCACGGCATCACCGAGGTGGTGGTCACATTGCAATACCTCGGCGCGGAGATCCGCAACCGGCTCGGCGACGGCTCCGACCTGGAGATGTCGATCGACTACGTGGTCGAGGACCGCCCGCTGGGGACGGCCGGAAGCGTCCGCAACGCGGCCCACCTGCTCGATGACACCTTTCTCATCATCAGCGCCGACTGCCTCACCGACATCGACCTCTCCGCGGTCATCGAGGAGCACCGCCAGCGCGGCGCCATGGCGTCGCTGGTGCTGACCTCGACGCCCAACCCCCTCGAGTACGGCGTGGTGATCACCGACCCGGAGGCGCGCATCGAGCGCTTCCTGGAGAAGCCGTCGTGGGGGGAGGTCTTCTCGGATCACGTCAACACCGGGATCTACGTCGTCGAACCGGAGGTCCTGGAGCTGATCCCTGAGGGGGTGAGCTCGGACTGGTCCCATGACGTCTTTCCCGAGATGCTGCGCCGGCGCGACCCGCTCTACGGGATCGTCGCCGAGGGCTACTGGTGCGACATCGGCAGCATCCCGTCCTTCCTCCAGGCGAACTGGGACGCGCTGGCCGGCAAGGTGCGCTGCCGGATTCCCGGCCGCTGCGATGACCAGGCGTTCATCGGCGCCGAGGTAGAGATGGGGCGCGGGGCGACCATCGAGGGCCCCGCCTTCCTGGGCGACGAGGTCAAGCTGAAGGCGGGGACCCACCTGATCGGCCCGGTGATCGTCGACAAGTACGCGATCATCGACGACAACGCCAGCGTCACCAACTCGGTGGTCTGGCCGCACGCCTACATCGGTGAGGGTTGCCGGATCCGCGAGGCGATCATCGGCCGGTCGGTTACCGTGAAGAACAACTCGCTGATCGAGGAGGGGGCGGTGATCGGCGACGAGTGCGTCATCGGCCAGGGCTCGCGGATCCGGGCCGGCGTCAAGCTCTGGCCGCACAAGGAGATCGAGCCGGGGTCGACGGTCAACGAGTCGGTGGTCTGGGCCGGGGAGTGGCGCCGCGGTCTCTTCTCGTCGTACGGGATGACCGGGCTGATCAACGTGGAGTTCACGCCGGAGTTCTGCGCCCGGCTGGGCGCCGCCTTCTCGGCAACCCTCCCCCGCGGAGCCACCATCTCGGTGGCCCGCGACCAGGCACGCAGCTCGCGGATGATCATGCGAGCCGTCGCCGCCGGCATGGTCAGCGCCGGCGCCAGGGTCAGGGATCTCGACCAGCTGCCCGTCCCGGTCTGCCAGTTCGCTACCCGGGGGAGCCACTCCGACGCCGGACTCCATGTGCTCGCCTCACCCCTCGACCAGCGTTCGGCGGACATCCGCATCCTCGACCGGGACGGGCTGCCGATCGACAAGCGAGCCGAGCGACGCCTCGAGAACCTCTTCTTCCGTGAGGACTTTCGGCGCGCCGCGTTCTACGAGATGGGGGACATCGAGCCCTTCGCCGCGCTCCCCGAGTACGCCGCCCACCTCCTCCAGAGCGTCGACCAGAAGGCGATCCGCGACGCCAAGTTCCGGGTGCTCATCGACTACGACTACAGCCAGGCGTCGCAGGTGCTCCCCGAGGTCCTCCACCAGCTCGGGGTGACCACCGTTCCCCTCAACGCCGGGCTTGCCGAGGGGCCGCATCACCGCACCGTTCCCGACGAGACGGCGCTGATCACCAGGACCATCCGGGCCGACGTGGGCTGCCTCTTCAACCCCACCGGCGAGCGGCTGAGCGTGATCGACGACCAGGGAGTGGCGCTGACCCCGTACGAGCTCTTCGCCATCCTGGTCCGGTGGTGGGCGCGCCCGGGGGTGGTGCTGGCGCCGGCCAGCTCGCCGCAGTGGGTCAGCACCGTGATCGAGGAATGCGGGGCCAGCCTGCTGACCACCCTGGGTGAGCCCGCCCAGGTGCTCCGAGCCTCCGCCATCCCCGACGCCTGCCTGGCCACGGACGGCGAGGGCGGCTTCATCTGGCCGTACTTCTTCAGCGCCTTCGATGCCATGCACACCCTGGTCAAGCTGCTCGAGCTGCGAGCCCACGCCGGCGAGCCGCTGTCCAGCGCCCGGGCCCGGCTACCCCGAACCGCCTATCTGACCACCACCGAGTTCGTGCCCTGGGACGCCAAGGGCAGGGTGATGCGGGTCCTCCTCGAGGAGCACCGTGACCAACAGCTCGACCTCGTCGATGGCATCAAGGTCTTCGTGGACGGAGGCTTCGTGCTGGTCCGTCCCGACCCGGACGAGCCCGCCTGTCACATCGTCGCCTCGGTGGACGACGAGCGCGAGGGTCGCCGGCTCCTCGAGGAGTACGCGCAGCGAGTGCGCAGCGCCCGCGGTGCCGACAGCCCCGGGGCGGCCGAGGTTCCCCCGGACCGGGCCGCGGACTGAGCGGCGGTCGCCCCACCGCCGGCGTCCGCCCAGCATCGGCGCATCGAACCACCCCGGCCGGCGGCCCGCGCCGAAGCGCGGCCGCCGCGCGACCCCCTCACCTCTCGAGGCAGGCTGGGATCAGCGGACGGTTGGGCTGTGAACCGACAGAATCGAGATGCGGCGGCCACCCGGACCGTCGGTGACCAGATAGGTCGCAGTCAGCCGGCCGATCTCGGCGCCGTCCTTCCGCTGCCGCGAGAGCGTCCCGCGATACAGGGCTGAGGTGGAGTTCAGGACGACGATCTCGGAATCGAGGACCCTAGGTGCGGGCATAGCCGCCCGCAGGCCCCTGGGGTTCCCACCACCCTGACAGCCGCCGCTCTGCGGTCGCGCGATCACGCTCGAGGTGTTCGCGGTCGGGCTCGGAGCGGGTCAGGCTGCCATCGACGACCCGAGCGGCCGCGATCGCCGGCGCAGCCAGCGCGGCGCCCACCAGTTGACCGGTCCGATGAGGCGCATCACCGCGGGCACCACCAGCGCCCGCACGATGCTGGCATCGACCAGCACCGCGATCGCCATGCCCAGGCCCAGCGCCTTGATGACCACGACGCTGGACACCAGCCCGAAGACCAGGAACACCGTGATCATGATGGCCGCGGCACCGCTGACCAGGCGGCCGCTCGCTTGGAGCCCCTCGGCGACGGCGCGGCGGTTGTCGCCGTGCTCGTCCCATGCCTCGCGCATCCTGGTCAGCAGGAAGACCTCGTAATCCATGGACAGGCCGAAGACGACGCAGAAGAGCAGCACCGGGATGGTGGGGTCGAGGGAGGCGGGGCTGAAGTCGAGGAGACCGCTGAGGTGGCCTTGCTGGAAGATGAAGACCAGGGCTCCGAACGCGGCCGACAGCGAGAGCAGGTTCATGACCACCGCCTTCAGGGGCAGCACCACCGATCGGAGCAGGAGCATGAGCAGGAGGGAGGTGACCGCGATGATGTAGAGCGCGGTCCACGGCGTCCGATCCAGCATGTACTGGACGTAGTCCATGTCGAAGGCGGTGTTGCCGGTGACCAGGACGCGGGCGCCGGCGACGGCGTCGTGGCCCCGGATGTAGCTGACCAGCGAGCGGGCCGGCTGGCTGGTCTCGGGATAGGCGGTGTAGGCGCGCAGCACGGCGATGCTGCTCCCGGTGAGCTGGCTCACCTGGCTGCGGGTCGAGGCGGGCAGCGAGTTCCCCCCGGCGGCCCACAGCCGCTGATACGAGCTGAGCCCGGCGACCCCCGGCAGGTTCACGTAGCTGACCACCTGGCTCACTCCCGTGACGGCGCGGAGTCGCTGCCCCAGCCCGTAGGCGACCGCCACCTCAGGAGCGGCGAAAGGCGATTCCGGGAAGTCGACGACTACGTCGATGGCCGTGCCCTGACCGAATGCCCGGCTCAGCAGCTCGGTGCCCTGGCGGGAGTCATCGGCGGGTGGCAGCAGGCTCACGTTGGCCTCGGCGAGCTGCATCTGGGTGAACGGGGAACCGGCCAGCAGCAGCACCGCCAGGCAGGGGAGTAGCACCGCCACCGGATGACCCATCACCAGGCTCGCCAGCCGTCCCCAGAAGCCGCTGACGGTCGCCTCCCCCCTGTAGCCATGCCCGGCCGGCGCGGCGGTGCCCCGCCGTCGCAGCGGGTGCAGCAGGCTGGAGGGTCGAAGGCGGTCGACCCGACCTCCGAGGATGGCCAGCAGAGCGGGCAGGAAGGAGAGCGCGTAGATGACCGAGATCACCACCACGAAGCTCGCCGATAGCCCCATGCTGCTCAGGATCGTGCCGCTGTAGAACAGCAGCCCGGTGGACCCGATCGCCACCGTGACCCCGGAGAAGCCGACCGCGGTTCCGGCGGTGCGCATGGTAACGGCGAGCGCATCTTCGACCGAGCCACGCCGCCGCAGCTCCTCGCGGAAGCGGCTGACGATGAACAGCGAGTAGTCGATGGCCACCCCCAGCCCGACGATCGCCACCGCGTTGAGCGCGTAGGTGGAGACGTCGATGTGATGGGCGAGCTGGTACATGGCGGCAAGGCCGCCGATCACCGCGGCCAGGCCGACGCCGAGGCAGAGCAGGGCCGCCGCCACCGAGCCGAAGACCAGCACCAGCACCAGCAGCGCGGCGGGGATGGAGATGTCGGCGCGCTGCAGGTCCTGCTCGCTGCGGGTGTTGAAGGCGCTGTTCAGGGCCAGGTCGCCGGCCGCGTGGATGGTCAGCACGCCGGAGCGAACCTCGTCGCGCAGGCTCGGGAACTCCTGGGTGGCGGTGGCGAAGCTGTCCGTGGTGAGCCCGACCATGGCGATCACGTCGTGACGGTCGGCGGAGATCAGGGAGCTCTGCGCCGCGAAGTCGTCGAGCGGCGGCAGCTGGATGGATTGGACGCGCGGATCCCGCCGCAGGCCGGCGATGGCACGGTTGACCGCCGTGGCGAAGGACGGAGTGCCGACCTGGAGCGACGGGCTGCCCAGGACCAGCTCGAAGCCGTTGGCGGTCGAGCTGGGCAGCTGCTGGCTCTCCAGGGCGAACCCCTGGCTGGCCTCGAAGTCGAAGCTGCTGCTGTTCTTGAGCGAGCCGCCTCGGGAGAGCACCACCAGGCTGGCCGCGAAGACCAGCAGGGAGAGGAGCAGCACCCACCAGCGGCGCCTGAAGACGAGGCGGCCCCAGCGCTCCACGGCGCGACCCTACCATGACCCCGGCCGGTGCCTGGCCTCCCCGCAGCTACGGGATCTCGATCAGGACGTGCTCCTGCGTCTCGCTGGGACCGTCGGTCACGGTCATCGAGATCGAGCTGATGGGCCTCAGATTGGGCACCACGTTCTGCTCGAAGCCGGCTCTCTGGTCATCGGGCAGCGACTGGTCGATCAGGGCGGTGAGCTTCGAGATGTCGACGTATCCGACCGCGACCGACGCCTGCTGGCCGGGGGTCTGCGCGTAGCCCCTGGACTGGGCCAGGCTGGGACCGCCGTCCCGGGTGTCGATGATCGACCTCACCTCGGCCGGGCTGGTGGCGATGACGGCCTCGCCGCCGGTGACGGTCCAGGCCAGCGTGGTGCTCTCATCGGGCAGTGCCATCTCGGAGATGTCGGCGCCACGGTAGCTCTCGTGAATGAGCGTGGCGGTCGTGGTGACGCAGCCACCCCCCGCCTCGCCGCTCTCATCGCACCCGGGAGCACCGCCGACGACCGACCCGGAGCTGAACCAGGTGGGCATGCCGGTGTCCAGGAACTGGCGGGTGGCGGCGGGGTCGGTGGTCCCCACCATCACCGCTCCCGCTGGCTGGCCTGCGCGGTCCTGGTCCAGCTCGGCCCCGAAGTCACCGGAGAGCTCGCCGAGGAAGGCGCCCAGCCCGCTGTGGGCAAGGTAGCTGGCCGCGTCCGAGGAGCTCTGGTCGACCACACCCACCAGGTAGTGCACGAGGTCCTGAGAGCCCGCGAAGCCGTAGAAGGCGACCGCGCTCTGCGGGGTCATCCCGGCGGCGGCGTTCTGGTCCGCGGCCACCCCCTGCATGGCCCTCTGGTCCGCGCTCATCTGGCTGGGGTCGTAGTCGGTGACCGCGTCGAAGGCGAGGCCGCCGGCCTCAGCCTCGGCGCTCACCCCCATGCCGCGATAGGCGGCCAGGGCGTCGAGCTCGGGCTGGATCGAGACACCGTCACCCGACAGGCTGCCGGCCTCGCTCTGGAGGGCCTGGACCAGGGCCGGATAGTCCAGGTAGAAGAGACCGAGGCGATCGGCAGGGAGCTGGCCGAGAACCTGCTGGAAATCGGAGCTGGACTGCAGCGACGAGCGCCTTCCCTGGTCGGTGTCGATGATCTCCTCCAGGTAGCTCGTCGAGCTCGCCATCACCAGCGTGGCCCCCACGATGGCGTAGGAGCAGACCGGCGTGGTATCGGAGTCCGTGGTCGACGGCTGCGCCCCGAGGTCAGGATTCAGCGGCGGGAAGATGTCACCCAGGCTCTCGCTCTCGGTGGTTATGGTGATCCCCTGATAGCTCTCGCTGGTGAAGGTGTAGGTGATCCCGGTCTGGTTCGACGACTGGGCGTTCTGCCACTTCTGGAGAGCGGCCGCGGTCAGCGACGGATCCGTCGTGCTGATGTAGTACCCGTACGCTCCACCCTCTCCCGCCGCCGTCGTCATGCTGGCGTCGAGGCTCATGCCGATCTGGCCGCCCAACCAGGGCAGCACATCCTGGTGATCGAGGCCGGCCATCTGAAGGGCGCTGTCCAGCATCGAGTCCACCCACTGCGCGCGCTTCGAGCCGTCGGCGAGGACGGGGAACTTCTGCATCAGCGCGGAGAGGGCGAGCTGCTGGTCTCCCGAGGGCTGGAGATAGGCCGTCGCGTAGGCGGCGGCGGTCCCCGGGACCATCGGGGTCAGGCTGTCGGCGGGGGCCCGGAACAGGCGGAAGCCGGTGAAGGCCGCGGCGGCCACACCCGCGACCAGGACGAAGGTGGCCGCGCTGGCCACCGTGCGGCGCGCGCCGTGGCCCGGCGCGGGCGGCGAGCCGGGATCCGGGGTGGCCCATTCCGGCGCGACTGTGGGCTGGAGATCAGGTTGGGGGACGTACGGCGGAGGCCAGCCGCTCAGCCGGGGGGCGGCGCCGAACCGGCCGGTGGTGCGCACGTTCCATCCTCGGGGTGGCTCGTCCATCCGCTCTCCTTGGCGCGATAGCTCGGAGCCTCACCATAGCCCTGTCCACTCGCCCGAACCTCGGGCAATCACCGGGTCTTTACCCGGGCGCCACGATCTCGCGTCTCCGAGCCCGGCCACGCTGTCGCGGCGCCGGCGAGCTCGCGCTCGACCACCTCGGCGAGCCCGCGCACGAATGCCGGCGAGGAATTGGGCATGGCGATCCGGTGGAAGCGCAGCCCGTGCTCCTCGGCCTGCTCCCGAGCGGCGACGTCGATGTCGTAGAGCGTCTCCAGGTGATCGGCGACGAACTGCACCGGGGCGACCAGCACCTCGCTGGCGCCGGCCGCCGCCAGGTCGGGAAGGACGTCCAGGAGGTCGGGCTTGAGCCACTCGGCGGGGGTGTGTCCCGCGCTCTGCCAGGCGAACCGCCAGGAGCCCTCCTGGAGACCGAGGCGGTCCACCACCGCGCTCACCGTTTCGTGGAGCTGCTCGAGGTAACCGGGGTCGCGGTCGATGACGCTGCGCGGCAGGCTGTGGGCGGTGAAGACAACCGGAACCGGTCGCAGCGGGTCGGACCCGGCGTCGACGAGCGCCTCGGAGAGCCTTTGGCACAGACTCTCGATCCAGCCCGGGATGGTGTGCCACGCTCGCGCCACCGCGATCTCCAGGCCGGGATGGCGGGATCTCGCGCTGTCGACGGCGCGCTCGTAGCCGGCGAGGACGAGCGGCGAGTACTGGGGGGCGAGCACGATGGCCAGGATGGGGGAGACGCCGTCAGCCGCCATTCGGTCGATGGCGCCGGCGATGCGCGGCTCGGAGTGCTGCATCCCCACCCCGACCGTGTAGCGGCCGGCGCCGTGGCGCTCGTCGAGCAGCCTCTGCAGGTCTCGAGCCTGGGCCTCGGTGATCTCGATGAGCGGAGACCGTCCGATGATCCGGAAGCGCCGCTGGAACTCGACGATCAGGGTGGGATCGGGATCTGTGCCACCCCTGAGACTGCGCAGATAGGCGGGGACCTCGTCGGCGGTGACCGCGGAACCGAAGGTGAGCAGGAGAACGCCGCAGCGCGCGGTCATGGCCTGGCCGTCTCCTGGTGCACCAGGTCGACGACCCGGCGCAGCGTCGCCGCCTCGGTGCCGGGCAGCACGCCGTGTCCGAGGTTGAATACGTGGCCGTCGCGCCCGCCGGCTTCGCCGAGAACTCGCCTGGTCTCCCGCGCCACCACCGGCCAGGGAGCCAGGAGCACGGTGGGATCGAGGTTGCCCTGGATGCCCCGGTGGGGTCCGATGCGCTGCCATGCCTCGTCGAGAGGCAGGCGCCAGTCGACCGAGATGGCTTCGCTGCCCGCTCCCGCCATCGACTCCAGGAGGTGCGAGCAGCCCGTGCCAAAGTGCAGCCGCGGGACTCCGAGGTCAGCCACGCCCTCGAAGATGCCACTCACGTGGGGCAGCACCCGCGACTCGTAGTCGCGCCGGCTCAGCGCTCCCACCCAGGAATCGAAGAGCTGCACGGCGTCGACCCCGGCGGCGACCTGGGCCCGCAGATAGCGGATGGTGACCCGGCTGAGGATCTCCATCAGGTGGTCCCACAGCTCGGGCCGGCCGTGCATCAGCGCCTTGCTGAGGGCGTGGTCGCGGGATGGGCGCCCCTCGATCATGTAGGAGGCGACCGTGAACGGGCCCCCGGCGAAGCCGATGACCGCCGTCCCCTCACCCAGCTCCCGGCGGACCAGGCGGATGGCGGTAAACAGGTCCGGGGTGGCGTCCTCCGCCGACCCGACCTCCTGGAGACGGGCGATGTCGGCCGCGGTGCGGACCGGCTGGTGGACGATCGGTCCCACTCCCGGGTCGATGGTGAAGGGAACCCCCATGCCGATCAAGGGCAGCATGATGTCGGCGTAGAGCACCGCGGCGTCGACGCCGAGCTCGCTCACCGGCATCAGCGTCACCCTGGCGCACAGCTCCGGAGTCCGGGTGATGGTGAGGATGTCGAAGCGCTCGCGGAGCTCGCGGTACCCAGCCAGGGCGCGTCCCGCCTGGCGCATGAACCACACCGGGGTGCAATCCACCGGCTGGCGGCGCAGCGCGGCGAGGATCCGCTGGCGCCCGGTTCTGGCCCCGGCGGCCGCCGCCGCGCCGGTCAATCCACCCCTATATCGAAAGCCGCCCTCTCGTCGCCGCGACCATAGGAGCGGATCGCCACGTGGGTGTCGGTGCGGACGATCCCGGGGAGGCCGGTGATCCGCTGGGTGACCAGGGTGGCGAGGGAGTCCAGGTCGCTGACCCTGACCACGGCGATGAAATCGGCAGAGCCGGTGGTGGTGTAGACCTCGGCGATGCCCTCCGTGTCGGCCAGTGCCTGGCCCAGGCGGGCGATCGCTGCCGGCTCGCAGACGACCATCAGGAAGGCGGTGAGCATCGGCCGGATGGTACTGCGCGGATCGGTCACGCCCGGGTGACGATCCGGAGTTGCCCCCGGATCGCGGCGCATGATTGAGCGCGAGATGCGCGACCAGCTCGTGTGCGTCAAATGCTGGCGCTGGTACGACGGGCGGACCGTGTGCCCCAGCTGCAGGGTGGCCCTGGTGGATCCCGAGACCGGCCATCCGGTCAGCGAGGATGCCGCGGCCGGCCCGGCCACCGGGTCCGCTCCCGCGCCCTTGGTGTCGCAACCGAGCCCGGTGGCCGGGGAGACGCCGGACCTTCCTGCGGTGGTCGGCTACCCGTCGGGGATGCCGGTGGAGGTTCCCACCCGCCTCGAGGTTCGCGATTTCCTGGGCGGCGGGCGGACCCTCACAAGCGGGCCGCTCCAGTCCCGCCTGGCGCCGGAGGGGAACGCTCCTCCGGTCGCTCCGCAGCTGCCGGAGGGCCCTTTTCCCCCGCCCCCGCCGCCTCCCCCCACTCCGGCCCCGCCGCCGCCGTTGGCCACGCTGAGGGTGGGTGGCTCTTCCGCCGTCGCGACCGCGACGTCCCCGGACGTGGCACCGGCTCGGACCGATCTGTCCCTCGCGCCGGCGCTCGCGACCGCGGCGGCCCCCCGGCCGCCGGAGTGGTGGCGGGGCCCGGCGAACCCGCCCTCCGGCTCCTCGACGCCGCCACCCGGCGAGCGCTCGCAGCCGGTGGTCTCGGTCCCGGCGCCCCCCCCGCAGGGCCCTCAGGCACCGCCGTTGGCCGGCCGCGCGCCGCCCGACGGCTTGCCCTGGGCGCGGCCGGCGCCCGCTCTCGCCGGCGGGGCGCCCACCCAGCCGGTCGAGCCCTCGGTGAGCCCGCCTCCTGCCGGTGATCTGGCGTCGGTGTGGTCGCGCCGCACCGCCGATCCGATCCGGAACCGGCCGTCCGGCTCCGTCCAGGTGGCCGAGCAAGCGGGGACGGCCGGGCCCCTCGGGGCCGGCTTGGCTTCGCGCATCGCCCGGAGCCGTGGGGTCGAGACTCAGCTCGCCGGAGAGCTCCTGCCTCCACCGGTGGTGGCCACCGAGGAGGTGCCGCGGGCCGGGGCACCCGCCGGGAAGCGAGCCCACCGCGCCCTCCTGGGCGCGGCCGCGGGTTTGCTGGCCGGGCTGGTGGTCGCCGCGCTCTGGGTGGTCGCCGCCGTGGTCACGGGCCTCGAGCTCGCCCCTCTCGCCCTGGTGGTCGGCATAGCCGCCGGCCTGGTCATGCGCCGGCTGGGCGAGCGGCGCCGGCTGAGCGCAGCCCTCGCCGGCGCGCTGGTGGGGCTGCTGGCGATCGCCCTGGGTTTGGTCATGGCTGCGGTGGCCGCCTACAGCCACACGGAGGGCGCCGCTGCGTTCACCAGTTTCATCAACGCGGTGGCCCTCCTCGATCGCTCCTTCCTGCCCCACCTCTGGGCGGAGACCGGGGTTGCCGGCGCCGCCGCGGCGGTTGCCGGCGTCATCCTGGCTGGGCTGCCGGTTTTGATCGGGCGGCGCACCGCCTCGTGAGGCTCCGCCGACGGTCTCGACCCGGTTGGAGATAGTCAGCTGATCGGCTACGATGAGCGCCGCCGCCGGCGTGTCCGGCGAGTGGGCGACTGCGGGAGTAGCTCAGCTCGGTAGAGCATTTGCTTCCCAAGCAAAGGGTCGCGGGTTCGAATCCCGTCTCCCGCTGTCCGAATTCCGAAAGGCACGATAACTACTTAGACGCGTCAATTTGCTTGACCTCCAGCGTAGGACGGCACGATAATTCCACCCGTGAGGTCAACCGCGGCGCCAGCACTGACGTTCGATGCGGCGTGGGCGTCGTTCTGCCGAGCCCTGAAGGCTGAGGGTGCGCGGCCGTGGACCTTGACGACCTATACCAGCGCCGCGAACGTCCTGGGCGTCTTTCTGCGTCAGCGCGGCCTAGCCACCGAGCCGGCCGCGATCACCCGGCAGTCCCTCGAGGAGTTCCTGAGCGACCAGCTGGCTAACCACCAGCCGGCGACGGCGGCCAACCGCTATAGGGCAATGCGGCGCTTCTTCGGCTGGCTCGAGGCGGAAGGCGAGATCGACGCCTCGCCAATGACCTGGATGCGGAGCCCGAGGGTTCCGGTCAAGCCGCCCGAGGTCGTTGACGACGCAACCATTACGCTGCTTCTGAGGTCTTGCAACGGGGGGACGTTCGAGGACCGGCGAGACGCGGCGATCCTGTCGCTGCTGGTTGACACGGGCATGCGGCGATCGGAATGCGCCGGCATTCGCCTCGAGGACGTCGACCTCGACCGGCAGACGGTCAGCGTGACGGGCAGGGGCTCGCGGACCCGCAGCGTTCCGTTCGGCGCCCAGGCGGCGCGTTCTCTTGACCGCTACCTACGGGTCCGACCCGGTCATCCCAGAGCGGCCAGCGAAATGCTCTGGCTCGGGCACGTCGGCGCGATCCAGCCCAACGGCGTCTATCAGATTGTCGAACGCCGGGCGCGGCTGGCTGGCATCGAACAGCGTCTCCGGCCTCACCTATTCCGTCACACGATGGCGCACAAGTGGCTATCCGCCGGCGGCGAGGAAGGCGACCTCATGAGGATCGCCGGATGGTCGTCTCGGTCCATGCTGGATCGGTACGGGGCGGCTGAGCCAGAGGACCGGGCGCGGGCGGCTCACCGCCGACTGTCGCCGCTCGACCGGATGGCCAGATGACGCGCGACGATCGGCCGCACCTCGAGGGAATCACCGGCGAGACGCTTGCTGGTCGGGATATTGAGCAAGCCAGCCGCGAAACGCTGGCAGGACTGGGGCCGCCCGCTTCGGTTCCGCACTCGACCGCTACCCCACCGGTCACACGGCGGCGGCGTCGCGTTCGTATTCCGCGCGATATGGGCCGGCCTCTCATTCTCCTTACGATAGCCCTGGTCGCCCTCACCCTGATGCTGGTGCTAAGGGCATACGGCGTGCTCTGAACGGCATGCCCCTGCACCGATAACCGGCTCACACGGCGGCAGCCATCGCATTCACGAAGTACCCCCCGGACCTCGCCGCCCTGCCAGCTGATTACCGCAGCCGATTGACGATGCTCGAGAATCGCCAGCCGACGTCGCTGGTGATGACTGACGCTGGCTGCAACCTGGTGGTGGGGTCAGACCTCCGGATCTTCGGGTCGTGCCGTTGTCCATATGCGACGTGTCCCTATGCCGTTTAGCTCTGCGGACGCTGTGAGACCTGCGACAGCGGCCACCTTCTCGGATGGTAGGTCGCCGATCGGGATGTCTGCCTGAACCTCGCGGACGCCTCTGCGACGGACAAGCCATTGGACGATACGGGGAGCAGCTTCACGCATGTATGCGTGGTCCCGGTATCTGGCCGCTGTTTCCCACGCGAGAACAGCGCGACGGTGGTCGTGATACTCAGCATCTGCCCAGCCAATGATGCTCGCGGGTTTCCAATTGAGCCTGACAACGTAGGCTTCTGGCCACTCGGCGGCGGGATCTCGTTGGGCAAGAATCTGCAGCGATTGGATACTGGGGTGGATACCGGCGGCGTCTAGTTCCTCGAGGGCCGCGCGTGCCTCGCTGACGTCCGTAAGCACTTGGACGCGGATGCGCGGCATCCATTCGTCCTTGTCCAGCGGGGTTAGTTCGATCATGGCTCTTACCCTCATGGCCGCCCCAACCGGGGCAGCGGTCTGTCGCCGTCAGTCCGAACGGCCGAACCCGCCGGTGTGTCAGCGGGTTAGTGAGGCCCCCGGCGGGCTCGCCCTTCTCCCGGCCCGGGGCTCGGCGCCGGGGAGACTGGTATCGAAGTACGACGCCGATGGTCGCGACGGCCGTCGCCGGGCGGTAGGGCGCAAGAGGGTAAATCCTGCGGGACGGATTAGAGCCGGCGCCTTGCGACAGCTCTGGCGATGACGGCTTGCCGGTGAGATCAGACGACCCCCGCCGCTCGATTGGGCGGTCACATAGTCCCGAGGGTGCATGGGCCGGATGGGCGTTACGATGCGGTGGTGCCCGCAAGGCAAGCCGTGCGATCGGCCCTAGGTTCGGCCGACAGAGGCGGAGATCAGTGCGGCTTTGCGCCTGTCTGTGCGGTCGCCAACGTCCGGCGCCCGATCGCGCTCGCGCGGATGGCCAAACGGCTCAGTCGCGGTTGAAGGACTCCACCCAGCGGGTGAGCCGGTTGGTCAGGTCGGTGAGACTCCCCAGCGTCCTGTCGAGGAGCTCCCCGAAGCGCTCGGTGTAGTGCTCGACGGCGCTCCGGAGTTCGGCTGACGGAGGAGCTTCCTCACCGCGCCGCACGTACTCCCCGGACATGATCCGGTCGTAGTCGCCACTCTTCACCCAGCGGGTCAGCTCGTAGACGCGCCGGACCGGGAAGGGGTGAGGCGAGAGGAGCTCGAAGGGCAGCCGCTGCTGCCGGTCGAAGATGTCGTCCCACTTGACGTATTCGTCGGCCTGCTGGATGAAGGCGTCGACGCTCAGGCCCTCGGGGCCGCCTCCGGCCAGCTTCATCAGGGCGCGGCAGGGCACTATCGGGTCCCCCACCACGAGCGCCGCGGCGCGGTCGCAGCTGAGCTCGGCGGCCCGGTACCAGGCCAGCAGGACGGAAATCAGGGCCTGGAGCGGCACCCGTCCCGAGAGCGGGAGGCGCGGGACGGCGAAGCGCAGCAGCAGCTCGAGGGTGGTCCGGTAGCGAACGTGCTCGGAGAGCACGTGACCGGCCTCGTGGGCGAGCACGGCCCGGAGCTCCTGCGCGTCGAGCATGGGGACGATGCCCGACTGGATCAGGACCGTGGGGCGCTGGGCGCCCAGGGTCAGCGCGCTTGCCCTGGGGTTCTGGATGAG
>Ga0187771_10000300_pt1 | contig 29195 bp, 25 predicted proteins | sample 0116_SJ02_MP15_1_FD_133139 | JGI IMG/M metagenome (GOLD analysis project Ga0187771, IMG submission 133139) | Tropical peat soil microbial communities from peatlands in Department of Meta, Colombia - 0116_SJ02_MP15_10_MG | ecosystem: Environmental > Terrestrial > Soil > Wetlands > Peat | place... | reverse complement strand
TGGTCGATCTCAAGCGTAACCTCTTTCCTCTTGAGCAGCGGATTGTAGGACTCATTCTTGACTTTGATTTCCATAGGCGGCCCCAGCCCTATTTCTTCTTCTTAGCCTTCTTCGGAGGTTTCTTAGAGGGTTTAGGCTTTCTCGCCTGAACTTGTGGAGCCTTTGGCGGTGCCGGAGCCGGCTTGGCTTCCGGTACCTTCACTGCCGGTGGCTTCTCTTCAGGCTCGATCGTTCCTGTGAAAACCATTGTGTTCACTTGATACGTTTCGTCTGTTATCATTTGGCCTCGCACGAGTTTTCTTCTGCGCTCCCCGTGTCTTGTTGGCGTAAACCCGACCCCGCCGGAAAGAACAACGTATTTCTTCCCGCCACCGTGAACATCTGCCCGCATTGGGATGCCATCCTTGTCGCATCCCCCTGTAATTTTCAGCTTATTTCCGGAGAATCCGATCTGGGATCCGTCTATGACCTCTCCAATGCTCCGGCCAATGAGAACTTGGGCTTTGGCCCCTTCAAGCTCCGCTACGGTCGCCTTTCTCGTCTGCGGGTCCGACACGATCATCTTGAACTTTGCCATGATGCGCACCAATCCGGAGCGAAGTTGTAGATACGCAAAGTCAGCCATTTCACCGTGTTTTTCCTCACAAATGCCATTCTTGCCGCCTATTTCGCTCCAGTTTGACGCCCTAATGGCACCGCCGAATATGAGCATACCGCTGTGTCCCGCCATCTCCCAACCACATGCTTTCTTCTTTCGTATCTGATCTCCAGGGCCAGACACATCAGATCTCGCGCACTGTTGTTGGGCCTCTGGTCGTCGAGAAGGCAGGTGGCAGCGTGCATTGCTGTTTGTCGAAGGGTAGTATGTCTGGATGTTCGTGAGAGAGGCTTCCGGGCTGGGCGAAGGGTGAAGACTTATATACTCCAAACGTCTATACGTTTAGACGACCTACATTGGCTCTAGACGAACTTCAAGTTCCATCCGATATATTCCTTCACCTCAATTGTATCAAGACCTCTCCCCACACCATGGTTAGATTGGGCGAGCGAGTTGGGTCCGTTGACCCGCTGCAGGATCTTCGTGGTTTGCTCAGCTCCGGAGTGCTGCTTCCTGCAAGGAGCCCAAGGTTCGCAATCACCAATGGTCGCCACACCTTGATTCTCGAGGTCTTATCTAACGGGGACATCATGCTTGTGACAGTGTTGTCAGCATCGCAACTCGACTTGCTCGTATATCAGAGACAGACAAGGAGAGTCTGTAGATCGCCTCTTCTCAGAGGAGGCTGGTCGTCCTCATTCTTGGAGGGAGGTAGATGATTCCAATCTACTAACTGGGTGGGCTGACTCGTTTGTTCCTTGGACCATTCGGGGCTGCAGGGCGGCCCCGTCCCTCTTTGTTGGTTCCCAAGATCGATACGCTTATATGTCTAGAGGTCTGGACTCTGGCAACTAGGGCTCGGTGAGTGAATCATGGCCTACAAGATTACGAAACCGATTGGTGAAGTCCTCAGCTCGCCTTCGAAGCTTGGGATAGTACTGAGCTTGAAGCGTGGTCAGAAGAGCTTTACTGAAATACAAAGAGAGCTGGATATGACGAGCGGTAATCTGAACTACTTCCTCATTCGTCTGAAGAGTGACGGCATCCTAGATCGAACGGATGAGGAGAAATATGCGCTCACTTCGGGCGGTAAGACCATAGCAGATCTCGTGACCGATGTTCTAAAGGAAAGTGAGAAACTGAGGGAGTCTGGCAAGCTCCCCGGTTAGTCCTTGCCCCCTGACGGCTCTCTCCTCCTCTCACTCGCCTTCTCAGTCAAGTCGAGCAGCATGCCTGCGAATCTGACGGCCTTTTCCAAACCCACTCTTGCAACCTGGTCGGTCTCCTGCTGTGCAAACGCATCCATTTCTTCCACCATCCCCTTCATTCCTGCCCGAATTCCTCCCTCGTAGTAGCCGAACCGTTCCATTCTTCCGGCCATCGCTTCCGCTAGGCCTGCTATGATAAACCAGGATGAAAGCCCGACGTATATCGCGAGAGCATAACTGTCGAATTGGAATGAGTAATAGAACAGAAGAGCCGCCGAACATGAGAGAACCGTCTTCGCCGATTCTATAAGGTCGCCACGCGAAATGCCGAAAACAAGAGGCGTCCCTTCCGCTATGAGCGCAGACGCCAATAAGACTAGATACTGCGATGGATCTATCATGAGAGAGACCCTCTGGGTCGACGTAGCCGTCCCGATTGAAAGCTTCTCTCCTCCACTGGCAAAAGGTAACCGCTCGGCATCACTTTGTGTTCAATCTCTCTACAGAACCAAGTTCCTTCAATCTGTCACGGATGAAGTTCTCAAGTCTATCTCTAACCTCTGGCGCTACATCTTTGTCGAAAATCTCTTTCATGATTCTGGTCCTCGCAGACATATAGGCAATGTAGCCTGCAAGCGACAACGGATTCGATAGAGAGCCGAAACGGATCTCTGGATTCTCCGCAGATCCGTCCGCCAACTTGCTTGCCGCCCCTGACTCAGCCAGCATCGCTATGTGGAGACTCGTCAAATGTAGATCAGTTGGCTCAACCCCCACTATTGATGATGTCGAAGGACATATGGACCCGTTCTTTCCGTGCCTGCACCTCTCTCGTATTTCGATTACGGCTGCTCGTATGAGGTCCAGACTTGGACCCCAGAGAGCCGCCACAAAGTCAGGCCATCCGAAACTCCTGAAGTAGGTCTCGACTACGCACCCGGTTTTTTGGATGAAACCTGGATCAAAAAGAAGCCTCTGGAGCTTTTGATCAATCTCGAGAGCGCTATCTGGGCTGCCTCTGATCATCACAACAGCTCTAGGCATATTGTCTCGACCTCTCCAACTTATGATGCAGGTATGATAAATGATCTACGATTAGCTCTGAGGCTTTTCTCTCTCCCCGCTCCCACTCGAGAAAACCCAGCAGATCCGCTCGCGGCGATTTCTCAAGCATACCCAGTTTTCTTATCCACGCGAAGTTGAGCATCTCTCGTGGATCTGCGTTGATCTCTTCTTGGTGCATGAATCTACTGAAGTGTTCCCCAGTCGCTTTCCAGAGCTGTGCGTCATAAAGAGAGGGATGTCGCAAGAACAGATGGGCTGACCAAGCGATCTCGCCAAACCTACGCTCGACCAAGGCAACATATTCATCGCAATGACTTTCGAACTGAGGATCCCCGCAGTCGTATCCTACTAACGTGTAAAGGTTGGTTCGTAACATCTGGAAATCTGGGATGTCAGAGTATCCAAGGAATTTGTCAAGAAAGGAAAGCATGTATCTCACCCGCGAGAGGTACGGTGGATGATCCAGATCTCGATTGTATCTTTGGCCAGCAATACCCAAGTGCCTCAGGTAGGGCATGTTGCGAGAAAAGGCCAGATAGCTACCTAGTCCCGCGAGCATCAGTCCGGCCATATCAGCAAGTATCTCTTCAAAATGTCGACGTGCATGTTGCGCAGTGAAGTTGCCGCTATATGGAACACCTATGTTGTAGATCTCCTTTTCCAAGTCGTTTCTGAACTTGATTAGCCCAACCCAGGTTGGCTCCTCAAAGTTAGTGATCGTGTTCTTCAACCTGTCTCTAAGCTTGAGCGTGTGACTCTTCGGATGCCTGGCAAGGTCGGCAATGTCAGGGACAAGTCTTCTGAAGGAGAGATGGAAGGCTTCGTGAGCAAGGCTGGACCAGTATCGGCAGCGGTATCTATCGAAGTTCGGTATGTGCGCGATCATCATCAGTGGACTCACCTCATATTCGACTGAGGGCCCAAAGACGGTCAGAGGCGTCCTTCCTCCTAAGTCGGGGCAATTGAGTCTTCCAATGTAATCATTGAAGACCACGTCGGCCGCCTCACTCACTTTCTGAGTTCCCATCCATTCAGTCTTTGAAGGCACCAAGCTCAACACGTTTTCAGCATACGAACCTTCGAAGCGTTGATCCAGAGCCAGCAATAGGTAGCTGTACGCCGTTTCCAGCTCAGAGATTTTTTCCTCGAGGTCTTCGTAGATTACGTCGTGGCCTTCTCTGGTTCTGAAAGGCACGTTCTTCCATGGCTGTTCACAAAACGGTAGCACGATCTTAGAGTCAATTTCGTTGGCAATGGCAATCATCTCCCCCAGACGGTGAATAAGCAAAGAAACGCTAGCTGAGCAAGTATCCAGCGACTGGAATTGGCTTCTGACAGAAGAAAGCAAGTATCGGCCTTCGTCTCTGATGAAATGCAGCCGTCTGCGTGCGTCTTCCAGATACTCGTTGAGGTAGAAGTTCAGTTGGCTTCCTGTGGGAGTAGTTTCCATGCGAAAGCCCATCATGATGGCGAGATGCATGTATATACGGTTCATCATCATCGTACAATGGTATAGACCTATAATTCTACAAATGGTCACGATCTTCTTCGGAAACGGTTACTGTCGGTTCAGAGATTCCCTGTAGGCAACAAGCTCCGGTTGTTCTAGAACAGACAAGCCTCTGGATTCAATACACGAACCGCTCGGACTGATAGTTGGCGCGCGGTATGAAACCTCGAAGGAGTAGGTCTGCATTCGACAATCCACTAATCGCATTTGTCATAGGATTTGTCGTACTTGACATTGTTGGATTCGCGTACCGTGATCTTTGGATCTACCTTTTTTCAGCGGCTGTTGCTTGGGCGGGTAGTGATTTCTTGATAAACCTAATCGTAAGGGGCGGTAGCGTACTCGCGAAGATTCCCCTTTGGGGCAATGACATTCAAACAAAGGGGCGTAGCTACCTTGCTTTTTGTTTCGGCATCTTCTTTGCAACTGTGGGCAGTGCTTTCTTCTCGGATGCCTTGTTCAGCCTATTGGAGTTCGGAGTGAAGACTTCAGTGACTGCGGCTGGTGTGACTCTGACTCCATTTCAGACTGAATGGACGACGATCTTCGTTTCTAGCCTTGTCTGTAGCCTCCTAGTTTTCGTAGATTTCAATACAAGATTCTACGGTCGTGGACGACACACCGAATCAGCTTGACAGAGCCTCACTTTCACGAGCCCCCACTACCGAGCGAACCTTGCAGTGACCACAACTATGGCTGCGCTCTCATCACACAGGAGGGAGCTAGTTCGCATAGAGATTCCGTTCCTGCAAGAGAAGCTCCAACCACGGTACTGGATCTCAGTGCCAGATGGCGAGATCAAAGCCAGATTTGACCGCGAAACCTCGACGCGGACAGCCTCTAATGCGATTCGAGTCAACTTCAGAGAAATGACGCACAAGGGAAAACAAGTGCCCACAATGCTCCACCTCTTCGGGGGTTCTTGGGAGACCATTTTTTTCTTCCTTGAGATTTCGATTTATTTGAGCTGACGTACTCATCGTTGGGTATCCGTGGGGATTCTACGACGCAAAGCACTACCTACCGATCGTCAGAAGCGGCACCGTGGCGACTTCGTACGGCACGATGTTCGAAAACAAACCTGTGTTTCTGGTTGACGCGAATCCTTCATCTAGAAACGAGTGGAAGCCCAAGGAAGAGATTCGAGTCTAAGGATTGGTCATTATCCCCCGTATCTGCTTGGCGTCAATTCAGCTACTCGTGGTAGCCTTGGACTTCACGAAGTAGTATATCCACGGCTGGTCTTGGACATAGTCAGGTCCGCAGGGCAACATAGAACTGAAGGCGGAGACGTTGCTGCTCCATGATCGAAGGCATGTTTCTCAGTCCGAGGGAAACGAATTTCAGGATGTTCTGTCTCAGGTATAACTTCGGAATGTTCTAATGTTCGACCAAGAGATGTGCTACTGCTCATCTATAGGCCTGAGCGCACCAAGAGACCCCTCACACACTTTACGTCCCTCCCATCCCACGAGGATTCAAATCGCGATGGACCGAAGTTCACACGCTGCAATTTTCCTGGGCATTCTTCTTTCTAGCCGTCGCTTTGCGATGCGCGTGCTGAACCTTGGAATCATCACCGGGCAGGCCGTTCCGCAAAGTCCCTAGTAGTAGGTTGTGGTGCCAATTGCGGTTCATTCTTGCACTCTCAAATCTAATAGGGCCAACAATCTCCTCAGGGCAACGGAAGATATGCGCTACATGTTTCATGCCAAATCGCGAATTCAGGAACGAGTGTCTGCTCTTGAGCATTGCACGGACCTTTCTACGTCGCAGCTGACTCCGGATAAGCTTCCATGGCAGCGCGGTGATCCTGAGGATGGCGTTGGGAACACTCAGAAAGGTTAGCGGATTGGTTGCACTCATCCCAATGTCCGAAACCCCAGAAAGCTCATCGGTAACTTGTTGAAAAATGGAACGGCGGCTTTCCTTCTGAGGCCAGAGTTCATTGGCCATTTCCTCTAGACCGTCGCGCTTTCTGAGCTTGTCAGCAAGGGTAAGGTCCGGATCAAAGATCTCCCTTTCCAACTTGGACATTTCCTGTCGAAAACCTGAGTATTCCCTCCGCAGGCTCAGAGCGACCCGCAACAAATCCTCAGGCGTCCGCGATTCTAACAGTATTTGTCCCGCTATAGGTGTGCGCGGGAAGATCGTTGTGTTTCCTAACTCTTCCAATTTCCTGATTTCTGTTAAGGCACCCGCATTCAAATGATTCTTGAGATGCTCTACCACGCCCTTCTCGATGTCTCTTTGAACATATGTGACTCCGGACAGAAGTTCGTTCTCGAAGTCCGAAATTCTCAACGGCATGGAAGATCTACTTGCGAATTCAATTAGGAACAAGGGGATGCCTATCTTGTATGAGGTTAAATGAAGAGCTATCCGTCTGCATCGATCTCTGTCGGGATCAATCCTGATAGCGTTTGTTTCGAAATACCGGATTTGACTGGCGATTGTCGGAGTATTCACATAGCGATCTATGAGCGTGGAAGGGAAGAGGTCCGGTATCTCAGCGAGTACCTCGTGCAAAATCCCCTTTTCTTTCAGTGTGGGGTAGAGCCTAAGAGGAGGAACTAGGCTTGCCGTTCGGATTCTGTAACCTACGCCGAATGTGCGAAATGTTTCAGACTTAAGATCATCTCTGTTGTCGTTTGGCACATCAGCGCTCCCGACGATAATTCGCTCGTGGAGGACGACTGTTTCCAACAGAGCCAAGTATTCTGCAAGAGCGGCCAAGGAGAAGTGCTTTTGAGAGGCCCTTCCCTCTAACTCTTCATAGATCGAATCAGGATCTGGTAGTTGCGGATATGAGCATAGGATGTCGCCTGGGTTGGCGTAAAGCACTTCTAATGGCTTTGTTCTTCTATTCTCCTTCAATTGGCCCCCTCTTTCTAATACTCGGTTCTTAGGTAAAAGGGGATATCGAGCAGCCGGCGTGGATCTGGGCCACCGTCATTTTAGACTCGACTTGGGAGGCTCGGCGCGAGGCTGAAAGTCAAGATTCAGCGGTAGTGCATGCAGTAAAGTCTAGAGAGAATAGCAGAGATCACTTGAACGCCACGACGCAGAAGAGCCAACCCAGAGAACATCAAGCTAGAGCCTTTTCATAGGTGCACGCACCAAGAGACCCATACACAGACAACAAACAATTGCACTAGTATCATGTTGTATGTCGTTTCCTTCTGAAAACGGCTCTTCGTTGCCATCGAGTCGCCTTGAGTGAGTCGGCAAGTTGCTCAGCTAACTTCACTGATCTCCTCTCGTGGAGGTAAGCAAGGAACCCATCAATAGTCCGAATAGGATATCTGAGATCACAACCAGTGTCTGATCTGCTCCACTGCTGGGATTGAATTGCACTATCGCTACGGACAGCCAAATACACGCGCTTCCAGCGTACAAGATCATCATGAAGAGATGGGTTCGCTCCTTATCGAAGAGCCTAATCTCCTCTCGATAGCCTCTAAGGATCACTATGTCAAGAAGCACAGTAGTCAAGCTTACCAAGACAAATGTCACCGGTCTTGATGGAGCAATAAGAAGCCCGTTAGCGAATAGCAGAAAGCCCAGTTCTGTAAAGTATATCGTGGCTCGAATGGACTGAAGATATGATAGTTCAGGTTGATCTTATGGGAATTTCTCAGTGATCAGACAAAGCGGCCATACGAACAAGACAATTGAGCCGAGCCACACTACAAGACTGGCGAGCGGTGCGAAGCAGGATTGGAAGAAGAACTCGCAGGGGTCCACAGGACGCTTGAAGAATACGCGCATCGAATCTGAGCGATCCGTTTCACAAGGGTCACTCACACCTTTCCAGTCCCCCTCTTTCATTATAGTTCACTGCAAGACTGGTCACGGGAGTGGGCACTCTTGCGCCGAATGTCTTTCTGACTTGTAGTTTTGAATACGCAGAAGAATTGCACCGAGTCCTTGCGTTTCCTTGGGCCAAGTGTTAGCCGAGAACGTTCATTGACGGAAAGTCCTTCAGTGTCAGCACATACTCTTCAGCTTTCTTCCCAAGTCCAAAGTCAACAAGCCAGCTTACGATCTCCTTCTGCTTTTCAAGGATCAGGCTGAGCTGCCGCTCCGACCCACCTTGATCAAACCATGTCATGACAGAGACAAAGAACAGCTTGATATCTATCTCCCGATTTCGTATTGCTTCTCTTCTTTGAACCAATAGATCAACAAATGGATTTTCCCTGTTTATCCATAGATATTGCATGGGATACTTAAAGTCATGATCCGATATGACCACGCACTCGCCCATGACCTCGGCAAAACGAGTTGTCGCGTAATCCTTGAACCGGATGAGTGGAGTGCCCTGCGGCAACAGATCCGCAAGTTCGGAGGACTCTTCATATTCGATCGTCTTGGTGATAGCAAGCACGATAGGCTTTCCGAGCGCCGCCCACGAAATTGCGATGTCACGCCGCGTTGGGACAACGTAGAGGGTATCCTCCGCAATAGTCTTCCAGTGTGTGAAAAAGTATTCGACATCCTGGTCGTCGGCGCGTCGGAAGCCATCAAAGAGGACTACAGGCCGATTCTCTTTCATCGCTTCTTCACAAGTCATGTATCGTACACCTTTCGTCGAAGCACATCTCAGGGGAAAGAAGAGTCTCACAAAATCCAAGAAATTGCTGGACACGTTTGTCTTTTCCCGAACATGTTCAAGGACTCCATCGTCTTTGATATGTTCAATGAAGAATGCGCGTAGGTTATGGGTGGGGTCGCAACCCATTTCCTTTGCCTTCAGTCGGACATCACGGAGTGAGCGTGCCAGGCCTTGAACTAGTAATTCTTCAACACGGTTCTCGAATTTCGTGCGCCGATCATTGTACATGACGGTGTTCCTGGCAATGTTGAGATCGACAGGATTCCTCCTGAGATTCAAGTCTTGGTAGAAGCGGATCATTAACCAGGGATCGGGCAGCAGAAAATCAATGCTCGTTAACACTCCCTCGTTTGATACTAGGTGGAGAGGGGGACGGCTGCTCACATCCCTAGTCCCTGACAGCAAGTCCCCGATGCTCATCGGTTCTAATCCTAACGTATCGGTCTTCCGGACAGGGAACGCTATTATGCCTTCCACGTAGTCGTCGACAATTCTGATTGTATGAAATGCGAATCGGGTTTCGAAGCCTTCGGTCAGGAACGCCTGCGGATTCGGATTGAATCCGTCGTCTTCTATGAGAATCTCACCGCCTTCCGCCGTTTTGACCTTGATTGGGAACTCAAGGTGATGTCCATAAAGCCTGATTTCTCTTCTCAGGTCGAGCTTTCTTCCAAGATCATTCTTCAGGAACAACGTTAAAACTGTACCAGGCTCATCCATCTTGCCGGGTCGTACGATGAAGAAGTCCGATATGTCATCAACCTCAATCAGGATCGGATCACTTTCGTCCGTACGGGTCTCGACTGCAATCTTGTCCGCCATCATGAAACATGAAAGGATCCCTATTCCAAGTTCACTGAGAGGAGTAAACGTGAGATCCGCCTCAAGAAACTTCTGTGACCGATAATAGCTCTCACCGATTCTTGCGAAATACCTCTCTATTTCGTCCTCGCTCATTCCTATGCCGTTGTCTCTTACTGTGAGACGACGACGGTCTGGCGACAGCTCAAACATAATGTGTGGATCGAAATGCGTCCCGTGTTTCTTGAGGAATTCTCTCCTTGCCCTGCATGCGTCAACTGAGTTCTTCAGTACTTCCCGCAGGCTTTCCTCTTTGCGACCGTACAATCTTTCGCCCATCAAGAGGCTGAAGATTGCACTTTCCTTGAGCGAGAACTTGAAATCGTGCGGTTCATAGCCCACAGCCCTAATCTTTGCGGTGAACCTCCGGGGTAGGTCTTTTCTGCAACTGTTGTATTGGTGCAGGTGATTGGGCAGATCCTCCAACTGTCTGTTGATCTTGGTTTCAAGGCTCTTTAGCGCTCTGTGGATTCTGGGATTCTTCACCACTGCGCTGCATCTGATCGTCAATGGATCGCCTGGTGCGAGGCCAACTCCTGATACGGACAAGTGCTTCTGCCATTCCTCTCTGCTGATCTTGTCACGCACATCGACGTGTTCATACACTATCAAGGGAGCACGTTCGAAAGTCAGGTCAAGCTCGTCTGCAATCCTGAGAAGTGAGCAGAGCAAGGGTACATTTATCGCGCAATCTCTATACATGATGTCAGGTTCGAAAATCCCTACGTCGCCAAGGTCTTCCTTCCTGTGGCCTCTACAGATTCTTCCAATGATATTCGCTTGGTGCTCGTCTTCAATGGCCAAGTCTTCGAAATTGGTCCGAATGAACTGCTCAGACCTAAGGTGATGGTTCTCTCTTATGTAGTTCCTAAGATCCTCTTCGTCCGTGATATCGTGAGGGGCCAACTCGGGGAAGTTTACCATTCCAATGTCGTGGAGATAGGTGGCAGCCGCGAGAAAGTATATTTCGTATTTGTTCATCTCCCGTATTAAGGAACGAGGTGCGACAATTTTAGGCAAGTTCTCAAGTACTTGCAGGGAGTGCCGGATATCGTGGGTAGTGTAGTCGGGGAACGTCTGGACTATTCTTGATAACAATGGTTCGGCCTTGTCTTTGATGTTCTTGAGATCGTGAGCAAGCTCTTCACCTTGATTCCTACGTCTCAGGAGACGCACAAGACCGGGGTCCGCCATACGGCTCCAGCCACAATCCGCTGACTATTCGTTTGATGGCATAAAGGGGTTCGTATTCTCTTCAAAAGAAGGAAATTCGATGAGTCGTTGGCTACGGTTCTTGTTCAGTTTGTTTGGCAGAAGTGCTCACAATGCTGCCCACAACGCGCTTTTTTTGCCTTGGGTTTTCGATTTATTGGAGGTGTGAATATGCCTAGCTGGTTGCCCATCCTCCCAGAGGCCATTCCCGTCCGCACTTCTTGCAACGAATAACCTGAGAGTCCTTTTCTTGAAAGAACTCGTAAAGTTCCTCAAGCGGTCGCCCAGTAGCTTTGCCCCAAGGACTTGACTCATAGTCTGTCTGACAATGTATATGAACGTAGTCGACTGTCCCATCTGGATGATTAATGAATTTCAGTTGGAGATCGGCCTTTTGTCCGTCAACGGTTCTTTTCAGCGTAGTTTCTTGAACAGTTCCCTTCACTCTAGTTTTTACTGTCGTAACAAGTTCGCTCTTACCGTTGATGATTTTCGGATTCTTGACCCGAATGTCAAGTTGCGTAGAAATCGACGGCAAGATAGTCTTCCCAAAACCGCTCCAAGAGAGCAAGACAGACTTATGTTCCGGCATTTAACAGGTTTTTGGTTGTCCCGTAAGTTAACAGCTCCGAGTACTCAGTGCTTAACACTTGGATCATACAGTGGTCAGGCTTCGAGCAGGTCAGAAGCGTTCTACAGCATAACGTGGCTGATAAACATCTAGATCTCCTAGCTGTTGAAGAGTCAGAAGTTGCGCCTCTCCTGCATGTTGATCCATGATGGTCAACACACCCCACCTAATGAGGGCAAGCCCCCCTCAAATCCGTTCACTTCGAACTATTGGCATCACTAGCCGTGCACTCATCGCGGAGAAGTTGAAGGTCAGCCTCCACACGGTTGAGAATGATATTACGGCAATGGGGAAACAGGATGAAGCACCTGCTTAGAGCCAAGCAGATCCATCCGATACTTGACGCTTACAATGATCGTCTTCAAGTTGTCAGCCGGAGCACCGGGCCTAGGCTTGCCTTTACGCTTAGACGCCAAACCTACACGAAGCCCCTAACAAATCGAATTGAATCAACCCCCCTACCGTAGAGACAGAAGATCCGCATTTCCTCTAAGGATTGGTTAGAGTGTTATTCTCTGGTGCGATCTTCGTGCAGATGTGTAACGAATTCAAAATGCGGCTCCATTCGGCGTGGGCTTTGTATGTCCTCTCTTATTGCCATGAATATGTTGCAGATGAGTTTCAGAGCGGTATCAGCGGTTTCGCTAAGCGCCTCTGTTAGGCTGATTCCTTTCGACTTGCACTCTTGTTCGCTCCATAACAGGGGCCGACATCGGAAGGAGATGTGTTCTTCAACTGCTTTGTGAGCCCTCCAAGGGTCTTTCGAAGTTCAACAGCTTCCGCTGAATTCTGCTCCTCGAGAGTCTTGATGATATCTTCTGCCGCGCCCGCATGCTGATTGGCTTCGATATCCTTCCCAAGTTTCAAATAGCCGGCCATCATGGTAAGATACAGCTGAGCCAATTCCGCGCTCGGCCCCGATGATTTGAGTGCGTCAACCTCTTCCTTTACTATCGAGAGCGTCCTTTCCACGTCGCCTCTAGAATTTCTGAACATGTACGCGTTTCTTAGATTTCCAAGTGTTTCATACAAACTGGTTCGAGCGTCTGATGTCGTCGCCGGCAAAGTCCTGTAAAGAGACGCGGCCTCTTCGAGCGCTGAGATTCCACTGTCATAGTCTTCTTTCGAATGGACTTCCATGCCTCTGCCGACCAGCATGACTCCCAATGCGCCTAGCGAACCCGCCAGGTCGAGCGCGAATCTTCTGTCCTTAGTCTCCTTGGTCACTATCGACCTAAGGATTGCGACTGAATCGTTCGTGGCTGAGACAGCCTTAGAGAAGTCGTGCCGGTCTGCAAGCGGAGACCCGAGATTGCACAGAACCTTGGCACGCTTCGCCAAGTCCAATTCTGTTACTTGGGGAAGCCTTCTGCTGATTGCAAGAGCCTCTCTGAAGACAACGATTGCGGATCCAACCGCTCGCCTTTCGCAAAGTTCGACTCCCAAGTCGTTAAGGGCGAGCACTGCCACAGAAGGTTCGATACCTTCCGTCCGAGCGTTGATTAAGGAGGTCAGTGTTTTATCCGGTAGATTTGCTTCTGGGCGAGCGGAACCACCCAAACTAGTGTTGGTCCATTTGATTACGTCCCTGATTTGGGACATGGGAAACACTGGACGACCCACCTCCAGATGAAGGCCGTGTTTTCGGTCAATCGACCAGCCTGCTGTAAGCCCGGTTTGAGTCGGTGTCACCATTAGTGATAGAGTGAAGCCGTACGTCATTTCACCGACTGAGAGTTCATACGCTCTCTCTGTTGGGTTGTTATCCCTCTTTCGCCGGATTTCTACTTCGGACGGCAACCCCACTATCCTGCATTCCCTGGTGAAGTTGTCCATGGGCAGCGACCTCCCTGCCCTGAAACCTTGATTTCTCCTCTCAAGCTGTTCCAACTTAGAGACGTAATCCTGACTCAATCCCTCGGTGCTCTGACGTGTTATTCCCACTCCGAGACCCAACGCGAAATCTTCGTTCATTTTCGCCAATGCTATTGACATGTCTCTGCACTCCTTTGTAAGTCGATTGAAGGAGCGTCCAGCGGTTGCTCCGAGTCTCCAGAAGAATTGGTCACACAGATACACTGGGAGTTTCATCTCAATTGGAAACCTTGTCAATCGCTCATTCTGATTCTCCGGCAGCTTGCCGAAAGAACCAGTCACAACAAATTCAAACTCACTGCCAAATCTTTGGTTTGTGACTGCGAGATTCATTAGCTTGTCTCTTTGAGCGGGATTTATCCGATGGAAATTACGACCGATTCCATTACCGAAACCCGCCGAGAATTCGCCCAAGCCAGGGTTATCCTTCCTCATTTCATCTTGGGAGCTTAACCGAGTTAGTTCGATCATCGTCTTCTGATCGTCTTCCGCAAGTTCATCGAAATTGAGGCCCGCACCATATCCGAATCCGCTAGCAAACACACCTTGTCTTTTGACAGCTTGAATCAGCATTCCCTTATCAGTCTGGGTCAGCATGCTGAATTGAAGACCCATCTCTACGCCTAACCCGTTGACAGCACGAGAGTCGCCTCCGCTAATCATTTTCATTGCTTTGTCCTTGTCTTCATCTTTCAGGGTGCTGAAGGGAACTCCCTCGTACGCGAATCTACTGGTTACGAAATCGAGAAGAACCGGTGCATCCATTGCTTTCGATACCTCAAGCAATCTCATTGCTGAATCATAGTCGAGCTTGGAAAACGCTAGTCCCGCGCCTCGTCCGAACCCCTCGGCGAAATCTTGGCTCACCGACGCCAAGTCTAAAAGGGGTCCAAAGTCCGGACCAGTTAGTTTATCGAAGGCGAAGCCGATCCCACGGCCGAAGCCATACGCAAACATGGCATTCGACTTTGCAAGCGCGACCAGTTTGCTTTTGTATTCGCTCTCAAGTGTGTTGTAAAGTGATCCTATCCCCGGACCAACGCCGTCCCTCTTGAGGAAGTCTTGTTCCAAGAGATTGCGAATTAATCGGTCGAAGTTGTCGGGCAAACAGACGGAAAAGTGCTCACCAAGAAGCAGGACGAAGGATTTCAAGTCATTCGGAATGGCGACGCTACCAGATTGCGTAAACAATGCGCGCGCCCCCTCTCTGCTCGCGAAGTCAAAGATAGCCTTCAATGCTTCTTCATTGAATTCAAGAGTAGCAAGGTAAAAGTCGTGCATCAGGTAAATTCCAGACTCTAGCTTAATCCAGTTCCTCAGTTGTTCCGTTTGGTAGTACTTGGTACCAAAGACTTTCCATTGAACGTCTTCTACATCGAACGTTCTAGCGACTCTGTTTAGTACTCTAAACAATTTGGCGGTATACAAGAGGTCTGTGTTGCTTTGGCGAGCTTGAAGATGTTCGATTTCCATGTCCTTCACATGAAGTTGAGCCAATTGCTCTTTCACATAGATGGAGTATTCCTTGGATCCCAACCCTTGAGCGATCTCGGCTGGATTCTTCTGTTGCTCTGCCACGAGTGCGCTACAAAAGTCCTCGATAGCTAGAGGGAGATTGAAGTTCCTGTAGAGTGCGTCCAAGATGTCTTCCTTCACCGCTGAGACTCTCGATTCATACTCTTGGTCACCAAGCTGAAACCGGCCTATTGATTCGAGTAGTGCATCGAGTTCGGCTCTGTCGTAACTAATTCGCAGGATGTCTCGTGAACGAAAGACATCCACCGGGGCATCGCTCATTCTTTCGTATTCTGATGGGTCCAGAGAAATGAGGAATTCTGCTTGCGCCTCGGGAATAGACGTTAGTCTTTTCAAGATGCTCTTGCACGCATCAGGATCATTTCCGAACTCCAGGAGGCCTCGCGGGAAGTTATCCCACACTATGATCTGACGAGAGGAACTTTCCCGTGCGAATGCGGTTACCTTGTCACAAAACTCAGCCAATGTTCCTGACTCGTTCCCGCCAAGATATTCCCCTACGAGCCAGATTCCAGAAGAGCTGCTTCTCCGCCTCCGCAAAGCCTCGAAAATGACTCTTGACTTTCCAGAACCACTCATCCCCGTTATGAAGAGGTCTTCGGAAGAGAGGCGATTCATGAGTTCAGTCGCATTGCCAAACGGCACGAAGCTTGGTTCCTGGCCTTCCCGTCCTTCGGGCGAAAAGGGCCTTAAATGCAGAAGGTCTCCGAGTGCCCTGTCGTCCAAGCTTGAGGGATTTTCAATCATTGTCCATGAAGTCTTCACCTTCGAAAGGTCCCTCCAGTCGCCAATTGATACTCGTTGTTCCAGTGATTTGATATCCACCATCGCATAACGTAAGTCGTCCTTCATGGATTGTTGTGATTCTACCAATGTTTCGAGTTGACCGGTAATACCCTCAAGTTCCCCGAGTTTTGCTTCCAGTTCGTCGATTGCCACGCCTGATATGATGTCGAAGGTTCTTCTAGTCGTCCCTCTCTCGCAGCCAGTCGCGGCATCGTAACATTCCCCTATTGCTACCTTCTTTCCACTTGGAAGAGACCTCCAGAGGTTCACCAATTCGAGAATTAACGTCCTAACATCCTGTTCTTTTCTATCCTTCCTTCGGATGTACAGTAGAAAGGCTAACCCAATCCCTGCGACCGGCACCTGAGGCAACGCAGCTTTCGCGAACTCCTGTAATGGCTTTGAAAAACTGTCGAGAAAGGCTGCGAAATCGCCCAAAAGGGCACCAATTGTGCCCGACATCGTTCCTTGAATCGTTTCGAATGCGATGAATGGTAAGAGGCTTGGGGTGCTGAGCAGTTTCTCTTCTGCCGACTTGATTTGTTCGACTCGGCTTCGGAGTTCATTGAACTTTGCTTCGTCTACTGTTACTTGGTCCGATTTGACACACTTGACACCCTCAATCAAGTCATCGAGAAAGTAGAATCCCTGGCCCTTACCTAACTTAATACCGGGTACGTCGTCCTCGCTTATTCTGGCGTACCTGAGGAGAACTTCCTTTTTCTCTTTTGACACGGCCTCTCCCAATTGACGGACTGATTGGGAGAGGTTCTCACTGTCCAGAATCCCATCAAGTAGCTTCTCTGCGTCTGAATGTTTTAAGACTAATAGGTGGCTAGACGCAAAGAGGTCGCCTGAAACATCGAGCCTCTCGACCAACTCCTTCGTTAACTTGTTGATTCTTCCTACTAGCTGTTGAGCGTCCTTGTTATCATTGGTTCCGCTTCGCAGCAAATGGAAGATGTCGTACGTTCTTGCTTCAATGGCGAGTTGCCTCCCTTCCATCTCCGCTTTCTCCAGCGTGTCTCTGAGATTACGGAGTCTATCGCCTCCTCGGAGATCTCCTAGATTGATGTACTGTTGCGCAGTGTTGAGTCCTCTAGGCTTGAGTCCAAGTTCTTCGATGAGAGTTGTCTTTCCGGTACGGGGAAGACCGTGCAGGAGCAGCAGACGACTACCCGCAAGGCTGTTTTCAAGTTCACGGAATCGTTCGGTCTCTCTCCATTTCCCTCGCGGGTCGCTTCCTGACATCTCAGTTTAGCTCAGTGAGTTATTGCATGGCTCTGACATGCCTAAAGGGTTTTGCGCGGCCCGGACAGCAAGCCCTCGAAATGATTGGTGCATGTGGCGCAGGATTGTGCCTCCCGCCCGAAGTGATGACACCCCCGGACGTTTGTGGCAAATCTTGATCCCGTCCGCGACCCTTGAGAAATTCAACGATTTCTTGAGGAGAAAGAGTGACCTTGTGTCTGCAACCGCACTCCTGCGTGGCATCTCCCTTGCCCTTATAAAGCTACGACGACACCGGGATGATGACAGTCAGCCTGAGTGTACTCGAGGTTGAGGGGAGGCGGGCCGGTTCAGGCCGGCCGAGCACGGCAAAGAAGGCGCGAGAAGCGAGGAGGCATTCGGTGTGCTTGGAAAGTAGTCTATTTGACGAAGCAGAAAAGAATACCGGTCTCCCTGGTTGGCTTGTTGAAGTCTACAAGTTCTACGGCTGCAAACAGGTGTTCGACGTGCTGAAGGACGACTGGCCGGAGCGCTATGACGAGTTCACCCGGCTGCTGCCTCACCTAGACCGGTCACTCATCGAGGCCTTCCCGAACAATGCCACATTTGACGACGAGGGGAGACCTGTCGCCTTCACAATCAGGGTTCTGCCACGTTTCATCCAAATCTACAAGGATTACCCACAGAAGGCACACCGGCAAGTCACCGTGGACGGGGAGAAGATTGATCTCAGAACAATGGTTGGCCGTGTAATAGCTACGCCGAACATCGCAAACCTAGCTGACGCCTGCCGTATTTGGCTAGCCGACTTAAAGTATGAACGGCCAAAGGCTCGCTGCAAAGTCAGAATCCTTCTAGAACGAACAATCGGGATCCGCGGTGCGGAACTAGCCGCCTACGACCCACACCTCAAAGCAGAGATTATGGAGACGCTCACCGCTCCCGCCCAGTTTCCCTGTCTCAGGGAGAGAGTGGGTAAGTGAGAGAGAGCGAGAGGAGAGATAGAGAATTGAAGAAAGAAGCCCACTTCCTCATCCCCGACATCCCACTTTTCGGGATGCTAGTCCTGTAACATGCTAGCCCCAGAATGGCGGGAAAACCTCAAGAATTACATGAAATCCTAACACCTAACACTCAGGAGGCATAACCCATGGGCCAACAAGACTCCAATAAATCGAAACCTCAAGGAAGAAAAAAGCATCCATCACAGCAACAGCTACGTGACGCTCTAATCGCCCTACAGATCCAGCATCTCAAGAAGCTCACGGAGCCCGTAGGCATCACTGCTGACCAGTACGACATCACGAGCTTGGAAGGCATCACTCGCCTGAACTCGATGCTTGTCCAATACGTTTTCGATAAGAAGCTTCAACAAGTCCTTCGCCGTGATGTATCCTCGATCAGCCCAGTTCTCCGCTATCTCACGTAACTTTGGCAAGTCATGCTCTGGAAAAGTGAATACTGCTCTCACCTCACGATAGGAGACGCTGATCGCGCTGCCTTGCAGCTCATACTTCTCGCTCAAAGACATCAAAAGTTTCACAAGCTTCGTCTTCTCGGTCGGTATCGGGATCTCTTTCACAACGATCTTGTCGGTGTGGCATTGGTCGCAGTTCCACCGTTCCTCCCTCCTGTACGCGTCGTCGCTCTTCTCGGACTTTCGATATGCCATGTGGAAGCATGTATGATCAGTGATTTGCTTACAAGTGAGGCAATACTGTTGTCCGTGATATTCCAAGACTTTGCCGTTGGATGTGATCACGCGATTCACATTCGATGGGTGTATTCTTCAAGCGTCCTGTAGACCGCTGCCAGCTCTTCCTCTAATCCTGCTAGGCGTTTCTCGTAGAGTTTACGGCATTCTTCCTTGGCGATTTCAGCGACTAGGCTTGCAAGGTCAGGCTTGGTTTGTGTCTCAGCCAATTCAGTCACCTCGTTCTAGCTCTCGTGAAGATACAACCGCATTGCAGACGAGACAACGGTAGATTCTCTCATCTCCGTCCTTGAAGGTGAGCATGTGTTTCAGGTTCGGATGTTTACACCTGTTCGGGTATGCTAATGGGCTCATGAAAAGCGCCTGATATTGTCATGGACATTAATGGAGAAGGGGGACCTACGCACAGCGAGTGTGACCCTAGTGAAACAGATCAGTAAGCTGTTTGTTCTCTTCGGAGTTTGCGTGCGTGTGCGTCAGCCAGAGGATCGTCAAGATGAACGCAGAAGAACTGCCAAGTTCAAAGTTCTTCAAAGTAATCGCGGTCAATTCTTGCGACATGGACGCGAGTCTTGTCGACTCCCAAGCCGTATTGTATCATAAGCTTTGCCATCTCATGACCGTCTACGAGCCTCACTTTCCCAGACTTCTTCGATGTCTCTACCGCATCCTTTGTGAATTGAGACGTTGTCACGAATATTCCATATTCCCCGCGCGAAGTCTGCATGCCTCCTATGAAATCTCTAATCTCCTTTGCCCCAACTTGGTTCTTCCATCTCTTGGCTTGAAAGTGAAGCTTGACGAGACCCAAAGCATCAAGAGAGCACGTACCATCAATTCCTCCGTCGCCTGACCGTCCGGTTACCACGGGGTTTCCGTACCGCATTTTTTCAAGCAGCTGTCCAACAATGGATTCAAAAAGCGGAGGCTCAACATTCAACAGAATGTTCAGGATTTCCGTCTCAAGATTCTCGTTGAGCTTGTCGAATGCGATGTCGAATGCTTCTTGAGGATTCTCCTCGTCCAGCAATTCCCGTTTCGGAATAATCGTCCCAGTAAACGCTCCGGGGGTTTCTCGATAGACTGGCTTCCATGAGGACCACTCCCGTCCGAGCCGCGCTTTTCCTTTGTCAGTAATCTTCCAAACGCCTCTGACGGATCCATCTAGCTCACCCCTGGTAACTAGTCTCTGTCTGACCCATTGAACGCTGTTTCTCCAACGGCTGGTGCGATTGTCTTTTAGACGACCCGCTAAATCCTCTTGCGTGATCTTGGGAAAGAACTTGTCAATTGCCGTTTCCATGGGAAGTGAGTCGCCCGCATCTGCGAGGACTTTGAGCAGAGGAAGATCGACATTCCTCTCGGTTGGCAGTACCACTTGCCTTCTACCGCCATGCACTTCACAGCCAAGGTAGATTATAACAGATTTTGCCCACGGGATGCCCATTTTGGCGGAATCTCTGCACTAGAGAACAAAGAGCAAATCAGCTTGCCAACCACCGAGGAAGCCAAGATGACTCTAACCTCTCCGCAACCTTCGCCCAATGGGAACGGTAGCGAGCTGGGCAATACTTCTTTTTCCGACCGCAGCTTTCTGATACCAGATTCTTCCGGCAAGAGCATATGAGCACAAAAGACCACTCCAATAAATCGAAATCCCAAGAAAGAAAAAAAGTCTCGCAAGCACTCCGAAGAGATGGAGGATTGTGCCCAAGGTTCAAGTCTGTGATCTCTTTCTTCATGCCTTCGAGCACGTCTCGCGGTGCTGTTTACACTGTCCACTGCGCAGAGAGAGGGCCCTGAAACCGATTGCTCTTGAGAGCCCTATATGACCCTGTTTATCGCCTCGCAGACCTTTTCGATAAAATCGATTGCGTCATCAACCAGTTTCTGATCAATCGGCCATCTCTCGCCGGGACGGGTCGGGTCGATATCTGCCTCATGCGCAATCTTGTTTCTTCGTTCAACGATCAAGTCAAGCCGTTCCCTCGTCTCGTTGGCGGGTCGACCCAAATGATTTGCAACCTCATCCCAGATTCTGAGATCAGAAATGAGCCGAATCGCCTCTGCGATGTTTTCAGATCGTTGGAAACTTCTCCAATTGTGGTGAAGCCTTATTTCGGTTTGAAGCCAATCATCGCCTGGAAAAGCGGCCAATCTCACATTCTCAAGCGAGACGGGAAATCGCTTGAACGAGGGAGTTTCAATTCGCCTTCCGCGCCAGATCTCCATCATTCCTTGTCTGACTTCCTCATGAACGAAGTCGTCTAAAGCGCTGACCGCTAGAACTAGTTGAGCTCTTAGAATGTCGGAAAGGTCGAGAGCCGCGGTGGTTTGATTCTCAATGGCGCTGCGAAGGGAACCGAGACTGCGCACTCGGGACACATTAACTCTGAATTGTTCAATTGCCGGTTGCATAGGTGGTTAGTCCAATGACTTTGTCGGCGAGCTGAGAGAAGATTGCGTCAAAGTCATCGCGAGACTTGATCGTCCGTTCCAGAACAACGCCAGCTTGGTCTATCTGTTCTGGCGTAAGTGCAAACACGGGCGTCTGCTTCTCCTGCGATTTAGCAATTAGGCTGTTGAAGTCTGGAATGCTTGCCAAACAATAAGTCGGTTTGACACCCTGATTCTGGTATGCTTCATCGGCTAGCAACATTCCATTCTTCTCCATCGCAGGCAGCAATTTCGATGATACCGTATTCTCGATTTCTTCAATCCATTTTTCGAATGCCGTTGAAGGCCCTCCACCTCGGGGCCTGTATTTTTGGACAATTATTCCAAGAAACCTTGGGACACCGCCCGGGAATGGGTATATTGAACTCTGAAGCATCTTCGCGATAGCACTTGCCCACCTGCGCCACCGCGGGAAAACCGTGGCGAGAGAATCTATGGCCATGACTGAGAAGTAGTCAGGGCTCGTGGGAACGATGAAGAAATCACTAGTCATAAGTAGATTCTGGTTGATTGAACTCAGGCTCGGACTCATGTCGATAATCACATAGTCAGCTGAGAGCGCGGCTGCTGTCCTTTCCAATAGGGCAGATATCGAACCTGGCAGGTTCTGAAGGGTCTGGATCGATCCCGACAATTCCTGAGCTATTCCAAGAGTCACCTCGTATTCGGCCAATCTGATGTGACCCGGAAGCAAATACAAACCATCTCTTCCTTCAACAGGTATGCAGTCAACCGCTTTGATTGGCACTGGTCTGGATTCAAAAGCGGGAGCCAGCCCGGCCATCAGATTGCGATCGGGTTGTGTTTGGTAGAACTGTTCGAAGTCCGTTGGTCCTTTGTAGCCAAGTACCATTCCGCTCAAATTGCACTGAGGATCAGCATCGACCATTACAACTTTCTTTGCTTTCTTGGCTAGCATCCAACCCAGGTTGAAAGCGGTGGTTGTCTTACTAACGCCGCCCTTGTGATTGAAAAGGGCGACCTTCTTGGTCATCACGCATCTGATTGAAGCTTCGTATTATCGTCCTTAAGTGAATTTCGCAGTTATGACGCGCTTGGATTCGCGAGCCAAGACATAATGTCTTCTAATCGGAACCGCACATCATGATCAGCCATGACCAAGCGCAAGGACATGTTCAGCAAGAAGCAAAGAAGCCGAATAATGTCCAAGATCAAGAGTCGCTACTCTAAACTAGACCTAACTATGGAGAAAGCACTGCGCAAGAACGAGATTAGTTATGTGATGTATCCAAATATATACGGAAATCCGGATTTTCTCGTGGGACATGATATTGTGATATTCTGTGACAGCAGCTTCTGGCATGGGCGACGATGGAGAAGTCTCAGGCGTCAACTTGCGAAAGGCTCGAATTCCGAGTACTGGGTCGCACACATAAACAAGAATCGACTTCGCGACAAGAAAGTGAATGCGGTTCTGGGTCGCGAAGGATACAAGGTTGTGCGATTCTGGGACGACCGTATCCTACACAATATCGAGCAATGCATATTGCGAGTGAGGCTAGCTCTGACGAAGCATCAAACGCAGCGATCCTGACGCTCACTTTGACATAATTCTTGCTTTCCTCTCTTGCCTTTTTCGCTCGAAAGATTGAAGTTTGTCCTCAAACTCCTTGTGCAGTTTCTTCGCCATCGTGAGCAAATCTTCGTATTTCTTGACGTACATTCGTGACCGCTCAAGCGTCCTCACCTTCTCCGCTACATCGTAACTATCCTTGATTTCGCCTGCAATGATGTAGCCGGCGGCTCCTGTGTAGGATCTGCCAGGCACATTGCCCATCCTCTGCCTAACGAACGCTACATATTTCTCTAATTGGTCCAAGTCGACCCAATCAATTCTGCGTTTCGGCCTTTTCAATTCGACAACGTGGATCGTGTCTCCGGCACCAATGCAGACGAAATCAATGCGCCTGTTCTGTTCTTCCAGCTTGTCATCTGGAAAGTTCTCACGTAATAGCTGGGAGTAGTATGACTCGTCATACGCAATAGTCCAGCTGGGGTCCAATATCCAAGGGTACTCTGCAAAATACTGGTGTATTGTTGGCACCTCCTTTGCGTCTTCCTTAACGAACCTTTCGAATTGCTCAATGGCTCGGACTCTCCCTTCCGCTACGCGCAGTATCTCGCGTCCCTCGATCACTCCCCACTCTTCGAAGATGTCAATCAGTCTCGCGTCCTCAGGGTTTTCCCCTAGAGCGCCAACCAATTCGTGGAACACTTTGTAGTCAAACGATTCCATCACGAAGCCCGCGAGTTCCTTTCTTCTATCGTCCGAGAGTTTCTCGTCGCGAGTAATGACTGCGATAACCTTGTTGGCGGTCTTAAGCTCGGGTCCAGTAAGCTCGTCCAACCATTTCTTGAACTTTGGCTCTTCGCGAATTACCTTCTCTCTTTCAACGCGTCTTCTTTCGGCCCATTCTGTTGCGATTGCCCTTAGCTTCTTCTGCGCCCACTCTCTAAGGGCGGTTCCCTCTTCTGACTCCCAGACGACGGAACTGCGGTGAGTAGCGATCAGGTCGTCCTCAGCATCAAGAAACTCAGCATTCAACTCACCTGTCATGTAGGCAAAGCCATAGAGCGGCCCGCCAGTGACATCAAAGAACGTGGGTTCCTGGACTAGTTTTCCTCTAGCCATGATCACAATTCCTTTCTCCCCTTCGTCTAGGGTCTCCTTCGCGGTGCCAATCCATCCAGATACGACCCATGCCTTGTCTTGCGTCACCTTCTCGTTCTCGATTTCCCACACGTATTCCATGCGTTCTTTCATGAGCCTATCTTCTGCTCCAATGGGTCTTCCATTGACCTTCACCACAAAGTTGGCGTCAATTACCGAGAATCTGCTCGCGACCCTTCTTCTTACGATGGATATGTCGATCGGTTTTGTTCGTTTGAGTGCTTTCAAGCGAACTATTGTCCCGTGCGATTTCTCTACCTTCTTGGGTCCTGAGATCAACTCCGGGTAATAGTATTGCCCACTTGGAGTCTGCCTAATCTTGTCAATGTCCATTCGAAATGCAGTGGCTATCTGATCGCCGCAGGTCTCAACTTCGACTATCCTAGCCACGCCGAAGGCAGAGAGTTTCCCGATACCCTTCCTACCCATAATCTTGCGATGAAATACCGGACTCTCATCTTTGCCTCTTTCTTTTCGTCGATCACGACCAATTAGGAGATACTCATCGTTTATTTCCTCATATGACATTCCATATCCGTTGTCTGCGACAGATACTTCGCTTTTGTCGTCAATCGTTCCGTCGGGTATGGCAATATCCACTTCCGTTGCCTCTGCATCCCAAGAGTTAGCAACGACCTCCGAAATAACGGGTGGAAGCGTAGTGTACATCTTCAGGCCTAGATGGTCAATTACAGTGAGTTCCACCTTCATCTGAAGTGGTTTGCTCGGCAAATCCGACCACTAACCCGCGCTAGAGGTAATTGTGACGTTAGCTAGATTAGCTTCACCATGAACGCATCTCATAGGAAGTATTCAGACCCCGTTATCTAATAGAGATGAGAGGTGGGTGCCAAGCATCTCTATTAGCGACGTAGGAACAGCATTTCCAACCTCGGCTGCGAGCAGGCTCCGCGGTCCTCTCAAATGGCATTTGTCCGGGATAGTCTGCAGCCGCATGGCTTCGCGCAATGTTATGGCACGGTCCTCTTCGGGATGGATGAATCTTCCACTACTCGGGTTTGTGCATCTTGTCGTAATCGTCGGTGCGGGGCGGTCCCACCACATTCGTCCGTAGACACTCGCTGCTCCATGACGGCCGCCTGTTTCTAAGTTCTTGTGACATCTCAGCCAGAGTCTGCTCGGAAGGCTTCTTCTGCTTCCTCCGTTCTTCGGAATCGCCTTGATAATTCGCATAGTTGAAGGTCGATAGGGGGGGCTATCGTGATTGGGAATGGCTGGATCATTCTCGCCTGGCAGGAGTGGCGGAAGGTCTTCAATCGTTTCTCTTACGGTGCGCCATGGTAGCAAGCCGGAACGACTTGCAAGGACGGGGTTTGTATGTGTAGGTTCCGGCAGTAATTCCCCCAGGTGAACTTGATTCCTTTCAGATCGGATCCCCACGGCAATAACACGTTTCCGGAGCTGTGGAATGCCATAATCTGCGCAGTTCAGGCATCTCCACTCCACTGCATACCCGTATGATTCGAGCCTTGAGACAAACCAGTAGAATCGCCTTTGAAAGCTTGGGTGCAGTATTCCCGGGACATTTTCGAAAATCACTGCTTGGGGAAGAAGCTCCCGGATTCTATCGGCAAATGCGCATACAAGTGTACTCCGAGCGTCGTGTACGGTGCTGCACCTCGTCCTCTTCAAACTCGAGAAACTCTGACAAGGCGGACATCCAACCACTATCTCGCAGTCTCCTTTGCTGAGACCAATATGCTGCAACAGACTCTTGCCGGAGACCTTACGAATGTCATCAACAATCGGCGGAATACCAACGTTCATTTCGTAGTTCGTCGAGGCATGTTCGTCTGTGTCGAGAGCAGCCGCTACTTCGATCCCGGCGGCCTGCAGTCCGAGACTAGCCGATCCCATACCGCTGAAGAGGTCTATTGCTACTAGTCGGGTCAAAGCTCTAGAGCAAGTATGTCAGGCATCGACGTCAAATGTTTTGTCCTCCGGCATAGTCGCCTCGCTCTGAGAGAGGGCGTAGGCGACATGGCGAAAAGAAGCTGGTTCAGCCCGAAAGCCACAGCGCGGGTGGAGACCATATCTCTCTCACAAGGGGCCTGGCGAAGAAATGTAGGTAAGTAATCGGGTAAGGGGTCTCGGAAAGGAGCGAGAAATGAGACGCTTTTTCCTCGGACGAGCCATTCTCCCCCGATTTTCAACTCATCATCGAGTCCAGCGCGAGCGTTGCCCCCATTACACAGTGGCTCTCATCGATACGTTTGGGATGAGCTATTGGTGGGGCTGTGCACTCGGCCAGAAGGGAGGCTATCATGGCTCTGTGGTCGAGGGATCCTTTTTGCGTGAATTTCTCTTCAGGATCGATAATGTATATACCGAGAATCCCATAGAGCCGCATGCCAGCAACAAGTTCGCATACCCAAGATTCCGGTTGTCCTCTATAGTCCGCCATTGGTTTACGGCGACATTAGCCTCCTCGCTGTTGGTCATTACCTCGAAAGAGTAACTGCGAATCGGGCCAGTATCATTGGCCCTCGCAGCAACAACCCATATTCCAGTTGTGGTGAGCTGTTGCGAAAAGTTAAGATCTCTCGCTTCGCCGGCTTGCACAATCATCTCCTGACTCTGTACAACGGAGTTCCCTGCGCTAACATTGACCGTCATGTTTGCAACGGAAGTGAGGTGGTTTGATACGTGAATTTTGAAAGCTGCTTGTTCATTCAAGACGCCGATATTGGCATTGGGGTCGTAAATCTTTGGTTCAATGGTCACAGAAAGGGGGGGCTCTATCTCATAGATACTGCTCGCAGAAAACGCTAGCGTGGCGAGCGCTGCTACACCGACAAAGGCCCACACCGACCATCGCCGACGCGACAATGCCAATCTCTCGGGGCAACGTATGGTGCTCTTTCATTCTTTTACCTTCCGGAAACAAGATTCTGTAATGACTGTTGCGCGTACGCTCAGGCGCTCTTGCGGGTTTTCGCTTCCAATTTCTTGACGACTTCTTTCGGAGCGCGCATGTAGACCGTGGGCTGACCTGTTGCGTGGATTGCATATTCGCGGTCTTCATGATCCTCGGGGAAGAGTTCATCGTGGACGCCTTCTCTCTTCATTATGTCGGCTCTGCGTTGGCTGGTCTGCATGCTGAATTGGAGTAGGTGCTTGAGTTCCTTGACCGATGCTTCTAGCTGTTCGATTCGTTGGTCTCGGCTTGCTAGGGCTTCACGAACTTCAGTCAAGGTCTTGGTGTCTGCGCCCTTCTCAAGGTACTCGCGGTACTTCCTCCATTCCTTCTCAGGACGTTCAGGCGACTTCATGATCTGTAGATACTGATTCGAATCCACGCCATGCCCTGTCAGGAACTGGGCGGTGGTGACATCAGCCCCGATCCGGTAGAAGCTTGTAACAAGTAAGTCTCTGAGCATGTGGAATGTCTGCTTGCCCGTTACGTCTGCCCGTTTCTTCGCGCATGTCCATGCGACTAGAAGATCGCTCTCATTCATGGGTCTGAGGCGTTTCGTCGTAGAGTGTTTGGTGTACACTCCGAAAGGAATCTCCTTGCCCAGGTGAGGTTTCAGGAGCTTGGCTGGTAGGAATGTGAAGTAGGGTCGAGGGTTGCTCTTTCGCTTCGCGAAGTCTACGCGAACAGGATCCTTCTCGTCTCGTAGTTGCTTTTCGATTGTTGGCCACATGCGATTTAGTGAGAGCGCTTCTTTTCTTCCAAGGCCGGCATAGAGAGCTGCCGTTGCGAGAGTTCTGTAGGGCTCCTTGAGGCAGCCGATGATCTTCTCAGCCGTCTCAAGATCCATGAAGGTCTCTCTCTGCGGCACGTTATCTGATTCTGCTATCTTGAATGTCTTATCTCGCGGGAGTTCAAGTCTGTTGTGTGCGAAGAAGCTTCTGATCGCGGTTAGGTAGAGTTCCCGTCTTGCCCGGCACGTCTCAGCTACCTTGACGATCTTTCCCTGGCGGCCTTTGCGTCGATCGGGATACTCTCCTTTCAGAATGAATTGCTCAGCAAGCTCTAGAGTTCGGAATCCATCATTAGGGCTCTTGAGGTCTTCCCGTCGCATATCTAGGAGTTGGTTTGGTGTCTTCTGGCTCCAAATGCAGAACACCTCAAAGGCTTGGCCGAATACGTTCCTTGTCTCAGATGTTGTGAGTCGACCTAACCAATTACCGACGGGGGGATTCTCCTTCAGCCAGGTTTGCGCTCGAGCCGTTTCATACCACATGCTATTTCGGGCCAAAAAGAGGAACTTTATATAGATAAATCTTTGGAATGTCAGCCGTTTATTAATATGCTGCTCTTTTCTTCGTGCTAGCAGCATAATCGACACTTCACCACGCGTTAGAGTGTAAACCGAGCTCCACCAAGAAAGAGCGGAGCGCGCCCTTGTATTACAATTCGATTGAGTCGACGCGTACCAGTTTGAAGTCTCGTTCTGGCGAAAGGCATCCGAGGAATGCGACTACTCCGGGAAGCATTCGACGACAACATCAACAGCATAACGGGCTAGCTGGACAACGGATTGCACATCGAGAATCGATCCAATTCTTGCACGATTCTGAGCCTGATTCGCGTTGCGGTAATGCTGTTAACCCTGCTTACAGTACGCCAAACTACGCTTCATGTCTTCGCAAGAAGACTTCGAGCTCCTTCAGATTGAGAAAAGCCATCTCGTGACGTGGCTCCGTTCTTCTCTCAAGCCAGACATGGCGAGCCCTCATTCCTCTGAGCCCATTCAATAGTGTGTCAAGGGTAACGGAATCGACGTGTCCCCCGCCACCAGACGTAACCACGGATTCCAGAAACGCCCTGCGCTCATCCGCAGTGCGAGCTGCACGTCTCGTTCTGAAATATGTGGGAAGAGAGTCCATCCCTTTTGCGATCCCGAAGATCGTTCCATCTTTGAGTTCCATCAAGATTAGGTCATATTGATGAATCTCGTTGACCACTTGAAGGATCTCGGCCTCTGAAATCATCGAGAATCCAAGTCCGAGCTGGTGAAGATTACTTCGCGCCGTTGCTTAAGACTGTTGGCCGATGATGATTTCATTGCGAGTTAGCTGCGGATCGATCGCGAGCGGAGATTTCTCTTACAGAAACATTGATTAAAGGACGTTGGCGGCATAGACTAGCCGCTGGCAGATGTGCAGGAGAAGCGAATGCCAAAACCGTCCTACGTTAAGTTCGAGGTCTCAAAGGAGACCGTGGATAAGGCG
>Ga0187771_10000299_pt1 | contig 29313 bp, 27 predicted proteins | sample 0116_SJ02_MP15_1_FD_133139 | JGI IMG/M metagenome (GOLD analysis project Ga0187771, IMG submission 133139) | Tropical peat soil microbial communities from peatlands in Department of Meta, Colombia - 0116_SJ02_MP15_10_MG | ecosystem: Environmental > Terrestrial > Soil > Wetlands > Peat | place... | reverse complement strand
CCAGTCCTGCCGCTGCGGAATCATGATTGGGATAGTCCGGTTGGCAAAACGCTCGCAAGCCATCTCGATGATCTGGTTAGGAGCGGCAAGCGGGTCGTTTTCAATGAACTGGACGTGAGTTGCGCCTTCAATCTTGGCCCTGTAGTTGGTCGTATAGACCTTCGTCCCGTAGCACTCCGCTATCTTCACAAAGGCCTGCATGATGCACTGAATGTCAACGCCAATTGCATCGACTGCGCCCGTGGCGATAACAGGCTCGCAGGAAGAGAAGTTCCCGGCATGGGGAATGCCGTGCCGTCCCAGCACTTCCGCGCCCGAACAGCACATCCCGAGCAGGTTGATTCCTTTTGCTCCCACGGCTTTGGCCTTCTCCAGGTTTGCAGGATCCTGGGCAGCGGCGATCATGCCTTCGAAGAGCAGGGGCTCGTGGCCGTGAATCACAATGTTTACCTGGTCTTCCTTCAGAAATCCCATATTGACGCCGGCCACCCTGGGTGTGGGCGTGCCGAACAGGATGTCGGTGAGTTCGGTCGCAACCATGGAACCGCCCCATCCGTTAGAAAGCGCCATACGGGAGCACTGCTTCACGATGTTGTTGTAATCCTGGTCAACACCCATACAGGTGCGGTGCATCAATTCCATGATCTCGCGCATCGCGCCGCGCGGGACGACTCCCTCTTTGCGCCACAGTTCCAAGGTCTTTGGGGGAACGCGCTTCATAAAGGGAATTTCTCCCTCCACCTGCGTATAGGTCTTTTCCAGTTCATTGTAGAGATCGGTAGCTATGTCTTTGATTTCCCTGTCCGCTACCGGGATTCCGATGCTCGCGGCTACGTCTTTGAGTTTCTTCTCGTCCGTGATCTTGAAGTGAGCCGCTGTGCCGTGCACCACCTCGCGGAAGACATCCAGCATGGCCATGCCGTGGTCGGTATGGGCTGACCCGCCGGCGGCCACGGCCCTGGCAAAGTTTCGGGCGGCAATCGTGTCGATGGTTGCCCCGCAGATTCCAGTCCTGGCATAGGGGTCCCTGGCGTTGAGGCGGCACGGACCCATGTAGCAGTGCTTGCAGCATGCCCCTTCCGACCCGATCGGACACGGCTTCATCTCAGCCGCACGGTGGAACATCGATTCGTGTCCATCCGCGTCAATCCTCTTGAGCATCTGGAGTGTGGCCTGGCAAGTGGTCATCTCCTTAAAATCTAACTTCTTTGCCTTCTTTTCTTCTGCGATTGAAACTGGTTTCTTCTCATCAGACATGTAGCACCTCTTTTCCCCTTCCTGGGGATGTTTGTATTACTGATAAAACACTTGCGAGGTCGACCCTGCGCAACATTACATCATCTTGCCTATGTAATTTCTCACAAGCTTTACCGCTTCGGGGTGGCGCATGACCACCGCGTCAGCTCCTGCGATCAAAAGATCTACAGCGGTGATCGCTTCCATCAGGATACCGCGTTTGGCGGCATCTCCGAGATTCGGAGCTTCCTCGTAGGTCAGATTCGACTCCTTGCACTTCCACGTCTCGTTAGCCACATTGGCGATGATGGGCTGCTGGAGTTTTTCGTCTTCCTGGGTAAGGGCAGCCTGCTCGATGCGCTCCATGACCGAATAGGCGTATTCAAGTCCGTATCCGAGCCCCCCCGTTGTCGAGTCGATCACAATGTCCTGCGGGTTTACCCCGAGGTTTCCGAGCAGAATGTTGAGCTGCTTGGCAAGGTTTATGTCAATAGGTGTGGAAGCAACAGTCACATGCTTGTATCCGAGGCACGCCGCCCCAATCTGTTTGTGGGTGGCTTCTTCCACCGGACACAGCAGGAGCCTGCGGCCCGTATTGGCTTCGGCAACCAGCCTCATGACTTCGACGTCCTTGTCGTGATTTCCAACCCCCCAGACAACTACGGGCACATCAACGGCGTCCACCACCTTCTTAACCGTCGCGGCCACCTCGGCGGCCGGCCGGTTATCCCCGTTCGGATCGGCGCTCTTGGTCTGGACAACGATTATCTCGGCACCGTACTCCTTCACACACTTGCTCGCCCAAGCCGCCGGATCGCCCAGCACGTCCTTGAAGGGCTCCTTGACAGCTTCGGCCCAATCTTCGCTCGGGTCTTTGTCCCAGACCTCCATTGCGATTTTGGGGGCATTCGGGACCGCTCCCTCGAATGAATGGAATGGAAAGACCCCTCTGCCGCCAATCGTTACAGCCTTGTCTCCGCTTCCCAGAACAATCTCTCTGATCTTACCTGAATACACCTGCTTTGATGGTTGAAATGTCAAGGCCAGCCTCCTTCTTGAGAGTCGAGTGAACGTTAATCCGCTTGCTGATCAGGCTTAAGAGCTGCTGCACTTGACCTGAATCAGCAAAACACACTTCTAAAAAGGCGTCATTCGCTTTTGAGCCAAAACCTTGGGCTACTTTCCTGCCGGACCAAAAAGGTTTTCCTTCGGGACGGGCTGAAAAGCTCTCTATAAAATGCTCTAAATTTCACACGCGAAGAGATGCCTGATCCAAAATGAGGCGGCGCAATACCGCGAGCAAAAACCGAAAACACAGCGAAAACCACCCTCATTCCCTTGACCAGGACACTTGAACGATTGCTATCTATAAGGATTTAACCAAAAAGTCAACTATTTTCCTAACGAATCACGAACGAAGATTAAATTAAAGAATCGCCTCAAACCTCCGCGAGAATTTTCTCAAACAAATCAAGATCGTCTGGAGACCACAGGCACACAGTTACACTTTCCAGACTAGTTTTGCGGCTTGCCAAAAATTCTGAAATTGTCTTCAGCATGATCCTGGCGCACCTGTCCTTGGGAAAGCCGAAAATACCCGTGCTGATCGCCGGAAATGCTATGGATTTGATTCCCTTTTCGGTTGCGCGCTCGAGGCTGCTTAGGGTAGCGTCAGCGAGCTTTTGGTCTTCGTTTCCCTCGCCGTACATCGGACCTACGGCATGAATCACATAGGATGCCTTGAGACGGCCGCCTCCGGTGAGGACCGCCTCGCCTACCCGAATCGGCCCTATCCGGTTGCATTCCTCCTGGATGCTCGGCCCGCCCTTGGTCCTGATCGCGCCGGCGACTCCCCCACCCAGCTGAAGCCCTGAATTGGCGGCATTGACAATCGCATCGACAGCCAGCTCGGTGAGATCGCCCAGGACAAGCGTAAGCTTTCTACCTTCGATTAATCTCTCCATCCATCTCCTCCCCTCTTTGGAACCTGACTATTTCAACCCTTTTTTCGATATGAAAATTCCGGGACCCTTCTCCCAATCGCTTTTCTCCTAGAATCGATTATATGATTTTCCATACTATAATATATACGCCCAAACAAGGAAGTTCCGTGAACGCGTCTAATCAACTGCCGGGAGAGTAACACGGCTGACTCAAGGACCATTTTTTCAATATTGCCCGGTTTACAAACCGCGGATTTTCCGATATAGGACATTATTCCGGAAATAATTCGTATCCTTAGGCGGACGGAATGGCTTTTACGGTCCAGGATCACTATTTTCGCAAAGCGAAAAAGCAGCATTATCGTGCAAGAGGCGTATATAAACTCGAAGAAATTCAAAAAAAGTATAAGATACTGAAAGCGGGAGACCGCGTCCTGGACCTGGGGGCTGCCCCGGGATCATGGATTCAGCTCGCCTGCGCAGTTGTGGGACGCTCGGGCCTCATCGTGGGCGTTGACCTCAAGCCGATCGAAAACGCGTTCCCAAACCGGGTGGTGACCCTGCAGGGCGACATTTTCGACCCCGAATTTGTTGAAGCCGCCCTGCGCCGCTATCTCCCGTTCGATGTCGTGCTTAGCGATATGGCCCCGGCCACCTCAGGCATAAGGGCGGCCGACAGCGCGCGTTCGGCGCTTCTCTTTGAGCGCGCGCTCCAGATAGCCCGTTGGTCGCTGCGGCCCAAAGGGACTTTTCTGGCCAAGATATTTCATGGTTCGGAGTTCCACCAGTTGCTGGCAGAGGTCAAAAAACAATTCGGCCTGACCAGGGTCGTAAGACCTGAGGCCGTCAGAAAACAAAGCAGGGAAATCTATATACTTGCCATGAATCTGAAAAGAACATAGCAGGAGGCTTTCATGTCCGGTCATTCGAAATGGGCAACCATCCGGCACAAAAAAGGCGCGGCTGATGCCAGGAGAGGAAAGGTCTTTACAAAATTGATAAAGGAGTTAATGGTGGCGGCCCGGATGGGAGGCGGCAATCCCGAGGGCAATCCGCGGCTCCGGGCCGCAGTTTTGGCCGCAAGGGCCGAGAACATGCCCAAAGAAAACATCGACCGGGCCATAAAAAAAGGTACGGGCGAACTGGAGGGTGTAAACTACGAGGAAATGATGTACGAGGGATACGGACCCGGTGGGGTGGCCGTGCTTGTTGACATCCTGACCGACAATAGAAACAGGGCCGCAAGTGAAGTCCGCCATATTTTCAGCAGAAACGGCGGCAACCTCGGAGAGGCAGGCTGCGTAGCCTGGATGTTCAACAAAAAGGGCAGCATAGTTTTCGACAAGAATGCCATGCCGGAGGAAGAACTCATCGAGCTGGCCCTGGAAGCAGGCGCAGAAGATGTCAAAGAGCAGGAAAACCAGTTCGAAGTCATTACCTCACCCGAAGACTTTGCAAACGTAAAGGCGGCTTTCGACGAAAAACAGATAAAATATGAACTTGCTGAAATCACGATGTCCCCGCAAACCACGGTTCCAATTGAGGACCCCAAAAGCGCTCAGCAACTCTTAAGACTGATGGATACCCTCGAGGACCACGACGATGTTCAGCATGTTTACGCTAACTTCGATATTCCTGACCGGATTCTCGAGTCGCTGGAATAAAAAATGATCCGAACAATCGGAGTCGATCCGGGTTCTCGGTATACCGGATACGGAATTGTTGAGGGAGACGGCTTCACCCTCAGGCACATCCACCATGGCACGTTGAAGCTGCCGCCCGCCCGCCCGCTTTCCGAACGCCTCAGGGTAATTTTCGAGCAGATCAGGGCTTCGATCCGGGAATACGGTCCGCAGTTCATGGCGGTTGAAGAGGTCTTTTTTGCAAAAAATGTAAAGAGCGCATTGAGCCTGGGGCAGGCACGCGGGGCTGTAATTCTGGCAGGGGTGAGCTCAGGGCTCTCCATCCACGAGTACAGCGCCCTGAGGATTAAGCAGTCGGTAGCCGGATACGGCAGAGCGGCCAAAGAACAGGTTGCCGGAATGGTCCAGAGGCTGTTGCGCATCGAAGGCGGGATAGAACCCAATGCCGCCGATGCCCTCGCAGTGGCGGTGTGCCACATAAGCACCCATTCCTCCAATATCAGGTGGAAGATTCCAGACAGTCATGATAGGTTTTCTTGAAGGAAAGCTGCGGGCCAAGAGCCCTGAATACGTTATTGTCGATGTCCATGGGGTCGGCTATCATGTCCAGGTCCCGCTTAGCACTTTCTACGATCTGCCGGAAATCGGGCAGAACGTGGGACTCAATATCTACACTTACGTGCGCGAGGACCTCATTCAGCTTTACGGCTTCCGCACGATTGCAGAAAAGGAGATGTTCCTGCTGCTGACCGGAGTGAACGGGGTGGGACCAAAACTGGCTGTGGGGATACTTTCGGGCATCAGCCCGGACGACCTCAAGCAGGTCGTTATCCGGCAGGATTACCTGCGGCTGAAAAACATCCCCGGTGTGGGCAAGAAAATCGCCGACCGTGTCATGCTGGAACTGAGGGACAAAGTCCAAGGCAAACCGAAGGAAAAGTCAGGATTTGCCCAGCCTTTCACCGATGCCGGGAATGCCTTTTCCGACGCCTTCTCGGCGCTGACAAATCTGGGCTATCGCCCCGCCGAAGCTGAAAAGGCGCTCAAACGGGTGCGCGAAGCGCTGGGCGAAAATCCGTCCCTGGAAGATGTTCTCAAAAGCGCACTTAAAGCGCTGGCGTAGGACTGGCAAATGACGGACCGGGTAATAACACCCCAGAAAAAAGAAGAGGACCTTCCGCTCGAAGGCAGCCTGCGGCCCCGCACCCTTGCCGAATACATAGGGCAGGATAAGGTCAAGGAAAACCTCGAAGTTTTTATTACCGCCGCCAGGGGGCGTTCGGAGCCTCTGGACCACGTGCTTTTCCACGGGTTCCCCGGCCTGGGGAAAACATCGCTGGCCGCTGTCATCAGCAACGAACTCAAGGTCAACCTGCGAAGCAGCTCCGGACCGGTAATCGAAAGACCCGGAGACCTGGCGGCAATCCTTACCAACCTTGAACCGGGCGACGTGCTTTTCATCGACGAAATTCACCGGCTCAACCACGTTGTCGAAGAAATCCTCTACCCGGCAATGGAGGATTTCAAACTCGACATCATCATAGGTCAGGGTCCTTCGGCGCGCACCATAAAACTGGACCTGCCGCCGTTCACCCTTATCGGGGCCACCACCCGCGCGGGACTGCTCTCTCCACCCCTGCGCGACCGGTTCGGCGTCTCCCTCAGGCTCGAATTCTACAGCCCCTCCGAGCTCAAAAGCATCATTCTGCGATCGGCAAGGATACTTGGGATCGCGGTCGAACAGGAAGGCGCATTCGAGATCGCCAGGCGCTCCCGCGGAACCCCAAGGGTCGCCAACCGACTCCTGCGGCGGGTTCGCGACTACGCGCAGGTGCGCGCCAACGGGAAGATCTCGCTCCAGGTGGCCGACGCCGCTTTGAAGATGCTCGACGTAGACCACAAGGGGTTTGACGCCATGGACCGCAAAATCCTCAGCACCATCATCGAAAAATACGATGGAGGACCTGTTGGGATCGAAACCCTGGCCGCATCGGTATCAGAGGAAAAAGATACTTTGGAAGACGTCTATGAGCCGTTTCTCATCCAGGAAGGCTTCATAAACAAAACACCCCGCGGCCGCCTGGCGACCCGCCTGGCCTATGAACACCTGGGCATCCCATATAACGCGTGCGGTCGGCAGTTGAGGATGGACCAGAACTTAACATAATTGAAACCTGCGATCTCCGGGTGAAGTCGAGCCTCCTCGAAGTTATATGTTTCTTCTGAATTGTTAGCAATCATCTACGTGTAATCTCATCTCAAAACTCCGAAGCACAGCATCGTCTAGACTGATCGCCTCTTGACAAAGCCGGATGATTCCCTCGTATGCTTCCCTGACCGATTCATAATTGAAGCCTTCATATCCAAATTCTTCACTACTCATTGTTACCCGGATGTCCATAGCTTGCCCTTTCTCCTCTGGGCTTCGCCCCGGCACTTGTGGGAAAGCGCTCCCTGGCCCTTATTGTTCAACCTAGTGGCCATGGGGCTAACAAACGCTTAGCTACCCTCAAAAACTAAATCCCACTCTCCTCGTCCGCACCAAAACCCGGGTTCTCTGATGCAATACGAAGCTCATACTCTTCCGCTCTCCAGTCCCTCAAGACCGGAGAAGATTCGTCCCATCCTCTTCTTTCAGTCAGATTCCTGATGTCCGGCGCCTGATAGACAAACCGCAGATCATAATTCCGATAGATGCTCGGCATCAGATTGCTGAAATGCAATGGGCTGTCAGAAGCCGGATATCGGTCGTAGATGGATCCCGATGAGTCTGCATCGACGTTGACAATTGTAAGGCAGACCGCCTCATATTTTGAAACGTCATCGCGAATGGCGTTTCGTCCCGTAAAGTTTGAGAGTGCCGAATGATAGCGTACCACGGATTGGTGAGGTTGCCCGTTTTCCAGAATCACCACGTCGTTTGAACGAACAGGATCGCCAGGCGCGCCCAGAAATGCAGGCGCACCCGGTGGAAGCAGGCCGGCCCTGTTTCCACGAATGATTCCCCAGTAAGCATAGACGAGCGTTGGATAGGTAATGTGGAGATTGGTGCAGTCCCCACCCGCTTCCTCGAGTCGGTTTGTCAGGTTCCTCAGAGCATTGAGTGTGCCTTTGATGGAAACGGCGATCACGGGACCGATGTTGGACTTTGTAACCACCACATCCACCTTCTTGGTTTTGAGCCCTCCCAATATGGTCAATTCTCCACCCCAGCCGGAGCCAGGATCATAGTCGATGCGACGGCGGGATCCAGCGCCGGAACGGGAAACTGTAACGCGGAAAGGTGGGCGAGGCGTTATTTCATCGGGATCGAATCCGCCTTCTAAGCATAAACGGCAAGCCATGTACCAGTGAAGAGGCCTTATGTGTCGTTGACTCGTGGTAGGAAACTCACCGCCGGCAAATGCCAGCAAAGCCTCTTTGAGACTCGTCCATTCGCAGCCCTCCGGCGCTTAAGGCATGATGTCTCCACCTTCTCATAAATGCTATTCCTTCTTCTAACTTGATTCTTTCATCGGGCTCAATAGGCAGATTGCCTCTTATCACTATTTTCTTTGCTTCACCAGGTTCAACTTTAAGAACCCCGCCTCCAAGTGGGTGGCCTTCTATCTCACAGCTCAACCTAGTCAATGGATCGTTCCATTTCTCCTGAAGAACAACAATGGAGACGTCCTTCTTAAGCCTTACGGCATGCACAGAGTTCGTACAGACGCACCCTGCCAGGTTCGCCAGTAGTCTAGGCTCCCCGGAGTTCATATAGGACAAAAAGGCATCAGGGACCTTTACGTCAGGCACTACGTACCAGGGATTGCGGACCCTGCATTTGTATGTCTCACGTGCCACCTTGCCTTCCGGGCTCTCCAGATACATCTTAACAGGATCGGGCAAAACGTCTTCCTTTTCTATTCTCAACAACAGCACCGGATAGTCTCGCTCCAACCAACTGCGAACAGTCGAACGGGTTATGGCATTTCCGCACAGCATTCTTCCGTTTCTAATTGCAGGGTAGAAGAATTTGTCGGGAATACGCGCCCTTATCGCTTGTGATGGGCGAAGATGAAAGAAATCGTTAGCACCGGTCACATACCCAATACCGACATCGGCCAAGCTGCCAAACAGCATACTTGAAGGGCTGTCTGCAAGATCCCGGTATAATTTCCGTATTTTCTCGGCAACGAGAAAGGGCCTCAGTCGAAAGTTGAAAAGCCGCCAATCTTCCACCGTTATCAATTCGTAATCTTCAGGCGGAGTCAAACTCCGGGAAAAAGAAGTCCGCTGTGAAAAGCGGATCGACTGAGTCCCGGCCCCAAAACCCTCCAGATAGAGCAACCAGCAGTCTTCGGACAAGTAGGGAAATATTTTTCGCTGGACAGCTATTAAATGAACGATAGCGAAATTCTTAATGAGGAAATTTAGCAATGGTACAGCATAAGGCGCATGGCCTATCTCGGCAGGGACAACAAACGCCATTCGCCCTTCAGGCTTGAGCAGGGATGCGGCAGCGACGAGGAAAGGCGCCCAGGAGGATGTCAGTGCAGAAAAGTCAGCACCCAGTTTTTTGCAATATTCAAGTGCATGTTTACGAATATTTCCATTAAAACGTTGATAGCGTATGAAGGGCGGGTTTCCTGCTGCGCATTCATACTTTTCGGATGTATTCTGAGCCCAGACGAAGAAATTCCCCGGCTGAATCTCAGCCCAGGGAGCGCGGGAGTTTGCCGCCCTTATCGCTCTAGTATCCTGCTCAACACCGACGCAGTTCGGATGGTGCGTCAGGAACCTGCCATCACCGCATGCCGGATCCAACATGCGGTCACCGGGTCTGCGAACAACCCACTTCACAAGAGAGGCAGCAACGTCGTCCGGTGTATAAAATGCTCCGGTTGTTTTTTTGCTCGCTGCTTCCATGTTGCTCAATCTCAGTTGAACACTTGGGGCTGACCGGCTACAGGGTGTAAATACTACCCGTTTACGTGGCTTTGCGCAATAATAGTCCACATTATGCGCCCCTCCTGCATATTCCGCCAATAATGGCAATCCACGTTCACTGCGAGTAAACTTTTGCCCCACCAGATGGAACCGCACCATAAGATAGCATGGCGCGAAACTGTGTTGGCGGGATCGGGGATTTAATTGTTTGATGAGCAGTTGGGAGCTGCCCCAAGGCCGGAATTGCACGGCCGGCATCGTAAGGCAGCTGCGCTCCAGGGGGTTTTGAGAACTGCAAGACAATGATATCGCATGAACCCCGGGTCGGGGGCCGAACCTTAAAAAAATCCCCGGGGCCTCTTTCCTCCCCTGCTCTGAAATCATAACTTATCGCAAAAACAGAAGGAGACCCATTTCTCTCCAAATGATGATTTCTTTGCTCGATCATACTTTCGCCCTTAATCGGGGCTTTGCCCTCCAAGAGGATCGCAACGATAATGGGACCATTTAGTCCTCACGAATATTTTTGGCTTATCGGTCTGGGACTGGCAGTGGGACTTTATGGCACCCTCATCGGTGCAGGCGGCGGATTTATCCTCATGCCGCTGCTTCTTCTGCTTTATCCCAAGGCTAGCCCGGAACAGTTGACAGCCGTTTCCCTGGCAGTGGTCTTTTTTAACGCGCTGGCCGGGTCCGAGTCTTACGCAATGATGCGCAGGATCGATTACAAGTCGGGATTGCTGTTCGCAGCCGCAACGATCCCAGGGGCCATCATCGGAGCTCTGAGCACCTCCCGGGTGCCCCGCCCCTTGTTTGACGCCATCTTTGGCGGGCTGCTGCTGGCTGCCGGAGTGTTTTTGTTCTTTCGTACTCCTCTCGCACATAATAACGGCGCCAAACGGCATCTCCACCACCCCTCTGCAACGCGCCACCTGGTGTCCGCCACAGGAGAAGAGTTCGATTATAACTTCAATCCTCTGCTGGGAATGGCTATCAGCTTTGTGGTCGGATTCGCATCAAGCTTTCTGGGGATAGGCGGCGGAATCATCCACGTGCCCGCCCTGATTTTCTTTCTTGACTTCCCGGTGCACGTCGCTACCGCCACTTCTCATTTCATCCTCGCCATTATGGCCTTAACGGGCACAATTGTGCACATCTGGATGGGAACTTTCCACGAAGGAGCACGACATACCCTGTCGTTGTCGATCGGCGTCCTGCTGGGTGCGCCGGTAGGCGCATACTTATCCAGCCGGATCGGCGGGTCCTGGATCGTCCGCAGCCTCGGGCTCGCCCTGGGACTTGTGGGATTACGCATCCTGGCCCTGCTGCTCTAACATTGAGGGTCTTTTCCCCCCACTTCTTAAAAAAAGTTCGAGGGTTGGATTCTCCTCAACCCTCGAACACTTCGGCGACCTGTTCCCGTTGACCTCGTTAGGGTTCCTGAAAGCTCGGCCAGGCATGCCTCATTAGGTCCGCAGAACCTGGCTTTGTTGATTTTCTTCAAGAAATTTCGAAGAGAAAAGCCCCTTCGTTTCAAAAGCCTCTTCGTGCATGTCTCGATCGTAAAATAGGGGGTTGTCCAAACCATCTATCTCGGGAGCCCCCTCTGAGACTTCATCTGACTCAACGCCTGTCTCATCTGTTACGATTCGATCGACAATCGATGAAAGCCCCATCGAATCGGTGATGACCTGGAGAACGAAATCGTGGTCGGCTTCAGTTTCAAGCGCGCCGTCTAAGAAAACAACCCCTTTGCGGAAGGAAATCTTGAGTTCTTCGGTCTCGATTCTTTCGTCGGTTTGCAACCGGTCATAGATCAGATTGACAACCTGTTGATTGGATAATCCCTGGTATTCATCCGGCATTCTCCCGGAAACCACCACTTCGGTCGTCTGCGGCAAGCTCCTGCGCTGCTTTTCATAGTCGCGGGCGCAGTCCACGCAAAGCCGCGCCCATGGTATCGCCTGCAGCCTTCTAGGCGCGATGTCGTCACTGCATGACTCGCAAATCCCGTAATCACCAATCGACATCTTGATCAGCGCCAAATCGATCTGCTCGATTTCATTCTTGCCATTCTCACCGAGCTTGTCGTAAGGCTTGGAAATGCTGGCCTTCTGCGCCTCTTCTTCCAGCTCTATGGCAGGCTCTTCCAATTCCTGCCATGCGGCTGCAAGCATCCGAACTCTCTCCAGTATGCTGCTGCGCCTGTCAAAGAGCATATTTCTAAGGAAAAGTATCTCTTCCTTCGTCATTTTTCATCCTCCTGAGCACGACAACGGGAAATAATTACATGCGAATAAGAATAAGAAGCTTGTAGGAATAATTCAAGTCTTTCGCGTAACATACCGAGGCCGCAAACAAAGCTGATGCGGGTTCAACTAACAGATAAAACCCGCAGACCTTCGGCGGCGCAATGCGGCCATGCTCCAGCCCAGAAGCGTCATGCCCAGGATGAACCAGTATCCGGGCACCATCTTCATCCAGGGACCATAGTGCCACATCAGGAAGGACAAAAGCATTCCGCCGGCCCCAAGAGCCAGAAACTCAGGATAGTGGTGGGGCTGATATCGTAACACCGTCAGGAGCACATAATATCCTGGTGCAAGCAGAGGGACGAACCACCGGATAGTAGCGCATATTCCGGACAAATTGTTGGAACCCCATGCATAGATCAGCCAGACAGCCCCACTCCAGGCGAACGAAAAGAGCACCTCGGGCAACTCCGGCACGGGTGGGCGATTTGCTGCCGTAACTGCGATACCGCCCAACAATGCAAGGATCAATACCGGCTGGTGCAGCAGAAAGCCTTTCTTGCCCAGGAGCAGCTCCAGCGCGTAGGCCAGGGCGTGCCGGAAACTGCTATGATGCCAATGTCCCGTTGCATTGCCGGCGTCGAAAGGGGAACCCGGCCAGTAAAGATATTCGGGGACGGCGCTCAGGGGCCGCAGTGTTCCTCCGATTTGATAATTCAATACGTGATGCAGGAGTATCAAAGGAAGGGCGGAAAAGAAAAAGATTGCGACCATACCGGCGCCCTTCCTGCCCATAGGGCGGCAGCGGTAGATTATAAGGGGCAGAACGGTTATCAGGAGCAGAGGACCGGCTGCCAGGTCCATGGAGTAACCCAGGCCCACAAGCAGTCCCATACCTGCCAGCAATCCTCGAGGGGATGGTATCTGAAGAAGCCTTTGCGGCAGGGACTGCAGGCCGACCATAAGGGCAGCGGCCACAGCCAGCAATTCGACATGGCTGTTCACCTGCCTGGCGTATGCGAGCGCCGATGAGCCCAGCGCAAAACTGATGGTTACGGCAAACGCCATGGACCTGTCGGATAATGTTCTGCGTCCCAGCAGGTGAATGCAGAACACGGCCGCCAGGTATCCCAATCCCGAGGAAATAATGGTCATCGCGTAAACAAAAAGATCGGGTCGTGAGCTGGCCCTCAACCCTGTGGTCCATTTCAGCGCCTGGTAGCAGGCGGCCATGAAAAGGGCCGGGACCGGGGGTTTGTCCGAATAGAACCGCCCCTTTATATATACTTTATCAAGTGTGCCGCCTTCCATGAGGTCCCGCCGCTGCGGCGGATAAGGAGTGGCCTCGGCGCCTCTGGCCCTGGCCGGATCGACAAAGATGGACCTGTCGATTGCCAGGGTTTTGAAATCCACAAGGCTTTCAACCTGTGCCAAACGACTGCCGTCGTTCCATCCACCGGCATACGGCCGCGCACTGGCCAGCGCCACTGCAAGGCTGATCGTTAAAACCAAAATCAGTTCATTGCGGGTCACATTTTGGCTCATATTTTTCATTGCACATAGAAGTCGCATATCCATCATCGATGTCAACCAAAAATTCAGTCTTGAAAAGCGTTCTATGATAACGTATTTATCTCAGCCGGAGGGACGAACCAGCCCGAACTGGACCGAGCTGATTTTGCTCCAACATATGGAAGCCTAAACCAAACACCCGTTCGGGCCGATTCGCAGGGAAGCGTGATGTTCCGAGGATTTAATCCGGGCCTGTGGGTTGCCGCAATTGCGCTTCTGGCGTTATCCGGATGCACTGCCGCGTCAATTGACACGGCCCGATTGGAGATCCCGCCCGGCCAGGGGGAAGCACCCCCTGCTGTTCAGTCCGCCGCCGCGCCTGGCGCCGCGAAAGCACCGGTCAAGCAAGTCAAACTTCCCGCAAAGGACCTGTCCACTCTACGCCGCGTAATAACCGAAAAGGAAGTGCGTAAGCTCCAGGAAAAGGACCCTGACCTGGAATTTTCCCGATGCATAGAAATTCTTTGCCGCCTGAATAAAAAGGATAAGGAATATATCCGTGAGGATATGAAGCAAAAACGTCCTCTGATAGTGCCAAGGAATTTCTCTGCCTACAAGGACTGGTCGCCTCTTCCGGCAAACATTACAGCCGCAGGGAAGTTCGGCAAACTAATCCTTGTGGTCAAAGACCTCCACTTTCTCGGATGGTATCAAAACGGCAAACGTGTGGACGACACTTATGTGTGCACTGGAAAGATGAATACTTGGACCAAAGGGGGGATGTACAGGGTGCAGGGAAAAGATCCTATCCACAGGTCCACATATTCTAATGCATACGGCGAAGCCGCCTTCATGCCCGATGCTCTGCACATTTACGAACGCGTTTGGATTCACACAGGTGACGTGACAGGCCCAAATTGCTCGCACGGCTGCATAAACGTGCCGATAGCTTATTCGGGGAAGCTTTATGACTGGGCGGAGGTCGGAACATCCGTACTGATTACGGAATCCTTAAAGGATTTGGGCCGCGATATCAAGAGATCGACGAAGCAGTAAGGGGAGGTAGGTGGAAATGCAAGCCAAAAGGCGAATTCTTCGGGGTGCCGTGCGCCGCTTGTTTTACGTGGGCTTTGTTTGCGCTGCCTTATGTTCGTGTTCGCTTTTCGAATCAAACATAACTCCAACGCCCACTGCAAAAATCGAGGCGCCGCCACACCCGTCCCCTCTTGAATGGGAACTTCCATATTGTGCGGTAGACCTTGACTTTCCCCTCTCGCTTGTCACTAAGCCAAAAATCTATGTATTAAAGGAGCAGCGCCGCCTCTGGCTGGTCGATGATAAGACGCTCGTCCGCGACTACCACATCGGCCTCGGACCCAGTCCGAAAGGGGACAAATTCTATAAAGGCGACGGAAGAACCCCCGAAGGCGAATACTTCGTTTGCGCCAAAAATGCTTCCAGCCGGTATTACAAGTCGCTTGGGATAAACTACCCCAGTCCGCGAGATGCGGAAAACGCCCTTTCATGGGGCTTGATCTCCTACAGTGAATATTGCTCGATAAGGCAGGCAAACGATGCGATGAAGCTGCCGCCTTCGGACACGGCCCTGGGCGGGCAGGTTATGATCCACGGAGGGGGCAGCCTTACGGACTGGACCCTGGGCTGCATTGCGTTGCAGAACAGGGCCATGGATGAGTTGTTCGACGCGGTGCAGATCGGTACGCCCGTCTACATAATGCCTTGAGGTGTTTTTAGTTATCAGTTTTCGTGCCTGTCGAATACTTCATGGCTTATGGCCGAAGAGATCCGGCAGATCGTTCGGGCAGGCTCGTCAATGTGGGTTATCTATCTTTCAGACTACAGGAGAATTGTTCTTCAGGACCGCTCTTTTCACCAGTGCTTTGGCTATATCAATTTTGTAGGCATTTTTTGCCAGGGGCTTGGCGCCCTCGAGCGCCGCTTGTGCAGCCTGTGTCGCAGCGGCCTCATTGATTTCCCGGCCAATCAGCACTTCTTCAGCCTGCCTTGCCCGGAAAGGACCCGGCGCGACGGCGCCGATTATGATACGGGCATCGGAGCAGACCTTTTCCGTTAACTCGATTGCACAGGCCACGCTGACTATTGCAAAATCGATCGGCTCCCTCAGAGTGAACTTCAGAAACGTTTGAATGCGGGAGGTCGAAGTCCTGGGCACGTCGATTTCCTTCACCATCTCATCGGCTTCAAGCGCGTTTGCGAGGGGGCCGAAAAAATCGCCCACCGCCACACGCCTTTCGCCCCGGCGGCTTACTATCGTCATACACCCATCCAGGGCCGCCAGGACCACCGCAAGGTCCGATGGGCACACGGCAAAGCACTTCCCGGCGCCGATCACGGCGTGATAGCGGTTGTCGCCCTTTACTGCAAAACAGGGCCCCTGCCCTTTTCGGGCGCAGTCCATTCTTCCCCCGATGTGCGCCGGGTAGCGATAGTACCAGCAACGAACATCCTGGCAAAGATTTCCTCCGATGGTGGCGATGTTGCGGATCTGTGGACCGGCCACCGCGCGGGCGGCTTCGGAGATGGCGCTGTAGCTCTTACTCAGCGATGGGGAGCGCGCAAGGTCGGCAAGCTTGGTGAGGGCGCCGATCCTTAGCCTCTCTGAGTCCTCTTCAATATAGTCGAGTCCGGGTATCGTCTTTATGTTCACTATCAGATCGGGGTAACGCGGGAGCACCATATCCTTCAAAAGCCCCAGAAGGTCCGTGCCGCCGGCGTTGAGCCTCGCCCTGTCCCGGTGCCGGCAAAGAAGGCTCAAAGCATCCTCGATGGAGTGCGCATCATAATGGAGAAATGTCTTCATTTTTTTTAATTCGCAATTCCTGATTCCTGACTGCCTTTAACACCTTGTCGGGCGTGACGGGATAGCTGTCGAGCCAAACCCCGACTGCATTCGACGCCGCCATGAGTACGGCTGAAGGACCCGCTGAAGTAGTGATCTCTCCCACCCCTGCCGCATGAAATCGGTGAGTGGGGAAAGGGGTCTCCAGGACCACGTTTTCGATTGGCGGCAGATCACAGCTTGTCCGCCATTTGTAGTCGATCATGTTGGCATTGAGCATACGGCCGGTCGAAGGATCGACGATGGTCTCTTCAAAAATGGCCGAGTCGATCCCTGCCGTGCCAAGACACCCGTTCAATTGTCCACGGAGCCCCTGGGGGTCTATGATCCGGCCTACGTCTGTCGCATTTACCACCCGCAGCAGGCCGATTTTGCCCGTATCGGCATCGACCTCCATTTCCACAAAGGTCATGAGGCAATTGGACAAGGAGTAGTCGGGCTCAAAACGCCCATGGCCCAATATGGTGCGTTGAAACAGAACACGCTGCCATCGAATGCGCTTTTCAGGGTTGGCTTTGACCCAGATGACTCCGTCAGCGGTATCGAGGTCGGACACATCGGAACCCAGCAGCGGCGCTGCAAGCTCGAAGAGTTTCTTCCTTGCCTCCTCGGCCGCCTTGATGACAGCCGTCAGGATGGCATAGGTCCCCCTCGATCCAAAGGGACCAAACTCGAAGGGCGTGATCATTGTGTCGCCGGGGGTTATGGAAACCGATTCAAGCGGAATCTGGAGCACCTCGGCGGCAGCTTTGACTGCGTTGTTCTTCTGTCCCGTCCCGTGCTCCGCCAGACAGGAGTAAACCAGGGCCCTTCCGTCGCCATCGAGGCGAACGTAGGCTTCCGAAACGTCTTCGCCTATATCCGCATTGCCGTGCACTCCCACACCAACGCCGGTTCTCTTTGAGCCTTCGACCGCAGTGGGCTTGAGCCATCCCTTCCATTTACCTTTCCAGCCGAAGACCTCGGCCCCCTTGTCCATCATCTGTGAAAAATCGATCCCACGGTAGTCGTACCACCGGCCGTCCCGCCACAAATATCCCTCGCCGGGTTTTACGAAGTTTTTCTTTATGAAATCCACGGGATCGATTTCCAGCTCGGCCATGCAGCGGCTTAAAATCGGGAACAGAGCACACTTGAGTTCCTGCCCGCCAAAGCCGCGCACAATGCCTGAGGGAGCCCTGTTGGTGCACACAATGGTGGGTTTGACATTCCAGTTCTTGCACCGCACTGCAATCATGGCTTCTCCGCAGCCGACCGCCACTTGGGCCTGAGTAGTCTGGGAATGAGAGCCGGTGCCGATCAGCCAGTCGCCGGCAATCGCCGTTACCGTTCCATCCCTTTTCATTCCTACCTTGATATCGAGGCGCGATGCAGGCCGAAGGACAAAGGCCGCGAGGTGCTCCTCCTTTGAATAGACCACCTTGACGGGGCGCCGGGTCGTCTTGCTCAGGGCGACCGCAAAGCAAATGGGCCGCCAGGACATGATTTTCGATCCGAAGCTCCCCCCACACGGGCCGCCAATTACCCTCACCTCGACCCTTCCGCCGAAAATCGAGGAGAGGATAAGTTTCATTAGATAGGGCGCCTGGTTGGAAACCCACACCGTCACCCTGTCCCTCCCCGCCCCCGCCTCTTCCCAAAGGGCAACCGCCCTCGGCGATTCAATGGGCATGGGATTCGGGATATTGTCGTATCCGCACTTGCCTTCAACGATGAAATCAGCTTCCAGGAGCCCCTTCTCCACGTCGCCGGCCACAATTTGTGTCAGGGGCGTGGGCCCGAGAAAGGGGTCGCCGGGAGGCAGCACGTTGCCGGGCAATTCGTCATAGAGGCGCGGGGCGCCCGGCCTCAATGCCTCGTAATCATCGAAGACGGCGGGAAGCACTTCATAGTCGACTTCGATGAGCCTTGACGCTTCATCGGCGATCTCAGCACTCTCCCCGGCGACAAGCGCCACTGCATCGCCTGTGTAGCGGACTTTCCGGTCGAGAAGCCGAAAGATGCGCGGATTGCCGAATTTCCAGTCCGGGATGTTCTTCCACGTCAGCACCGCCTTGATACCGTCGAGGCGCTGGGCCCTCCCGGAGTCGATCTTTTTTATTATCGCGTGTGGATGGGGGCTTCTGAGCACTTTGCCATAGAGAAGGTTATCGAAATCGAGGTCATCGACAAACAGCGCCCCTCCAGTGACGACCCGCACACCGTCTCTTCTGGGCGTTGCCTTACCGATGTATCTGTAAGTCTGCGCCATCGTATTCACCTTCCCCTCGACGACAGGGCGCTTACCGCCTCCACTGCCTGGTAATGGCTGATACACCGGCAGAAGTTGCCCGAGAGGGCTTCCCGGATCTCCTCGTGGGTGGGCGAAGGGTTTTCATCCAGGAGCGCCTTTGCGCTCATAATCATACCGGGTGTGCAGAAACCGCATTGAAACACGCCATGATCGATGAAAGATTGCTGGACGGGATCGAGCGACCCGGTTTTTTCATCCCTTAAACCCTCGATCGTGGTGATCTCTTTTCCCCCGCACTCGATTGTAAGAAGCATACAGGAAGGGACCGCCTTGCCATCCAGGAGCACTGTGCAGGCCCCGCAGGCTCCCCTGTCACAGCTCACCTTGACGCCTTTGAGTCCAAGGGTGTCCCTGAGAGTAAAAGAAAGGGTATGGGCCGGATCGACCTCGCCAGGGCCATAGCCTATATTCAGTACGTAATGCCTGGCGTTGACCACCAGATCGATCTTCTCGTTGTATCCCGCTGCCCTCTGCGATTCGATCGTTTCTTCCGTCACCCTCTTCCCTCCCTGGTGTCCTGTTCGTGCTTTCGCGACTGTCTCTGCCCCACAGTTTCCGGGAGCAAGTGAGCTAGCGGGAGATATTATTTTATTCTAGGCGATAATTGGGTCTTGAGCCTGAATTTGCCGCCTTTCACCAAAATGCCTCGCAATACCCTCGTTTTCGTGTTTGACTGCCGCCGCTTTTTTTCGGTATGTACCTAAACGATGAGGTTTTTGCCGGAACCACAGGGGCTGAATTTTCCCTCCTTTAAAGAATACCTAAAACCGCTGAAAAAGGATACAATTATGGAAAACGTGGAGGCTTTCCCGGTGTCCTCCCATGTTAATGAAGATTACTATGCGGGATCGAAGAGACCTGCGCCGGCGGGACAGATGGATTTAAATCTTACTGAAAATGCGCGGATCGTTTTAAATAAGCGTTATTTGATCAAAGATGACGCTGGGCGGCCGACTGAAGCGCCCGAGGAGCTTTTCCAGAGAGTGGCCCTGGCTATAGCTCGGCCTGACGCTCTGTACGAAGGAGCGGAAAAAGTCCAGGAAACGGCCGCCAGGTTTTACAACCTCATGGCATCCCTGGATTTCATGCCCAATTCTCCGACACTGATGAATGCAGGCAGGCCGCTGGGACAGCTTGCCGCGTGCTTCGTGCTCCCGGTCGAAGACTCTATCGACAGCATTTTTGAAGCGATAAAACATGCGGCAATGATCCATAAAAGCGGCGGCGGCACAGGGTTTTCCTTTTCAAGAATTCGGCCCGAAAACGACAAGGTGCTCTCCACCCAGGGCGTTGCCAGCGGTCCGGTTTCGTTTATGTCCGTCTTCGACGTTGCAACTGAGACCATAAAACAGGGCGGCACGCGTCGGGGTGCAAATATGGGCATTCTGCGCGTCGACCATCCGGACATCCTGAAATTCATAACCTGTAAGACCGACAACACGAGGATGACCAATTTCAATATCTCGGTTGCCGTTACCGATGATTTTATGCGCGCAGTCGAAACCGGCTCGGATTATTCTCTGGTCAACCCGCGCACTGACGAGGAAGTCCAAAAGCTCTCCGCGCGCGAGGTTTTCGACCGAATAGTCAGGTCCGCCTGGAGTAACGGCGAACCCGGCATCATTTTCATAGACGCCATGAACCGGGACAATCCCACTCCACTGGCAGGCAGCATCGAAAGCACCAACCCCTGCGGCGAGCAGCCTCTGCTGCCTTATGAATCCTGCAATCTGGGGTCGATAAACCTTGCCGGAATGTACGCCGGAGGACAAATTAACTTCGAGCGCCTAAGGTCCGTGGTATGGGACGTGGTTCATTTTCTGGATAACGTCATAGAGGCGAACGTCTACCCGCTTGCAAAGATCGAGGAGCTAACCCGGGCAAACCGCAAGATCGGGCTGGGCGTCATGGGGTTTGCCGACCTTCTTGTGGCGCTGGGCATCCCCTATAACTGCCAGAAAGCGGTCGAGACTGCCGAAGATGTCATGAGCTTTATCCAGAAGGAATCCAAGGCTGCATCCGCTTATCTTGGCAAGACAAGGGGCAATTTCCCCAACTACCCGGGCTCGGTTTATGACTCCCCCGAAACCCTCTTTATGAGACACGCCACCACTACGACAATCGCCCCCACCGGGACCATAAGCATTATTGCGGGATGTTCTAGCGGAATCGAACCGATCTTTGCGATCAGCTTCGTGCGCAAAGTGCTCGACGGTGAAGAATTGGTGGAAACGCATCCGATGTTTCGCAAAGCCGCCCTGGAACTCGGTTTCTACTCGGACGATCTGATGAAACGCATAGCGCGGAAAGGGAGCATAAAGGATTTCGACGAGATTCCGGAGGACGTGCGGCGGGTGTTCGTAGTCTCCCATGATGTTGACCCGTCATGGCATATCCGCATACAGGCGGCATTCCAGAAATATACCGACAATGCGGTGAGCAAGACAATCAATTTCCCGTTTTCGGCCTCCCCGGAAGATGTCTACCAGGCGTATATCTCAGCATTCAAGCTGGGCTGCAAGGGACTGACAATCTACCGCGACGGGAGCCGCGATGCCCAAGTGCTCAACATCCAGCGCAAGCCCCAATACCCGCAGGTCGAGCCGCGTCCGCGCCCTGATATGACCCATGGCGTCACAGAGCGTGTAAACACTGGCTGTGGAAAGCTCTACGTAACCATAAACTCTGACGAATACGGGTTTTGCGAGGTTTTCGCCCAGATGGGCAAGGCGGGCGGCTGCGCCTACTCCCAGATCGAGGCGACCAGCAGGCTTATATCCCTTGCTCTGCGATCGGGGGTAAAGGTGGAGTCGGTAATAAAGCAGCTGGTAGGCATCCGATGCCCCTCCCCGACCTGGAGAAACGGCGAGCAGGTAGTGTCCTGCTCGGACGGAATAGCCAAAGTACTCAACCACCACGCTCAGGCCGATATCGGCGCTCGATTCGCCGATGAGATGGGTGCCTGCCCCGACTGCGGCGGCGCGGTGGAACACGAGGGCGGCTGCATAGTCTGCCGCTCCTGCGGGTTTTCAAGGTGCGCGTAGGAATTGGAACATAGCTGGACAATATCACCCAAAGAAGCTATTGCCCTCCAGAAAGCCCTGGCCGCTCAGGTGCGCATTCAGCCTCTGCCGTCCGGGTTAAAAATCATCGGGGGGGCGGATATATCTTATTCAAAGCATAGTGACCTCCTGACTGCCGTTATTCTCACATTCAGTTGGCCCGGCCTCGACTTACTTGAGTCCGTCCATCACGTTTGCAGAGCGACTTTCCCTTATGTTCCGGGCCTGCTCTCATTCCGCGAGGTCCCTCCCCTTGTCGAGGCATACCGCAAAATAGGGCAAAAGCCGGGGGTGCTGCTCTGTGACGGGCAGGGAATCGCACATCCCCGAAAGTTGGGATTTGCTGCTCACCTGGGACTCTACCTTGGAATACCCACTGTAGGGTGCGCCAAGAGCAGGCTCTGCGGCGACCACGACAGCCTCACTCTCAAGAAGGGATCGAGCAAACCGCTCATCCTAAACGGCGAGCGGATCGGGCTGGTCTTTTGCTCTAGGGACGGCGTGAAGCCGATCTATATCTCACCGGGCCACCTCTGCGACATTACTTCATCAAAGAAGCTCATCTCCCGCTGCCTGCGACGCTATAGAATACCCGAACCTCTGAGGCTTGCCCACATCGAAGCAAACAGGCTGCGGGCCGCCGGCGAGGCCACGGACCAGGGTTTCGCCCTTTCCACGAATTAGCGCTGTTCTATAAATGGGAAGAAGAGAACGATATACGTCTTCAGGACACACATCAGGCCGGGGTGCGGCTCAGCAGATATGGGGACAACCTTCTACGGTGACTATTATCTGCGGTGTTGATGGTTGTGAAGGTGGCTGGCTTTGCCTGACGGCCAATCTCGACGGCGGGAAACCGGTGGCGCAAGTTTTTCCCGATGCAAAGTCGCTTCTGGAATCGGGTGAGGGATCTGTCACGGCAATAGATATCCCAATTGGTCTGCCCACAGATAAGCCGCGTCAGTGCGACATTGAAGCACGTCGCCTTCTTGGTCCCCGCAGGAGTAGTGTTTTCCCGGCTCCAGTTCGTAGGGCAGTCGAAGCTGCTTCCTATGATCTGGCCTGCACTGCATCAAAGGAAGCTTGCGGGAAACAGCTTAGCAAACAGACCTACGCACTACTGCCCCGAATTCGCGATCTCGGCTGTCTGCTGCGTGAAAAACCGGATCTGCTGAACACGGTGTACGAAGTGCATCCAGAAGTTTGCTTTTACTAAAGACGTATCCGACGACGATATTCTTGACGCGCTCGCGGCCCTATGGACCGCCAGTCGAATTCAGTCTGGCAAAGCGGCCTGTGTTTTAACCAACCAAGAACACGACGAGTTGGGCCTTCCGATGCAGATGTGGGCGTAGTGCGCTTAACGGCGAATTTCATGCCGGAAACCTCCTACGCGGTCTCAATCATGGCATATCCTACAGAAGGGCTACCAAGTTGCATAGTGTGTGAGTCGCTCCCCCGATACCTCCTGCGTGGTCTCAGTCATGGAAGAACCCTCAAACAGGGCGAGGAGGGTAGGAAAGGAAAAAGAGTAGTCCAAATCCATGCCGACTTAGGCGGCTATCTTTGATATTAAAGATCCGCAGTGCAGAGTCGAAACGGCGTTGCCGGTCGGGCGGGGCTTGTTTTATGTAATCTTAGTGTGTATACTATTATGCATACCATAACATATATGGAGGTGCTTTGCTATGAGCAGTTCTCGATTGAATATCGTACTGCCTGAAGCCCTGATCAGGGAAATTGACCAAGTCGCCGGGAGACGGAAGCGAAGTCAGTTTATCGCCGACGCAGTCAAACGGCGAATCGTCGATTTGGAAAAGGATAGACTCCAAAGGGTGATGGCGGAAGGATACCAGGCCACTAGACACGAGGATGACGAATTGACGAGGGAATTCGAAGCCTCGGATCTGGAGGGCTGGGATGACTATTAGGAGGGCAGAGGTCTATCTCGCCGGCCTTGATCCGGTTATCGGAAGAGAAATCGAGAAAACCAGACCCGTGGTGGTCGTCTCAAACGATCTGAACAACGAATTTTCAGGAACCGTAACGGTTTTGCCGATCACATCAGGCGGCTTGGAAAAGATCTACCCTTTTGAAGTGCTCCTTCCCAAGGGGACCGCCAATCTACCGAAGGATTCCAAGGTAAAGGCCAACCAGATAAGGACATTGGATCGATCCAGGCTGGTCAAGTTCATTGGGGAGTTACCGAAAGATATCATGGCCGGGATCGACAAGGCAATGATGCTGCACTTGGGCCTGGAATGATGAGATAACCTCAAGGGAGAACTCCTTGAAAGGCGTGGAACTTGAGCACAAAAGATTACGCGGAGCTATGCGGAGAAAAGAAACCGGAAGCTACAAGCGGCAGGCATCAAAAGGACCGGGAGGCGAGCGTGAGTCCCTGAGACGCGGGGAGAAATTTCTCTTACCTGACCGGATTAGTATGATATGCTTTAGACACAATCGCTGAAGCTCGGCATCAGCTTTTATTCGCGGAGCAAAAAATGGCAGATTCGGCAGATAAAATCGAAACCTACAGACAGATGCTTAAGCTCGACCGCAGGTCCAGGGTGTTCACCATGCTGGCGGAGCAATTGTGCACCGCAGGCAAATGGGAGGAAGCCGCTGAAGTCTGCAAGAAAGGCCTTGTTTTTCATCCCGATCACCTGAGATCGCGGGCGCTGCTCGGATGGGCGCTCATGGAAATGGGCGAGGCAGATCGATCCGAACGGATTTTTCTACAGGCCGCGAACGATATCCGGAAAAACTCCGTAATCTTCAAACTGCTCTCCGAGCTCGCCACGGCGTCCGGCAACATCGAAAGCGCCGGCCAATATGCCGGGATCTACGCGGCCTTTCAGGCCGCTGGCGCCGCCCGCAGTAAGGCCGGCCCGGCAGTCGAGCTTCACCCCGAACCTGCCTCGCCGCCGGATAAAGAACTATCGGAATTGGAAGAGTTTAAGGCTGAGGCAATAGAAGAACTCCGGGGACAGGACATGGATACGGACGTCCTGGAAGAGCCCGGCGATCTTTCTCAGGAACCGCCTTCAAAGCCGCCAGGGCTGGATGAAATCCTCCTCCACCTGGTGCAAAGAATCGAGGGACGTTTTACCAAACAATATAGGCCTGCCGCCATTTTGTCCGAGGAAGACAAGATTATGCTCAAACAAAAGGTTGTGGCCGTTTTGGGTGCTTGAACCTGATGTGTTCGGCCCGCACTCCGGGCATGACAAAAAGCCGGTTTCGGGAAAGATTTTCTTTTCCCCCCGCCACTCACAGGGCGAGGGGGAAAGTAACCGAGCGAAATATTTCTTTAGGATGGGTTTGCCCGCTCTCACGACGACATCACGGTTATTTTTCTCGGCTTTGCCGCCTCGGCCTTTGGCAGCACCAGTTTGAGCACGCCGTCTTTCATCGATGCCTGGATCCTCTCGCGGTCGATGTCGCTCGAAAGAGTAAACTGTCTGTAGTAATCGCCGTATGTATACTCCTTAAAAAGAGCCTTCCCCTTCTCCTCATGCTGGGGCGCCCTTCCCCGGATTGTAAGCTGGTCCGAATCCAGGTCTATATCAACGTTCTCCATCGGGACGCCCGGCATATCTGCAACCAGCGTCAGGGAATTCTCCGATTCATATATGTCTACGGCCGGGACAAAAACCGGGACGTCGCGTGTGCTCTCCCCGGTTGCCTGCACCTCTTTTTTCTCCTCTATCACTAAATCCGTGTCAGCCATGGCATGACCTCCTTATCAGTTTCCTATTCGCCCTCGATGGTTATTTTTCGCGGCTTCACGTGCTCCGGCTTGGGCAGAAGCAGCTTGAGCACGCCATTTTTGCATTCAGCCTTGACAGCTTCCGTATTGACTTCCTCCGGCAAAGTTAGCGCCTTTCGGAAACTGCCCCATTTGCGTTCCCTGCGATGGTAATTGACGTTGGGCGTTTCTTCGGCCTTACGTTCTCCGCTCAGCGTGAGGGTCCTGCCAACAATCGAGATGTCCAGGTCTTCAGCTTTGATTCCCGGAATTTCAGCTTCAACGTAAATGGTGTTCTCATCCTCGGCAACGATGAGGGGCGGAAATACGCCCGAAGATGCCGGACTGGAAGAACCTCCGGTAAAAACAGACAGGAGCCTGTCCATCTGTCTGCGAGCTCTTTCGAAGTCTTCCAGAGCGCCGGGGATATCAGGCCAGCGCCAGTTTGGATACCTGAAAATAGCCATGTTAAACCTCCTCTGGGATGTTGTAGAATTTTTCTGTTAGCAGCCACAAGCTAAGACTGCTAATTAAAGGTGTCAACCATACCAAAAAAAGAATTGGTGGCTACATTGCACAGATGCTATAAAATATTGGACTCGCTGCACTTATAGGACCTGCGGTTATGCGCCTCGCCCTGATATTCCCACCAGCCACGGCCCCCACCAGCCCACCTCTGGGGATCGCAACCCTCAAGCCCTGCCTGGAATCGGCAGTCGGCGCCAAGGTCAGAAATTTCGATCTGAACCTCGCCTATTTCGAGCAAGCTTTCCGCTGGATCGACGATGGGCGGCTGCGGATGCGTATCCGCAAAATGGATATCCGGACAACCGCCCGGAAGGCTGTGGCGGCAAAAAGTTTTTTTCAGGGCAAGGATGGCGTAAACCGGTTTTTCGATCCTGCTTTATACAACGAACATGCAGCTATTTATGCCCGGTTTAGCGCGGTTCTAAACGGCCTTTTCGATAATTTTTCAAGGAAAATCCTTGTCGGGATGCCGACACCGCCCTTGGCACACAGATTCTTCGACGAACTAATCGAGCCGGTCAAGGCTTTCGAGCCTGACCTGATAGGCTTTTCAGTCCTTTTCAGCCAGCAGCTTTTTTTTGCCCTTGCTCTGGCAAAACTGTGCGGCCGCCGCAAGCCGCCCGGGGATCCCCCTGTGGGGCTCAGCGATAATTCTTTTGGTGCACAACCCGGCAGCGGCCACTTGCCGCCGCCACAGATCATCTTTGGAGGAGCGACTTTCTCCGTGATGCCCGATCCCGGACGGCTGCTGGCAGGACCTGTTGCGGTCCATTTGGGAGATGAGCCAAGGGTGGTGGATGCCAGCCGGCTGATCGACTACCTGATCGTTGGCGAGGGCGAAAGAGGGCTGGAATCACTGGCCCGGCAGGCCCCCCGGCAAACCGCCGAAGAGCGTGCGGTCCCCCGCCGAGCCGGACAGGCGCGCATTCAGGGTCCGGCGTCTCGCCGGTGGGCCCGCCCGGCAGCCTGCCGTGATATACCCGGCCTTCTGTATGTGGAAGATGGAAAGGTGATGAGAAACCCGGCGCAAGCCGTATCGGATCTGAATGTACTGCCGGTTGCCGATTTTTCCGATTTTCCTCTGGGCAAATACCATTCACCGATTCCGGTCCTGCCTTATTTATCCTCCCGCGGCTGTCCCTGGAGGCGCTGCGCGTTCTGCACTCATCAAAAGACCTATCTCGATTACCGCGAGGAAGATGCGGCCATCAGCGCACAAAGGCTTACCGAGCTTCAAAAGAAGCATGGGGTCAGCCATTTCTGCCTGGTTGACGAGATGGTCCATCAGCGCAGGATGGAGCGGATTGCATCTGAGCTTATCCGAAGTGGCGCTCGAGTCCGTTTTTCGGTTTACGCCAGGCCATCAGGGTTTTCGCCCAGGGTGTTGGAAAAAGCGCATAAAGCGGGCCTCCGCCTTGTTATGTGGGGTATTGAGTCGGCAAGCCAGCGCATCCTCGACCTCATGTGCAAGGGGACAAATGCCAAGGATACAGCGACCATTCTGGACTCCGCGCGCAAAGTAGGGATATGGAACCTGCTCTTCCTGATATTTGGCTTCCCTACCGAAACCGGGGCCGAATGGCTTGGGACCCTCGATTTTCTTGAGGCATGCCGAGAATCGGTCCATGCGCTTTCCCGTTCGCGGTTCGTCTTGCTCGAAGGCTCCGACGTCTTTTCAAACCCTCAACGCTACGGGATAAAGCGGGTGATCGACCGGCCCGAAAGGGACCCCGTTTCCATAGCCTACGATTACGAAGTAACGCAGGGCCTGACCCAGCAAGAGGTCTTGGAGATGTTTCATCAAAGTCAGGCCCGGCTGTCGGAGATTGGCCGCTCGCCTTGGTTCGGACACTTCCGGGAGCACATGTTGTTATTCGCTTCCAATGAACCTCCTGCGCCCTGAGCGCATACGATGCGGGGGATCCAACACAGACAACGTTGAATCGCTCTGTCAATATGGCCGATCGTTATGTTAAGATGAAAATCTCTGCGATGTCTCGGCAGGGTCAATTTTTCTTTAGCGGTGAAAGATGGACGCGACAAAAATATCCGACCTCAAGATTAGTGATGCCGAACGATTTTCGGTCAGCCCCAGGAGGCCGGGGATCTTGTGGATCGTCCTCATCACTGCGGCCGCTGCCGCCATTGTGCTGTATCTTTTTAAGGCGGGACTGCTCACTTCGGCTGCGAGCGTTCGGACTGCCGCCGCCGATTGGGTTTACCCCTCGCAGGTAATAACCCAATTCAATGCGAGCGGCTATGTCGTGGCCCAGAGGAAGGCGTCGGTCGCATCCAAGGGGACAGGCCGGATCGTCTTTCTTGGCGTCCAGGAAGGAAGCCGCCTGAAGGAGGGAGATGTAATCGCAAGGCTTGACAGCGACGATCTCAGGGCTGAAAAGGCGCAGCTTGAAGCACAGCTCGTGGTGGCCAGGTTTGATTTGGAACGTGCAGAGACCGAACTCGTGACATCCGAAGCCAACTTCAGGCGGCTCAAAGAACTTTGGGGACAAAAGGCCGCCTCACAGGTCGATCTGGAAAACGCCCGGGACAGATTTTTGAAGGCAAAAGCAGCTATAGATTCCGCCAAGGCAAACATCAAGGCAGTGGAAGCGTCCATTAAGCGTGAAAGCGTCCTGATAGAATACACCATTATTCGCGCTCCCTTCGACGGCGTTGTTCTGACAAAGGACGCCGACATAGGGGAAGTCGTGGCCCCTTTTGGCTCGGCCACAAACGCTAAAGCGGCAGTAGTTTCGATGGCCGATCTTTCCTCACTCATGGTGCAGGCAGACGTTGGCGAAGCATTTTTGAGCAAGGTCCAAATCGACCAGCCGTGCGAAATCCAGTTGGATGCCGTTCCAAATACCCGTTTTGCAGGACGGGTGCACATGATCGTGCCCACGGCCGATCGAATGCGCGGGACAGTGATGGTCAAGGTGCGTTTTGAAGAGCTTGACCCGCGTATTCTCCCGGAAATGAGCGCAAAGGCCGCTTTTCTGTCCCGCTCCCTGGGTCCGGACGAAAACAAGCCCGTGCTGGGCGTTCACCGCGACGCCCTGGTGTCGAGGAACGGCGGGCTTGGGCTGTTCCGGGTCGATAAGGGGCAGGCCGAATGGGTCCTGGTAGAAAACCCCCAATTCTTGGGCGACTATCTATTGCTCGCTCATGGAGTGAATCCCGGTGACAGAATAGTTATCAAGCCGCCCAATCGCCTGAGGTCCGGCAACAGGGTGGAGATTTCACAATAAGCGGGGGCAATCAGCATGACACGGCGGCAAGGACT
>Ga0187771_10000298_pt1 | contig 29316 bp, 24 predicted proteins | sample 0116_SJ02_MP15_1_FD_133139 | JGI IMG/M metagenome (GOLD analysis project Ga0187771, IMG submission 133139) | Tropical peat soil microbial communities from peatlands in Department of Meta, Colombia - 0116_SJ02_MP15_10_MG | ecosystem: Environmental > Terrestrial > Soil > Wetlands > Peat | place... | reverse complement strand
GCGGCTGGATTGAGGCTTGTGGGTCCAAACTGCATGGGAACTTTCAGTTGGCGATCAAAACTAAATACTACAAATTATGCTGACATCCCTACTGGTAACATTGCCGTCATCACACAGAGCGGCAACATTGTAGGGTCCTTGATCACCCGTTCGCGGCAAAGCCTCGACAAGTCCGCTGGGTTTAGTCATATCGTGACGCTTGGAAATCAAGCAGACGTGGAGTTTCACGATTGCTTTCGTTACCTCCGCGATGACGAGAAAACCAAAGCGATAATCCTCTACATCGAGGGGATCAAGAATGGCACAGCATTTGTGGCGGAAGCCAGAAGGACGACGAGAACCAAGCCAATCATCGCTCTTAAGGCAGGCACCTCCTCGGCCGGCTCGAGAGCAGCATTCTCACATACAGGATCGATGGCCGGCGACGACCAGTTGTATGATGCGGCTTTTGAGAGAAGCGGAATAGTGAGGGTGAAAGATTTTCATGACTTACTGCCCACCGCTGAAGCTTTCATCAAGTGCCCTCAGATGGCTGGGAAGCGAATCGCTGTCCTGACCGACGGCGGTGGGCATGGGACGCTTGCCGCAGACGCGGCGGAAAGCTACGGTTTGGAGCTCCCCATCCTTCCTAGAAATCTTCAGCGTGAGTTCGAGCCTCTGATTGGTATGGGTTCTGCAAGAAACCCTATCGACATGGATGGAGCTGACTGGAGCAATGTCACGGTTCCCATAGCGGAACAGTGCCTGAGGACCCGTTCAATTGACGGTCTCCTAATCGCGGGGGGGCTCGGTTGGTTCAGTGGCTGGTTCGGTACGGATACAACAAGAATTGAAAACGTGATGGCTCACAGAATCGGAAACCTGATCAAGAAATATCGCAAACCCATAATTCTACAGTCAGATTACGCTAATCAACAATTTGAAGCGCTTCGCATTCTCAGAAGAAAGGGTGTACCAGTTCACGAACAACCGAGCCTAGCTGCACACTGCCTTTGGATGCTAGCGGAGTACCATCGCCTTAGAACGGGTGGCAGAGTGGAGAAGATTACGCCGAACCCGAAGTCCACGACTGCGCGTATAATATCGCAGCACAGGGGAAGGGACGACGTGCTATTAGAAACTGATGTGATGAGCATTCTGGATGAGTATGAGATTCCAACGCCTGAACACGCTCTCGCAACAAGCCCACAGGAGGCAAGAATTGTTGGGGAAAAAATTGGTTTTCCTCTAGCAATGAAGGTTGCCTCCCCCGAGATCTCTCACAAGTCTGACGCTGGCTGTGTGAAGCTAAACGTTGGAAGCGGGGAGGTCGAAAGTGTATATGAGCAAATCGTGGCTAACGCGAAAGCGTACAATCCGAGAGCCGGCGTGAAAGGAGTGATGGTCTACGAGATGATGCCGAAAGGCATTGAAATGGCGATAGGGATGGTGCGGAAACCTCCGTTCGGCTCGTTCCTTATGGTCGGACTCGGAGGCGTCTTCCTAGAGGCGTTGAGGGATGTTCAGTTCGCGATGATCCCCACCAATTCAAGGGAGGTTCGTGAGAAGCTGGAACGGCTCAAAGCTTACCCAGTACTCAAGGGTTTCCGCGGCATGAAGCCTGTCAACATAGACGCCGTCACTGACCTAGCTAACCGCGTCTCCCGACTCGCGGCAGAGAACCCTGGCATATCGCAGATCGACCTGAACCCGGTGCTAGCCTACGATGATATTGCCGTGGCCGTGGACGCAAGAATGGCGCTGGAGAACGCTTAAGAACAATTGACCGATACGCGGAGGCCGGCTCGGTTGGTGTAAACTTGCCCACCGTTCTTTACAACGTTGAGAATAGTGTCTCGACCATCGTTCTGAACCGACCCGAGAAAATGAACGCGATCAACGATGACTTGATGAATGAACTCAAAGGAACTCTCGGGAAAGCCGATGGGGACCCGCTCTCGAAGGTAATCGTCCTAAAGGGCGCGGGGAAAGCGTTCTCATCAGGTTTTGACATTTCGAACCCTCATCCAGCAGACGCTGATTCCGAGTACTTCAGGGACATGACAATATCTGAGCTGGACATGTTACGGGACGTTTTGGAATTGAAGAAACCAATCGTTTGCGGAGTACACGGATATGCCTTGGGTATGGGCTTTGGATTGATGACCGCGTGTGACATAGTCATAGCAACCGATGACGCCAAAATTGGAACGCCGGAGGTGCGTTATGGTTACTCTGCAACGGAGTGGATTCTACCTGCAACGCTAGGGCGCAACGGAGCAATGGAATTCTTTCTGACGGGAGACATAATGAGTGGCAAACAGGCTGCTGAGCTCGGGATAGTAAATCGCTCGGTACCCGCGGACATGTTCGAACGAGAGCTAATGAGAATGGCAAAGAAATTGACGCTTATTCCAAACATTGCGCTACGTATGAACAAGGCGGCGATCAACGAGTTCTACCGCGTAAATGACGTCAAACACTATTTCGACTATCTACGTGATAATTGTTCAATCATCTTCGCCAGCAACGAGTTTAAGGCTCAACACGAAATGAAGAACCGGATGGGGTTAAAGGAATACTTGGAAAAGATGAATCGGCCATTCAGAGAACTTGAGAAGTAACTGTCCTTCGAACCCGCTTTCTAGCGGAGCTTTTCATCGACAACAAAAAATGGCGACTAAGCATCGTGTAATACGCTGTTAGATCTGTACTGCAAAAGATTGAAAAAAAGAATAAAGCGCCATCCCCGCTCTGACGGGGCTAATTCATTCCCGGCTGCTAGACCAAGCTACTTGGTCCGGCGCGCCGAGTCGCTGGCGCTGGAGTTTGCTCGAACGTTCGCGCGTTCGATTCATCAGATGCTGGCGACGTCATATCTCGCTCATCGTGTCTTTTCGAATAGTTTTGTAACCGAGTTGATTCTGAAGTCGCATGTTCTGGCAATTCTTGCTTTAGCTGCGAGTCCTTTTGCGTAACCTGTGAGGCCTATTATCAGGCCGATGTCGAGTTTCTTTCTGAGTTCTGCCATGGCGTACTCATCTGCTAGTGTTACGGGTTCTACGGCAAGTTTCTTTGCAACGTATGCTTTTGCTTCTCGGATTTTCAGTTTCTTTTCCATCTGTGTTCTTGCGACGAGGTCTCCGGCGGTTCTTAAGCCGCCCATGCCGATAGCCATTCTGTATGCGAGGTCTATGCCTGCTGGGTCGCCAGCTCCTAACTATACGCCGTCGATGTCTGCGATTTCCACCATTGCTTTGGCAGCTCTGGTCACTGCGTCCATTGGGGGTACCTCAGCCATTGGTACGCCGCAGACGCCCATGCCCATGTTGCAATGGATGGGTATCTGAACTTCCTTGGTTACGGTTTTGACGAATGCCAGAGCCCTTCCTAGGTTCCATGGGAACGATTTTGTAGTTCTCGTGTTGACGACTGGCCCGAACATACTGGCTCCAGCTTTTTCAACCAACTTCCCCTGTTGATGCGGCCAAAGTCCAGCTAAGCGTGTGCCTTGGTAATCGAGTTCGCAGTGCATCCCCATGATCATTTCTCCAGCCATTCCAACCTCAACCGCCAGGTTGGTCTCCCTCTTCACTTGCTCGATGGCGTTTAGCGAGGCGTAGAATTCCGCATCGCCGTAGGCGGCGGTCGTGTCAAAGTCTAAGCCGTCTGCGCCGGACTGATCCATGATCTTGGCTAGGTAAATGATGTCTGTTTTCAGATCGTCAGCTGCATGTTCTTGAGTTTCTCTAGATTCTTTGATCTTTCCGTTCTTAAGCAGGTCAGTTGGTGCAGGCCATGGTCCTCCTAGACTCTGGTAGTAGGAACCTAAGTTGGGCATGGCTCCGTAGAATAGTGGTATGATGCTCACCATCTGAGCATTTTCCATGTGTTGCGCTTCATCGTAAGCTATGGCTTTGCATGGTTTGAAGCTGTAGTCTGAGTTTCCCAGTTCCATGGTGTCAAGGCCAACAACTCTTTCTCCTACGGTGATTCCCTGTTCTTTCGATAATGAAGATCCGCTGTAGCGCGAAGCACCAGTGTATTTTAGGACGCCACCGTCTCGAGTTAGCACTACCTCTCTTCCATGTTCAACGGAGACATATCTGCTCGGCTCAGTCACTATTTCCAACACATGATCGAACTCGTCTCCAGTAAGTCCAGCAACATGCGCCTTTTCCGCTGCGTCGTTAGATCCAGCTTCTATGTCAGCCTTGATCTGGTCCTTAGTCATTCTGATCAGGGCGCCGCTGCCGTTTCTTGTTGCAATTTCCAAGCGTTTTCTCACCTCCTTTGCGCGCGAGAATCAAAGTGTCCGGTTATGGAAGGAATGGGAAAACATCGAATCGGTGAATCGCTTCTCTGTAATCCTCCTTTTAGTTTCCAAGCAATTCTCTGGCCGTCTTGGTAGCATCGACAGCATCCTCGCCGTAACCGTCGGCCCCGATCTGCTTAGCCCATTCAGGAGTTACAGTAGCGCCGCCAACCATAACCTTGATCGTGCTTCGAACTCCAGCCCCCTTGAGAGCGTCTATGATATCTTTCTGCTTCGTTCTCGTCGTGGTCATGAGGGCGCTAAGACCCAAGATTCGGGCTTTACTGTCTTTCGTCTTCTCAACGAAAACTTTGTCCGGAACGTCTACGCCGAGGTCTGTAACGTCGAACCCGTCGGCGGTCAGCATCGCGGCAACAATGGATTTTCCGATATCGTGAATGTCTCCTTCCACGGTTCCAAGGAGGATAGTGCCCCGTCCTTTCAGTTCTTTCTGCTGCTTTAGTATCTCCGGTTTCAGTATTCCTAGACCAGTCTTCATCGCTTCGCCGCTAAGTATCAGTTGCATCAGGAACATTTCACCCCTTTCGAACTTGCTCCCGACCTCCCTCAGCCCCTTCGCTAAGCCATTATCGATTGCGTCGATAGGATCAATCCCTGCGTTCAGAGCTTCCGTCGCCAGCGTTTTGGCCGCCTCTGAATTGCCTTGCACTACGCAATCGGATAGTTTCTGTCGAATGTCCGACGCTGCGCTCATGAGAAATTTCCTCGAACAATCACGAATCGGATGCTCGCTCGTGGCACTATTAAACCTCGTCGCAAATAATCATGGTCGATTGGGACGCTAGAGCAAATCGGGTCCGCGTTGCGATTCTTCGCGAGTCTTGCGACGAACTATGACTGCTTCTCTGCTCAAAACCGGATACGAAACTGTCACAATCGACAAAAATCCGAGATCCGAATTCTTCAGCTTGCAACAAGTGATTCAAGAATGCTCGGAGACACTCCCCACTTCATCTGCAAGCTCGGCCGCTTTTCAATTCGCGTTAGGACTTGTGGGAGTGTCTTCAAAGGAAAAATAGGCTCTTTGTATTCCTTCGGGGAGGTTTGATCGTGGTGAAGATTGATATTCCCTATGGTGAGAATTCAATTAGGTTTGAGCTTGCGGACGGCACGCCTACCGAGATAGTTTCACCAAAAAAGTCAACTGTGGACGATTATTCAATTGCCAAGTCGCTATCTCAGCCAACCGATTTCCAAGATCTCAAATCATTCATAGCAAGTAAGAAAAAGATTCTCGTGGTCATGAATGACCATACGAGGCCCACTCCCTCAGCATCGGTGCTAGCTAAGCTGGATTTGAGAGGGAAGGAAGTTACGACCATCGTAGCTACTGGGACGCATAGGTCTCCTTACCCTAACGAGCTGGTTAGGCTTCTTGGAGGGGCTTTGCCTCCGTACGGTGGAAAGGTTCTTGTTCATAATTCGAAGGATTCTGCATCGCTCAAAAGTGTTGGCCAGACCAGCAGGGGTACGAAACTTTCTCTTAACCGGGGCCTCTTCGAGGCCGATGGTATCATCGTGATTGGCTCAGTCGAGCCTCATTATTTTGCTGGTTTCACTGGAGGCAGGAAGTTTCTTCTGCCCGCGTTGGCCGGCCTCGAATCAATCAGAATGAACCATTCCCTCGCGCTTGATCCGAGGTCGAGAATTCTCTCACTCGACGGAAATCCGGTTCATGAGGATTTCATGGAAGCGCTCGGAATTTTTGGTAGAAATGAGGATATATTCTCCATCCAGCTAGTGCTCGACTCCGAGCAGCGAGTAAGTTTCGCCAGCTCGGGCCACATAGTACAATCCTTCATGGAATGCGTCGAGCGAGCGAAGGATATCTACGTGGCTCCTGTGGAAACCAAGGCAGATATTGTCATTTCAGTCGCCAAAGCGCCATTAGATTTGGATTTGTATCAATCTCAAAAGGCCATGGATAACGTGAAGCTTGCCCTGAAAGATGGGGGTGTTCTCATTCTCGTATCAAGGTGCCGCGACGGGATAGGCGACAGAGGTTTCTACGACATTTTGGCCTCGAGCAAAGACGCTGCCACGAAAGGGGAAGCTTGCGGGTTCGGCTCTCACAAAGCTGCGAAGATGGCTGAGATTCTGGGGAGCGCAAGTGTTTTTGCTGTCACAGATCTGCCGTCCGATGTTCTCAAAGCTATTTCAATAACTCCGTACAGCAACATCCAGAACGCGATGGCAGATGCTCTAAGACTGAAGGGCAACGCATCAAAGATCCTCATCGTCCGTGACGGTGGGGTCACGGTTCCTCTTCCAAAGTCATCTTAACCCTGAAGCTTCTGAGTTTACGACAACTCCAAACTCGCGTTTCTTCTCACAGGCAGTAACTAGGAGAAATAGTTAAGCAGAGTACGCGCCGCTGCTCTGGATTCGGGATCTTCTTTGTCAAGTTCTAAGACTGCTGAGATAATTCGCAAGCAGGCGGAGTTTGGAATCTCCATGCTACCTGAGGGTCGTGAGCCTGCGGTCTTTGTCGAAGGAAAGGGGCTCATTGTGAAAGACATGGAGGGGAAGGAATATCTTGATTGTTTTGGAGGCTACTCAGCAGTCAACTTGGGCCACTGTCATCCTAAGGTTGTGAAAGCAATTCAGGATCAGGCTGCAAAACTTTGGCATGTCTCTTGGGACTACTATAATCTGCCTCAGACCGATCTCGCGGAAAAACTTGCCCAAATTTGTCCCAGAGGGTTGAAAAGAAGTTTATTCTCTAGCTGTGGGGCCGAAGCTGTTGAGTTCGCCGTCAAGCTAGCCAAGAAATACCAATCAGCGAAAGGAAAACCCGGCACCCACATCATCTCACTGATGGGCTCGTTCCACGGTAGGACGTCGTTCGCCATCGCCTTGACTGGACAGAGCAAGCTCAAAGCTGGATTAGGCAACTATGCTGCCTCCGGAGTAGTTCACGCTCCAGCCCCCTACTGTTATCGATGCTTCTTCGGCCTGACCTACCCAGAATGCAATCTATATTGTGCAAGATATGTCGCGGACGTAATCAAGTACCAGACCCAAGGGGAGATAGCGGCCTTCATTTCAGAGCCCGTTATGGGAGAGGGAGGGATCATTGTACCCCCCGACGACTACCTGAAAGAAGTTCTTAAGGTAACTAAGGACTATGGCGCTCTCTACATTGCGGACGAAATCCAGTCAGGATTTGGCAGAACTGGAAAACTGTTCGCCGTTGAATGGTACGGCGTCAACCCAGATATCCTCATAGCAGCCAAAGGAATCGCAAGCGGAGTTCCAATAGCAGCCACGATAGCAACGGACGAGGTGGCCAACGCATTCACCGCCTCGGACCATGCATCTACCTACGGTGGAAACGCCGTAATGTGCGCGGCAGCTCTAGCAAACATCAAAGTCATGTTGGAGGAAAAGATTCCAGAAAACGCCCTGAAGGTGGGAAAGTTCATGTTAGAAAGACTACAGGACCTAGCTCGCAAGTTTGACCATATCGGCGAGGTGAGGGGCAGAGGGTTGATGATCGGCGTCGAATTGGTGAAAGATCGCAAGAGCAAAGAACCCGCAGTTGAGGAAACCGTCAAGGTCAGGGACGAGATGAGAAAGCGGGGAATCCTAATAGGTAAAGGGGGAATCTCGCGAAGTGTACTTCGAATCCAGCCCCCACTCATTATCACAGACGAGCAAGCACACAAAGTCATCGATGCCTTGGGCGCATCGCTGAAATCCGTAGCATGACGTTCGTCCCAGCTATGCGGTCGAACGTCCTCACACAGAGATCATTACTGCAAACTTGGGCATAAGCTTCGTGAATCCTTCAGCAACCTTAGCGTGCTACCTTGGGTGTTGGTGACCCCTGGCCCTAGCGTGAAAACGTTCGTACGAATATGTAAACTACGAAGAGTCGCATCAGTTGGTACGAATAGTGCGAGTCTATTTTTGAAAATTGGCCTGCCCAATAACTCTAGAAAAGACCACGCCGGAAAGCTCCGAAGGACTTAGACTCCTCTCTTGGGGGGTTAGTGGGATTCCAAGAACTTGAGCGTTCTTCAGGAGTTTTGATTTGCACGTTCGTCTTCTAAGGCAGACATCACAGTCTCCGAGACGATTCTGGTAGTAGACTTGCAACCCCATCTTAGGATTGAAAGTGATTACGGCCTCTGTATTGAAGCAGTTGCTCCAGCCCAGCATTACCCCCTTATTGCTATCAATAAACCGAGGCTCTATCTCGTTGAGCCTCGCCGCGTCATTCAGTGCTGTGGTAACTCTTTCTGAAATAGACACAACGACTTGAGAAACAGCTTGTTGAGTCACATTCAATCTTCTAGCAATCTCACTCTGAGTTAAACCATCGCTGATCATGTCCCAAACATTCTTCTGGTGGCTGGTCAAGTAGCCGCCGTGTAATCCGATCAACGTAAGCACGAGCACTTATGACGAGTAGCATCCTGATAAGGCTCTTGTTTGGTTTTGGTATTCGCGAAATTATCCGTCACTATTTCCTGTATGCCAAGTAACTTAGGGTAATTACTGCATTTTCTCGACTATTCGATAGTGTTAAACCCGCTCACCTTGACTCACAAGGTCTCCATCTTTACTGCGAAAAGTATGTTAGAGTGGAATGGAGATTCATGTCAGAGAAGTTTTCGTTTGACAGAACCGAAGAGGTTTTGTGAAATGGCGTCTCAAGAAGTGTTCGCTCGCAAAGCGAGCGGTTTAGTGAAAGAAGTACGAACGAGAGATGCTTTGTTCTTCGGAGTGTCCTATGCCAACCCTTGGGTTGGCATGGCTGTCATCCTAATGTCGTACCCTTGGGTCGCATCCGGCGGAAGTTTGACTTTGGGGGTAGTCCTATGCGCTATCGGGTCAGCTTTTCACGTGAGCATGTACGCGTTTCTGGCTATGACCATGCCGCGGTCAGGCGGAGATTACGTGTGGGTTAGTAGAATATTACATCCAGCGATAGGCTTTGCTCAAAGCCTGGTGATCGTTGTTTCGGGATTGTTCTGGTTCGGCATAACGCCAGGAATTTGGGTGCTGATGTTAGGCAACATGATTTCGCTGGCCGGCGCGAAGACGGGCAACACAGGCCTCATCAACTTTGCCACAGTATTTTCGATCCCTTGGATGGTTTCGGTTATTGGTATCCTTTTGGCCTTGCTTTTCATTTTTGTTTTATTCTTCGGTCAAAAGGTATACTTCAAACTTCAGACGACCCTCATCGCCTTCGTGTTCGTCACTATTGCCCTCTTTGTAGTTCTCTCGTTGTTTACTGATCACGCTACATTCATCACAAGATTCAACAACATGGCTTGGTACCTTAGCGGAGACCATAACTACGCTCAAACGCTCCTGAGTACAGCGACCAAGGATAGCCTACTTCCGATACCACAACTTTCAGGCGGAAAATGGTTATGGGCGACGTTGTTTGTAATGCCAATCGCGTTCTGGTCTATCGGCTATCCATATTTTTCGACTTACATTGCGGGAGAATGGAAGGAAGCCAAAATGACCGCGCTCGTCTCATGCCTAGGTGGTCTCGCTCTATGTGTGATCATAATCCTCGCAACGATGGCATCGATCGTCTGGGTAGCAGGAGAGCCGTTAATTCAAGCCCTCGCCAATGGGTACTACGTTCATCCTAGCACGTACTTTGGCATCGCCCCATATTCATATCTCTACGCCGCTGGAGTGACGGACAACATATTTCTTTTCGGAATCATATGCGCGGGCAGCCTGGCTATGGCATTATTGGCCGTATTTGTGGCCCTGTACCCGCTGACCAGGTGTATCTTCGCGTGGGCCTTCGACAGAATCGTACCAGAGAAGTTGGGATCGGTCAACGCGAAGTATCATGTCCCAATTCCCGCAATCCTACTTTCAGCCGCCGGAGGTATTTTCTGCGTCTTACTTTATCAATATGTTTACGCACTGGCTCTGGAACTGACGATTAGCATAATCATCTCGACAGTTATCTTTTCCTTCACAATGGTGGCGCTTACTGCCATCGTGCTGCCTTGGAGAAGAAAAGAAATTTACGAGACATCGCCTATCCAATACAAAGTCTTAGGGTTCCCAGTGATCTCTCTGCTCGGGATCGTTGACCTGATCTTCCTGAGTTTTCTCGGCTACTCCTATGTGAGCGTGTCAGCCTTCGGTTCATTTGATTGGGGATCATACGAGTTCTTCACCGTCTTGTTCTGCTTAGGCATTGTCGGATACTACATTAGCAGAGCGTACCGGAAGAGGCAGAAGATCGACCTCGATCTAACCTTCAGAGAAATCCCACCGGCCTAACAGCAGGGGATCCGGTATTGACGGACAGTAGGCTTTTCTTCGCTACTGACATCCACGGATCCGACAGATGCTTCAGAAAATTCGTGAATGCTGGCCAGTTCTACAAGGCTCAGGTCTTAGTGCTCGGTGGGGACGTCGCAGGGAAAATGATGGTTCCCATCGTGCAACAAACCAATCATTCTTATAGGGCAAAATTCCTGGGGAAAGATTGGGCCGTTTCAAACGACAAAGAATTGACAGATCTGCAGACCCGAATCAGAACGTCGGGGTATTACTGTTTCTTGGCGACCGAGAGCGAGATTAATGAAATGCAAGCCAATCCCGCGATCGCAGACGAGAAATTTACGAACCTGATGGTAGACACTATGAAAGGCTGGCTCGACCTGGCCGAACAGAACTTAAAACCAAAAGGGATCAAGATGTTCATCACAGGCGGCAACGACGACCCAAAACAAGTCCTTGAAGTCCTCGAAAAATCAAGCTACGTCCAATTTGCGGAAAGTCGCGTCGTTGAAGTTGATGAACAACACGAGATGGTTAGCAGCGGATATAGCAATATGACTCCTTGGCATTGCCCTCGTGATATAACTGAAGAAGAACTCTTGACTAAGATCGAAGAGGAGGCCACCAAAGTCAAGAACATGAGTACTTGCATTTTCAACATGCATTGTCCACCGTTTGGAACACTTCTTGACCAAGCCCCCGAACTCGACGAGGAGCTCAGGCCCGTAAAGAAAGGGGGCCACGTTCACATGATTAATGTTGGCAGCAAAGCTGTCAGATCCGCGATAGAGAAATTCCAGCCAATGATCGGTCTACACGGCCACATACATGAATCGAAAGCCGTTGACAAACTTGGCAAGACGCTCTGCATAAACCCCGGTAGCGAATATACAGAGGGTACGTTGCGGGGGGTAATTGTGAACCTCAACAAACAAGGTTTTGAGAGCTACGCCCTCATCTCAGGCTGAAACATTGAACGGATGAGATGCGTCTTATGAAATTCGACATAAGGCTCGACGGAGTCGTATTCTCATCTCATGGCTGCAAACTGCTTGGAGTCCTTTACGGAGCTGCGGGCGATTCGCCTCGACCGACGGTTGTGCTCTTGCATGGGGTGCCTGGTTTTGAAAAGAATCTTGACCTAGCCTATGCTTTACGCGATGCTGGGTGGAATACCCTCTGCTTTCATTATCGCGGTTGTTGGGGATCGGAGGGTAGTTTTTCCATGGACGGCCTTGTCGAAGATGTGCGGGCGGCTGCGCAATGGGTTCGAACTCAGCCTTACGTTGACAAGGAGTGTTTGGTGCTGATAGGCATGAGCGGAGGAGGATACGCTGCACTTGCTGCTGGGGCAGCTGATCCAGGTTACAAAGCTCTTGTTGCTCTAAGCCCAGTGATAGATCCAGGCGAGGCTCCCCTATCGATGGATGGATTGAATGAAATGGCGACCTTTTTGCAGGGTGTTACTGGAGCACAACTCAAGGATCAATTTGATCGTTTGCCATCAATCATAAGGATGATTGCAGGGCTTAGGGATCGAAAGATTCTGCTAATTACAGGAGACCTAGACGGATTACTGCCACCCAGTCATTTTCAGCAGTTCGTAAAGGAGCTGCCGGAAGTTAGATGGCGCCGTTTCGCGCCCGGCGACCACTATTTGAGCGCCTGCAGGAAGGAATTGGTTGAGACCGTACTGGGATGGTTAGGAGAAGCTTGCGCTTGATCGAAATCAATCAGATTTCAGAGACGCGATCAAATAATGCGCGAGAATGATGCTACTGAGGCTGCAAGGATGCCGCTCGCAGACTTCATGGAGGAGGCAACGAGGGTTGCTGCACAGGCTAGAGATCGCGGATTGGTTGTAAGAACTATGGGCGCGGTAGCCTTCGGAATCCACTGCCCAAAATTCCTTTCGCTCCATCGTGCGCTGGATCGTGCTTTCAGTGATCTCGACTTCGTCTCCTACAGCAAACAACAGGATGGGGTACTCAAATTGTTCACAGAGCTAGGCTATTCTCAGGACCGACGCAGGCAATACATCGCGCAGATCGCGGGCAGGGGGCATCGACAGCTACTCGACGACCTTGAAAATAACAGAAGAGTGGATGTTTTCTTCGATCAACTCGAAATGTGTTTCGTGATAGATTTCCGAAAAAGGCTCGAGCTGGACTTTCCCACAATCCCCCTAGCAGACTTATTGTTGGAAAAAATGCAAATAGTTAGGCTCACTGAGAAAGACGTCAAGGACACGATCGTCCTATTGAGAGAGCATGATGTAGGCCTGGCTGGGCCGGAAAGAGTTGACTCACGGTATATCGCCGACTTGGCCTCGAAGGATTGGGGACTGTATTATACGATGACCAACAACCTGGGAAAGGTTTCGGAGATGATGGACAGTTTCCCTGCATTGAACAATCAAGATAAGGACGATGTGAGACGCAAGGTCTCTTTGCTGCGTGACGAGATCGAGAAGAAAGACAAATCAGTGCAGTGGAAAATGAGAGCCCGCATTGGGACCAAACGTAAATGGTACCGAGATGTTTCGGAAGTTCCGAGTTAAGGAGAAGAAAAATGTTCGAGATTCTGACTAATGAGGATGTATTAAGAATTCATGCTGCATCTCTTGACGTCCTAGAGCGTACTGGGATTAGGATCGAAAGCGACGAGCTTCTCGGAATCTTGGGGAAAGGCGGAGCCACGGTTGATTCCACTCGACGGATCGTTTGTCTACCCCGAGAACTTGTTATGGAACGCGTGAAGAGGGCACCTAGGCAGTTCATTGCATATGGCAGAACCTCGAACCGCGATCTGAGGATTGAGAGAGGAAGAGTTTACGCCCGTACTGGAAATGGCCGCATTAACGTAACAGATCTTGCAACCGGTCAACGCAGGAAAAGCGTGAGAGCAGATGTCGAGGCTTGCGGTGTACTTGTTGACGCGCTCGAAAACGTCCACATGGCAACAGGAGTCCTTTATCCAAACGACGTACCGCCCAATGCAGTTGACATAATCACCTTCGAGATTATGTTAGAGAATACCGATAAACACATCAAAGTAGGGGCAGAGAACGTCAGAAACCTAGAATCAATTGTGAAAATGGCCGAAGCGGTCCGTGGCGGCAAGGATGAGCTGGAAAAAAAGCCGCTGATGACACTAATACTAAGCCCCGTAAGCCCCCTGCTCTGGGATAAGGAGGCGGCTGAGTTAGCGATCGTTGCATCCAAACACAAGCTACCTGTTAACGTGGAGCCAGCTCCAATAGGTGGGTCAACAGCTCCGGTGACCCTTGCGGGCCATCTGGCTCTTGCGAACGCTGAAACTCTAGCGGGCATTACAATTCTCCAAATTCTCAACCCCGGTACATCAATCTACTATTCGCCGCGTTTTACAACCATGGACATGAGAAGCGGGGATGTTGCATTCGGATCTATCGAGAACGAGCTAATGGACGTGGCAGCAGCGCAGATGGCGCGATACTACAACGTTCCGGTCGATTTGGAGGGCGTAGAACTCTATCTAGGCGCTCTCGCCGGCATCAATGTAATAGGGGGCATCGGATCCGCTGAGGCCGGCCTAAACCAAGACTTCGCACAGACTGTATTGGACGATGAAATTCTGGGAATTATACTGAGGATGCTTCGCGGCATAGACACTAGCCCGGAAATGCTAGCCGTTGAAGTTATAGATCGTGTCCGGCCGGGCGGAATTTTCCTTGGTGACAAACACACCATAACCCATTACGCAAAGGAACATTATCTCCCACAGCTTCTAGCTTCGGGAAAAGTTTGGGAAAGAGCATTAATTTCGTTAGCTTCCAAAGAAGTGAAAGACAAAGCAAGGAATAAGGCGACAGAGATCTTGAAGCAGCACGAACCAGCTCGGCTTGATCGGGACACTGTGAAAACGCTACATTCAATCTCAGACGGCGCGATCCGTGCTTCATGAAATTTCAAGGTATGTATCCAAAGTCAAGACATAGGTCCTAACTCGCCCGCAGCATTTCGGAATCGTGTGTATCGAACACCCAAGTCGCTTTCAGTCGAAATGGTCGTCTACGAATTCCATTGAGTTGTCTTCGATAACAGATAGGAATTTGTCTGTTGCAAAACTCGCCATAGCATACGGACTATTGAGATAATTAGGCTACATACGGAGCCGTTAATTACTGGCTGAACACATCGCGTTAATTTCATAGAGGGCCAACCGTTTGACCTCTGGAGCCGAGAATTTGTGGTAAGGCCGAGAGGGCTGGTCGGTTTCATAGCGAGACGAATTGTCCTCTCAGTCGGAGTCTTATTTGGTGTAATCTTCATAACTTTCTTCATCTCAAGGGTGGCGATTCCGGACCCTGCGAGAGTTTGGGCTGGGCCGCGTGCGAGCGCTGCAGCAATCGCGGCTCTCACTGTACGTTTTCATCTCGCTGACCCAATCTTCGTCCAGTTCTACTATTACCTAGTCGATCTGTTGCATGGGGACTGGAGTGTCTCTCCGAGCTCTGGTCAACCGGTCTTTACCAGTATCGCGAATTACTTGCCGGCAACCGTAGAGTTAACGATAGCGGCCATAATTTTGACGGCGTTGATTGGAATTCCTCTAGGAGTTCTCGCGGCCACCAACAAAGACAAGGCCGCAGACCACGTTTGCAGGCTGGTTTCTCTTTCTGGTGTTGCTTCTCCCCCGTTCCTTGCAGCTCTTCTGCTTCAGCTCATCTTCTTCTATTATCTCAAAGTCTTCCCCGACTCTGGCGGTAGAATATCTCTCGCGGTAACGCCACCGCCTTACGTTACAGGATTGTACACGGTTGACAGCCTAATTGCTGGAGATTGGCCCGCATTCGTCAGCGCAGTACAACACCTGATCCTGCCGTCATTCGCGCTGGCGTTCCTGATTCTTGGGCTAATGAGTAGACTCGTCAGAGCTTCGATGCTGGAAGCGCTTACGAGTGACTACGTCAGAACCCTGAAGGCGAAAGGACTAAGCAGGAGATTAGTAATCTACAAACATGCACTCAGGAATTCTATGACGCAACCGGTCACGGCGCTCAGTCTTTACGTTGCGTACACGCTCGGGGGGTCGGTGGTAATCGAGTCGATCTTTAGTTGGCCGGGTGTGGGAAGATACGCGGCCCAGGCAGCCCAATCATTCGACCTGCCTGCAGTCATGGGCACGACTATTGTCTTCACGCTCGGGGTAGTGTTCGCAAATTTGGCGGCGGATATTCTCCTCGCGGTGATTGACCCGAGGATTCGACTCAGGTGACAAGAATCGGCCTTAATCATTGATCGAAGGGAAATTGCTCTTATCCTTTCTATCCTGAGACGAGACCGGCTCTCGATCTTCGGGATGGCTGTGGGGATCTCCTTCATTGTAACTTCGATTGCGGTCGTGATTTTTGGTAACAGCCTGGTACCATACGATCCGACACAGGTGAACATGATGGCAACGTTCCAAGCGCCATCTCTTCAGCATTTCTTCGGAACGGATAATCTTGGAAGAGATGTCTTCAGCAGGTGTGTGGTTGCGTCTCCGGTAGACGCGGAAATTGGATTCTCGATAGTTCTAATCTCGGTTTTCATAGGGACATTTTTGGGTTCATGCTCGGGTTACATTGGTGGAAAGGTCGACGAGACTTTCATGAGAATAACTGACGTTTTCATAGCGATTCCAACCCTGGTTCTTGCGGTAGTGGTCGCAGTCGCCCTCGGTCCAGGTATCGAACATGTGATCGAGGCAAACCTGGTAGGTTGGTGGCCGGTCTACGCTAGGTTGGCGAGGGCGGGCGCACTTTCGCTAAAGGAATCACAATTCATCGAATCTGCAAAGGTAGCTGGAATCTCGAGATACAAGATTATTCTTAAGCACATTATTCCGAATAATTTCTCGCCCATTCTGGTGTACGCTACGCTTGACATAGGAAACGCGATCCTCTACGCATCGGTGCTAAGCTATCTTGGGCTGGGCGCCCAACCACCACAGGCGGAATGGGGAAGAATGGTGTACGACGGCCAAGTGTATCTAGTAAACGCTTGGTGGATCTCTATCATACCTGGCCTTGTAATATTCGCCGTCGCCCTCGCCTTCAACTTGCTAGGTGACGCTCTAAGAGATGCGTTCGACCCGAGGTACAGGAAGTAGCAATGACGGAACCAGTTCTTCAAGTGCACGATCTGAGCGTGGTATTCCAAACTTTTGAGGGTAGATACAATGCGCTCAACAACATCGACGTAACGATCAATGAAAGTGAAATTGTGGGGCTCGTAGGTGAGTCTGGATGCGGTAAGTCCACGCTCGCACTAGCCGTAATGGGACTTTTGCCTCGTCCCCACGCCAAAGTGCCCTCGGGAAGCATCACATTCAGGGGAACAAACCTCCTCTCGTACACTGAGAAAGAAATGGAAAAAGTACGAGGAACTGACATTAGCATGATCTTCCAAGAGCCGCTCACCTCACTCGACCCGCTATTCACCATCGGCGACCAGCTCTCCGAAACAATTCGGATCAAACTGCAGCGAACAGGCGAGAATGTCAGATGGAATGCAGGAAAGGTCAGAGCGGAGGTTGTGAACTGGATGAAACGCGTTGACTTGGCAGACCCCGAGAGTGCAATGGAACGGTACCCACACGAATTCAGCGGGGGAATGCGGCAGAGAGTAATGATAGCCATGGCACTGGCCGCCGAACCACGACTCATGCTGGCCGACGAACCTACGAGCGCACTCGACGTGACAACTCAAGTTCAAATCCTAAGACTCGTGAAATCCCTTGTCAGCGAAGTAAAAGCCTCTGTCCTATTCATCTCACACGATCTCGCCGTGGTTGCTCAGATTGCAGACAAAGTAGCAGTCATGTATGCCGGAATGATCGTCGAAGAAGCGTCGGTGAACGAGATCTTCGAGAATCCGCTTCATCCATACACACAGGCACTTCTGAACTCCTTCCCAAAGGAGAAAGAAGTCAAGAAGAGCAGGTTGGAGAGCATACCGGGGTCGGTCCCGAACCTCACCCACATACCTACGGGCTGCCCATTTCACCCCAGATGTGGCTTCGCGAAGGAAATATGTCCGTCAGCAAAGCCCGAGTTGCGGGAGACGTCGGCCGGCCACAAAGTCGCATGCGTGTTGTATGATCAACCATGAACAACCCGGGACTCCTTCGCCTTGAGGGCGTCGTCACGCATTTTCCTGCAAAAGGAGCTATGTTCTACAGCGAAAGCGGGGCGCTGGTAACCGGCAAAACAATCCATGCTGTGGATGGCGTGGACCTGAGCCTCGAACGGAATACCACTCTCGGAGTCGTAGGTGAAAGTGGATGCGGCAAGACCACGCTTGCTAGGACCATTCTACTACTAATCAAACCGACATCAGGCAGGCTCTACTTTGAAGGACGTGAGATCACGAATCTCTCCTATGCAGACTTGGCCAAGATTCGACCAAATCTACAGATGATCTTCCAAGACCCATTCTCCTCTCTCGACCCGCGTATGCGGGCTAAGGATATTATCGCTGAGCCCTTGACGGTCGTAACCAAGGACCGTGGAGTGATAAGGAAAAGGGTTATCCAGGTTTTCGAGCAAGTAGGCCTCACCTCGGACCAGCTGACTCGCTTCCCGAATGAGTTCAGCGGGGGACAGAGACAAAGAATCGCGATCGCCAGGGCTTTAGCAACAAGGCCAAAACTTGTAATCTTGGACGAGCCTACGAGTGCTCTTGACGCCTCGATTCAAGCCCAGATCTTGAACTTGCTTCTGGACATTCAGGAGGAGTACAAAGTGAGTTACCTCTTCATCTCGCACAACGTAAGTGTCGTCCGGCACATGAGTGACAGAATTGCGGTAATGTACCTAGGAAAGGTTGTGGAGGAAGGCCCTGCGGAGGAGCTGATGCTCAAGCCCAGACATCCATACACTGCCGCTTTGATTTCATCAATTCCGAAACCTAGTCCTAAGGCGAGGGGGGAGATGGTTGAGATACGAGGAGAAACTCCAAGCCCCATAAATCCGCCGAGTGGCTGCAGATATCATCCCAGGTGCCCGTTCGCGACCGAACTCTGCAGTGAGAAGGAACCACAGCTTCAAGAACTTGAGAACGGTCACCGGGTAGCATGTCACTATCCGCTCAAGGCGTAGACGTATGACGTTAGCTGTTTCCAGCCGTACACTTTGAGGCATCTAGGACCCCACCCGCGAAATGTTGTGCAGCGCGGATAGGTGAAAACCGGCGAAGCGTCAGGAACCGAGTGAGACGAAAGAGATATTTCGCTGTGTCTTTTCGCGAAATATTAATTGTATAGATAGTAATGGTTAACTCATTCTGGTGACTGCTACAACCAAAGTACTTACTTCATTTTTCCGTCTCTTCGATAGTCTTAAAGCGCCTCACCTTGACTCACAAGGTCTAGGTCTGAAGTTTCTATGTCTCAACGTCAAGATAAGAGGCTCATCATAGCCATTGTTTTAGTTGCAATAATCTCAGTGGGTGCAACTTATGCGGTAATGAGTTCCAGAATGACTGGTCCGCCGCCTACGACGGTAGTAACTACATCGGCTCCGACAAGCGTTAAGAGCGGAGGCACAATAGTGCTTGAGGAGCTTTGCTGCATCGATTCGTATGATCCCGTTGCCGTAACATCTTCCGAAGGAGGCGAAGCAGTTCAAGCCGTGTACCAAGGCCTGTTAACGTATGCACTGAATTCATCGCAAATAGTTCCACTCCTTGCTCAAAGCTACAACATAAGTTCTGACGGTCTGACTTACACGTTCCAACTTCGACAGAACATCGTGTTCTCTAATGGAGACCCAGTGAACTCGTACGTGTTCTGGTACTCGATTTACAGAGCCGCAATAATGGCTCAGTTCGGCTCATACCTCGTTACGGTCTCTCTGAATACGGCTGGGATAACGGCTAGTATGCTCAACCAGTATACCAACGCCACCCCGCCCCAAAGCCTAATCCAAATCATGCAAAACACAACGAACGCCATTGTTACTCCAGACCCATACACGTTAGTCTTCCATCTGGCCCACCCCTTTGCAGGCTTCCTCGCCACTCTTACTCAACCAGAACATGTGGCTGTTGACCCCGTGGTCGTTTCTGCGCATGGGGGTGTTGTCACCGGTCAAACGAATAGTTGGATGACTTTGAACGCTGTAGGAAATGGCCCGTTCATGGTTGAGCAGTATCAACCTAACAGTCAGCTCTCGCTTGCGAGGAATCCTACCTACTGGGGCGGCGTGGGCGATGTGCAACCCACACCAAAAATTGACCATCTAATCATAAAGTACGTTCCAAACGGACTCACTAGAGTAGAGGATGTCCAGCGGGGGTCAGCGCAAATGGCATACGTGGACCCCAGCCTCGTTGCTCAAACTGTTTCAGCAGGAGGAACATACGTTCCCAACATTGGGCCGATGCCCGCCATTAACGTCTTCTGCCTGAACACTCAGAAGTTTCCGTTCAATAACAAGCTGATACGGGAAGCGGTCGTTCACGCGGTCAATAACACCGCCGCTCTGCAACTATTTCATGGGTTTGCCATCCCGTACGTGGGGCCCGTCCCCATGGGTGAGGTGGGATATGCCTCTAATGTGCCGCCGTACACCTACAATCTTACGCTTGCCCGGCAACTTCTCGCCCAAGCAGGGTATCCGAACGGAAAGGGCATCCCAACGATCACCATCATGGCGCAGAGTGACTCACCTCAGGGGCCCGATCTAGCGGCGGTCTACCAGTCGAACCTTGCTGACATAGGAATACAGGCGAAATTAATTTCAGAGCCATATTCCTCGGAGCTCAGCTTCTTCTCAAGCACCAGCCCATCGAGCAGTGCCTATCCAGATATCCTCTACACCATTTGGGTCTGGTACCCGGACCCATGGGCCTTCTCGAATTGGATCGTTAGCCCAATAGGTTTTGCGAGTTCAAATCTGGGAGGTTACAACAACACCGCTGTTAACAACCTTCTTACCCAGGCAGATGCAGCCACCAATCAAACGCAGAGAGGTGCAATCTATCAACAGGTCGCCCAGATAGTATACGGCGACTACGCGTTCATATGGACAGCGCAGGGAAAGAACGAATTCACTATGGGCGTGCCCGTAGTTAGTACATCAGTCGCCGGTTATGTCATTAACTTAGGCTTCTGGGGATCAGACTTCACTCACCTCTACCTAACATCCTGACACCTCTTTTGACAAATGCCTCTGCTAGGGAATCATTGCCCACGCCGCAACCAACTCGAACCCCAAGCGAACCAGAGGCGTGGGCCACTTTCGCTGTTAGGCAAGTTCAAGAGTCTTAGTGGAAAGCATCGCATTCGCAATCTCTAGGGAGGCAGCCTCGAACGCAGTCGGTGTTATCCTTTGAGTGCCAACGAGCTGGCGGCTCTTCCTTTGCACTTATTCCACAGAGTTTCGTATATTGTAAACGGAGTCACTGAACTTCGTGTCCTTGCAAGCCCTGCCCCTTATCCGTTCCAACTGTATGAATGAGTGCATGCATGCATGGCGTGAGCATCAATCTAATTTTCCTTCTTGGAGCCACGAAGAAAGCCCTCTATATAGAGAGAGGATTCTCCACGCCTGACCTTTGAGACCTCTAGCAACGAAAACAAGTTAGAAGAGTGAAAAAAATTGGTTTATGGGTATAATGGTAAGATTGCTCGGGTTAACCTGCAAGAGTGGTCGTTGAAGGTTGACACTCCCGATGATTCCGTTTACAAGACTTACCTCGGCGGAAGGGGATTGGGCGCGTATTACTTGCTTCGCGAACTTCCCCCGAAGGTTGATGCACTCGGGCCTGAAAACGTAATCATCGTAGCGACAAGCGTAATCACAGGAATTCCTATCTCTGGAATGTCACGATGCAGCATAGTCTCCAAATCGCCTTTGACAGGGACGTATGGCGAAGCGGAGGCAGGCGGCTTCTTCGGCTCTGAGCTGAAGGCTGCCGGATTCGATGCGCTAATAATCGAAGGTCGGTCCGCCAAGCCGGTCTACTTATTCATTCAAGACGGTCAAATACATTTCAAAGACGCCTCAACTATCTGGGGGAAGACCACGGGAGAAGCTCAGACTGCGATACGGGGAGAATTGAACGAACGCCACTCGAGAATAGCCTTGATCGGCCCCGCTGGCGAGAACCTAGTACGGTACGCCTGCATTCTCAATGAGCTGAAATTCGCACATGGTCGAGGGGGCCTCGGCGCAGTGATGGGTTCAAAGAATTTGAAGGCTGTTGCAGTCCGTGGGACCCTTAGGCCACAACTCAAAGATCCAGAAAAGGTGCAGAACATTGCTAAGTGGATGGCTGCTCACTGGAAGGAGTCCCCGGGGGCTGTAAAGCGAAGTAGCCTCGGGACAGCAGACATGGTCGCGCCTTTGAATGCGTTAGGCATCCTACCGACGAGAAACTTTCAGGGCGGATCATTCTCGAAGGCCGAGGAGGTTTCCGGGGAGAAGATGGCTGAGACCATACTGACTGGAACCGAAGGATGCTACGCCTGCCAGATCAGATGCAAGAGAGAAGTTACTGGCGGCGAGCCCTACGAGACTGATCCAGATTATGGAGGCCCAGAATATGAGACGATCGCAGCTTTCGGTCCACTCTGCGAGGTTGGTGATTTGGGGGCGGTATCGAAGGCGAGTGAACTTTGCAACGCTTACGGCTTAGACACGATCAGCACGGGGAGCTCGATCGCATTCGCGATAGAATGCTACCAGAACGGCCTCCTTACGAGTAAAGACACGGATGGGTTGGAACTCAACTGGGGGGACGCGGATATTATCCTCAAACTGATAGATATGATAGCACACCGTCAAGGCATAGGAAACTTGCTCGGGGAAGGTGTGAAACGAGCTTCTGAGAAAATCGGAATGGGCTCACACCGGTTTGCGTTACACTCGAAAGGAAAGGAGTTGGCTATGCATGATCCCCGTGGGAAGGTAGGGGTGGCCCTAGGTTACGCCGTCTCTCCCTCAGGAGCAGACCACATGCAAGCGGCACACGATCCTGTGTTCCTTAAACCGAACAAATTCATGGAAACGATGGGCATAACTAAGAGCGTCGAGGTTCGCGACCTAGGGCCAGACAAGGTTAGGGCCTTTGTATATGCGCACTTATGGTGGGGGCTCCTCGATTGCCTTGGCGCGTGCAAATTCGTATTCATCCCCCACAACGCAGGCCTCCTTGATCCGCAGCAATTGGTTGAGATGGTGAACTCGTCCACGGGATGGCAGACGAGCCTGTGGAGCCTAATGAAAGCCAGCGAACGAGCACTGAACCTAACAAGGATATTCAACGTGAGGGAAGGATTCATTGCGGCTGATGACGCATTGCCAGAAAGGCTTTACGAGGAAATTCAGTTCGGCCCAATGAAAGGTGCAAGAATAGACAGAGAACAATTCCAAAAGGCTCTTCAACTCTACTATGAAACGATGGGATGGAACCCAGAAACGGGCGCACCCACCTCATCAAAGCTTCTTGAACTCGACTTGGGTTGGGCAAGCGGGCTGTAATTCACCTACTCTGATTGGACTACCGCGGAGCGGCCCTCACCTTACCGAACCGACGCGTGCATATTGATCTTGGCGCCATCGAATACTGCCACTAACGGTTCGGGCCGACTACTCAGATGAAGAGCTTTTTGACAACCTCGGCCTTGCCTTCTTGAGCCTTAGCTATGGATGAGCGCTCGAAATGCGGCAAGTTAAGAAAAATCAGTTTGTTGGCTGCCTGATAGGTCAATGTTTGGGTGACGCGTTGGGTTTCGTTAAGGAGGCCGCGTCAACTGCAGTGTGTGGGACGTACGTGGAAGATGTTTTGAGGCCGAAAAAGATTGATGCTTTAGAGTGGGGGCAGTATTCCGATGACTCTCAACTAGCACGTGAACTTCTTCTAAGCTATGTTTCGAAGGGTATGTTCGATCAGAAAGATTACGCCAGACGCATAATGGTCATCTTCGATAAGGGCCGCGTAGTTGGCGGAGGCTTTGCAAGTGCTCGAGCAGCACGCCGCCTGGCCGAGGGTACAAGGTTGGATGAGGTGGGAGAGCCGGCGCCATACGCGGGCAACGGCACGGCCATGCGAGCCGCGCCAATTGGGCTAATCTACTACGATACGCCAGCTAAGCTAGTTGAGGCATCGCGTGACCAGAGTTGGATCACTCACAAAGACAAGCGTTGCACAGCAGGTGCAATAGCGATTGCTGGGGCAGTCGCTCAAGCACTAGGCAACGATCCGATTGACGCAAAAGAATTCTGCCTTAAATTATCAAATTGGACGCGCGAGTATGATCCTGTACTTGGGCATGCGCTCGCAAATGATCTGTGCGGCTGGATCAAGCTGCGGCCATTAGACGCGTTGACCAAAATCTCGGCCGTAGGTCTCCAAGGCGAATTCTTCAACCAAAGATGGGAAGGCATTTCCCCCTTCGTTACAACAAGCGTGCTCTGGAGCCTCTATTCGTTCCTAAGGACTCCTGAGGATTACTGGGAATCTATTTGCGCAGCCATCACGCCGGGCGGTGACGTTGACACAACCGCCGCTATGACCGGTGCAATTAGTGGAGCCCGAGTCGGGATGGAGGGCATACCCCATGATTGGGCCAGGCGAGTAACGGACCGCGGAGAATGGGAATACGACGAACTAGTTAGGTTAGCAGAACAGTGCTACGAAACACGCTTCAAACATAGTTAAGGGTACCACGAGTTCAGTAGTCCGATTTTACGGCCTACTTTTCTTCTAAGGTTTCAGAACGTATTCTTCAAAGCGTTTATCGAAGATTCCTCTCTATCGGAATCTATGACGGTTGGGCCAACCTCGGAATTAGTTTACGACCCAAATCGTGGTCATACGAGAGCGTTCTTTTCTCTAATCCGATGTTTTCGAGCGTGATGTACCCACCAGATTCTTGCTCGCGCTTTGAGTACGATTTCATTGGTGATAATTTGTGAGTTAGTTTCGCATGACCTTATTCAAATAACGTTAAGTTGCGGGAGTTCTTCCTCGAACCTAGTATTAGCTATGCATGAAAAGACCTGGGTGTTGGAGGGAACACTTGCTTCCGTGATCGCATTGGTGATAACGTATTATGTTCTCCAACCCGGGGCGTATCCGTCCAGATATGGGAGCCCGCTTGGATGGAGTGCCGCGGTTGTGGTTTTAGTATTAGTTATTCAGAGTTTTTGGAAGGCGAGAAATTACCCGCAAGAGCTGCGAGGGGCGAAGGCCGATGTTCGCTATCAATTCGCGATCAACAAATGGGGCGGATTACACGTTGCGCTCTCAATAATCGTGATCATACTCGTGCTGATTCATGGAGCAATTTTTCTGCTCAGCTTATTCGAGCCTAGTCTACTTATTTGGCTCGGAGCTGCGGCCTTCTTCTTTCTAATCGTTCTGAATCTCTCCGGAGTGCTCACCGAATCCAAAAGGCGGTCGCGTGAATTCGGCCAGCTGAAGAGAGTGCATCTGTTGCTGATGGTCCTCGCTCTGGCGTTAGCAGTAGCTCACGTTGAGGGACTGATGACTGGGCTGTTCCTCCGATCAATTGTTGTCGGAGCGATTGTTGGGCTTGTAGGCGCGCTCGTAGTGTTCATCACGGTACCATTGACTGTCCGTATCTCAAATTAACTTAAGATGATGCTGCTACGCTATGGGAAAGCTGTGGAATGCCCATGAGCCTAAGACAAGGCGTGAGTTTGAGAAACGCAGCCCTAGTTGTGTGGGACATGCAGAATGGTATAGCCCGGAGGGCTTTCAACTTTGGTGAGATCGTCGCGAATGTTAAGTTACTCGTTGATGCTGCGCATAGGTCACAGATTCCTGTGATTTACAGTCAGCATACAGGGCTTCCATCTCGCTATCTGTCAAAATATGCTGAGTATTCTCTCAAGAGGAGAGGTATTGACCGGGGAAAGTCTTCGTTCATGGCGGAGGGAAGCGAAGAATGGAAGTTGGTCAACGAACTTGCGCCAAGTGAGGGCGATCTTATCCTCAAGAAGCACACTGCCAGTTTCTTCATCGGAACCATGCTGGAGCAGATCTTGAGAAGCAGCAATGTCGAGAGCCTGATACTTTCCGGAGTGAGCACAGAGGGTGGAATCGAAGGGACTGCAAGGCATGGGGCATCCCTCGGATTTGTACCAGTAATAGCTCAAGACGCAGTAGGGAGCTTTGATCAAAAAGTGCATGAAAGGATGCTTGAAGTTATGCGTACGATGTTCGAGGTTGAAAATACGGCGGCAATCGTCAAGAGCATGGAATCTTAGCAACGCAGGTGGAGGTGTCAGGCGGGTTACTCTGAATAAGGTTGCGTACTTGCTGCGTCTAGCATTCGGTCCAGAAGCTTTAGAGCGAAGTTCATTTCGCGTAGTGTCGTGCGTCGTGTAGCTTTCTCTACGAATTTCTTGTAAAGCCTCATTCCCACGCTTACTTGCTCTTGGCCTTTCTCCGTTATCGATGCTTTTACTTTGCGTTTGTCGGTTTTGCTAGGCTCTCGCTGAGCTAGCCCCAATTCTTCCAGCTTGTCTATGATGCCGGTGATGGCAGCTTGTGTGATTGCTTGGTTCTTCGCTAGGTCTACCATGAGTTGAGGTCCATGTTCTGAGAGGGAGACGAGGACCCCGAATTCTCCGAGTGATAATCCAAGCTCGGATATGCTGTGTTCGGTAAGTATTCTCCATTGCTTGATTCTCCTCGACAGTGCCCGTGCGAACTCGTATGAGTTCAATACATGTTGGGTCAAGTGTCTCAGGTCTTACCTCTTGTGCTCTTTACGTGCGGGGCTGTCGGATTCGATGGTTTACGTGAGCGGGATGAAGTGGATCCATTCGGGACAAGCCCGCGTTCTCCCCGACTTCCTTCTTCTGTTAAGGGATCTGCTGCTATCGTGGGTATGGGTGCGTCTAGTTTTGCCAAGTTGCCGTTGTGCTCGTACTCCTGATTTCTGCCTCGCATGAGTGAGGCGACGGCGGCAACTATTGCTAGGCCAGCATTCAAGTAGAGTGCTACGTGAAGTGCTCCCATGAATGATTGAGCGATCGCGTTAGGGAACCAAGTGGTCGCAGTTATAGTTGACACTGCTTGCGTGTTTAGGTGGGCTCCAGCGCTGGAAGGGAGACGTGCGATTATTTCATGCATCGGATTGTATCCTAGGAATGCGGCGAACAGGGCAATGGTGGGTGGTATGTTTGAGAGGTAGGGTGCAAGTTGTGAGGCTCCAGCGTTGGTCAACGCCGTAGACATAGCGCTGGGAAGGCTTGTCCCAAGCGCTGCCACTACCTCAGTGAATAGAACCGTTAATCCCACCGTAGTGCCCGTGTTCTGCAGCGTGAACAACATTCCTGCCGCTGAGCTTCGTCGCTCCGGTGGAACAGTTCCCATTATTGATGAGGTATTTGGTGAAGCGAACATTCCGAAGGCGATTCCCATAACGTAGAGCGCGCCCGCGAACGTCGGGTAGGAGAAATTGTAGGGTAGTGAAGATAGGGTTAGGAAGATTCCGCAGAGAAGGAACATCCCGCCCGAGGCAAGCCCTCGGGCGCCCTTCTTGTCGGACACCCAACCACTCACGGGGCCGGCGGAAACAAATCCTAGGCTCATCGGGATCATGTAGATTCCCGCCCAGAAGGGCGTATCCTGGTAGCTGAAGCCGTGGAGTGGCAACCAGACAGCCTGCATCAGAATCACGAGCATCAGCATGACTCCGCCTCGTGACAGAGCGGAGATGAAGGCGGCAAGGCTGCCTGCTGAGAATGCCCGGTTTTTGAAGAACTCAATTCGAAACATCGGATCCTTGACATGTTTCTCAATGAATGGGAATATGATTAGCAAACTGCCGCCGAAGGCTAAGCATCCGATTACCAAAGGGTTGCCCCAACCCATAGCCGAGTTTCCGAACGGCAACAGCCCGTAAGTCATTCCGATTAGAAAGATCGTAAGGCCTGCTGCAAATGTTACGTTTCCCCAAATGTCAATCTTCTGCCCTGTCCGAATAACTGCGAGTTCACGTAGCTTCCAATAAGACCACACCGTTCCGAAGAGCCCGAATGGAACACTGATCAAGAAAACCCATCGCCAATCGTAGACCGCCAGTACTCCGCCAAGGATCAAGCCGAGGAGGCTTCCAACGAGAATTGCGACCTGGTTAATTCCAAGGGCCCGCCCCCGCTCGCTTGTTGGGAAGGCATCCGTGATGAGGGCTGCACTGTTGGAGAAAATGAGGGCGCCACCGACTCCTTGAATGAGCCGGAAGACAAGTATTTCGAGCGCGCCCATCTGGCCTTTATCGGGTACTAAGTAAAGCAAAATCGAGCCGAAGGTGTAGACTGCGAACCCTAGATTGTAGACGCGCACCCGCCCGAACATATCTGAGAGTCTGCCAAATGTCACGAGCAATGTGGCGGTTACAACATCGTAACCAAATATGATCCACAGCAGATAATCAAACGCACCACGCGAAAGCGGGTCGAGGTTTATTCCACGGAAAATTGCAGGCAAGGCAATGATCAAAATATTAATGTCAACTGAAGCGAGCACAACACCCATCGTGGTGTTTACCAAGACCGTCCATTTGTATTGCAGTTTTGATCCACACGATTTTTCCTTAACCGCTTAATTACCGTTTAATAAACTCAACATCGAACAGTAAAGGAGCCTCCATTGCTCCCATGGTTCACAACGAATGTAGCTCCGATGGGAGATTAATTGGAAAGGACGGGGGTGGATTCACTCCTCACGGCCGCGCACTACCACGAACTTACTGAAATCTGAGCGCGCCATCGGAATCGATTCTGACTCTGATTGCAGCGATCAGGTGATGCCCGCGAATCTTCCCCCTACGCCTCATTCGTAATGCGGCAAGAATGGAGTCGGCGTTCATCTTGACCTTGATTCGCAGTACGTCAGCTCTCCGTAGAACCATTGACGTGGCTTCAAAGATGCTTACTCCGCTAGGAATCACGAGTTCTTTTGATCCAGAGAGTTCCTCTATTGCGGCGAGCGTTGCTTTCGCTGCTCTCAGGTTCTGCTGCGCCCTATGTTCAATAATGGTCACGTTCTCACGCGTAGTACGAAGCCTCTTTGCTACCTGTGCCTGCGTCAACCCGGTGGAGCGAAGTCTCATCACGTGCCACTGTCTTTGCGTTAGTACCGTGCCGGGAGGCTTGAATCTAGTCAACCGTGATACCGATTTTCGTTAACTGTGGTTTTGCTTTTCCAGTTTTTATCGATTGTGCTTCGTTTTTATTGTAAATGTAATCGAAATCGCTTACCAAGACTTATACGGTTTGTAACATCCTACGCCAATTGTTCAAAGAAGGTTTGATGAATGTCCGGATCGCAGAGTCGGAAGAATCTGCGGTTAGTCGCCGCCGTGCTAATCGTCGCTATCGTAGTTGGTGGAAGCGTTCTTGCGTATTATTACTCCTCCTCGAACTCGGCTAGCACCAGTTCGAGCCCTTCGACAACGATGATGAGCTCTTCAACAACGTTGCCCTCGTCGCCTCTCATTCTCTACTCAGCGGATGCTTATGTCGCTGAATCTACAACTCTTGAAAACGCGTTTACGAATAGTACGGGAATTATGATGGCTCCGCCAAAAGCTGCTGGGTCGTTGCTGCTTGCGCGACAGATTTCGCAAGGCAATCCGGTTAGTGTCTTCATATCTGTCGCCCGTCCAGCGGTTCAACCTCTGTACCTGGGAAACGAATCTTCTGGCTGGGCCATTGCATT
>Ga0187771_10000297_pt1 | contig 29359 bp, 24 predicted proteins | sample 0116_SJ02_MP15_1_FD_133139 | JGI IMG/M metagenome (GOLD analysis project Ga0187771, IMG submission 133139) | Tropical peat soil microbial communities from peatlands in Department of Meta, Colombia - 0116_SJ02_MP15_10_MG | ecosystem: Environmental > Terrestrial > Soil > Wetlands > Peat | place... | reverse complement strand
GGCCCAGGTGGCGCAGGATCAGGCGAACCTGAAGCAGCTCGAGGAGCAGCTCAGCTACACCGATATCGTCTCGCCCATCGACGGCATCGTGCTCTCGCGCGACGTGCAGATGGGCGACGCGGTTAGCTCGATCCTCGTGCTGGGATCGTCTGCCACGCTGGTGATGACTCTCGGCGATACCAGCGAAGTCTACGTCAAAGGCAAGGTAGACGAGAGCGACATCGGCAAGGTCTATATCGGGCAGCGGGCGCGCATCAAGGTGGAATCGTTCAAAGACAAGACGTTTGACGGCAAGGTCACGAAGATATCTCCCATGGGGGTGGAAAAAGACAACGTCACTACCTTCGAAGTGCGTGTGTCGATCCAGAATCCCGGCGGAGAGCTTAAGGCGGAGATGACCGCCAACGCCGAGATCATCCTGGATGAACACAAGAACGTGCTGCAGATTCCAGAGGGCGCCATTATCTACGACAAGGACAAGAAAGCCTCGGTAGAAGTGCCCAACCCGAAAGGAAAAGAAGGCAAAAGCAAGGTGGCCGTCAACATCGGAATCTCGAACGGCGCCAAGACCGAAGTGCTCAGCGGCTTGAAAGAGGGGGATCAGGTGGTGCTGCAGTAGCAGAGCGGCGGTCCTAGGTCTTGGGTCTTAGGTCTTGGGCATTAGGCACCTTGCGAAAACCTTCGGCCTAAGACCTAACTCCTAAGACCCAAAACCTCTATCGGCGGACGAACTCGGGACTCGCAACTCGGGGCTGACAACTGCCATGACTCTCTCCGAAATCTTCCGCCAGGCGTTCGCCACCTTCCGGGCGCACAAGATGCGCACGTTCCTCACCATGTTCGGTATCGTGTGGGGAATCGCCTCGGTGATCATCCTGGTGGGCCTGGGGCGCGGCTTCGTCGTAGACCAGAAGAAACACATGGAGACCCTGGGCAAGGACTTGGTCATCATGTGGGGCGGGCGCACGAGTTTGCAGGTAGGAGGACGTGCGGCGGGGCGCGAAATTCACCTTAACGTGGACGACGCCTACCTGGTTCGCGATGAGTGCTATCTAGTCAAGAACGTCAGCCCGGAGTTGCGCCGCTACATTCCGCAAGTCAGCCAGTACAACTCCGCCCAGCGCGGCGTCGTGGGCATGTGGCCTTCCTATCAGGGTTTCCGTTCGTTGCTCCTTTCCGAAGGCCGCTTGATCACCGACGACGATGAACGTGAGGGCCGGCGCGTGCTGGTGCTGGGATCCAAAGCCAACCGGCAACTGTTCCCCGGACAACCTGCGATTGGCGCGACCGTCCTGGTGAAGAGCATGCCCTACACCGTGATCGGGGTTCTGCAGGAGAAAAAGCAGAACTCCAACTACAGCGGTCCCGACAACGATTATCTTTTCGCGCCCTACTCCTCGATCTCGCGCGACTTTCCTCCGCCGGAGAAACCGGGTGCGGGAATCTCGCGCGGCTATCTCGACGATATTGTCTTCGAAGTCGGCGACCCTGAAGAACATGAAGCGGCGGTACTGCAGGTCCGGCGCACGATCGCGCGCGTGCGGCACTTTGATCCGCTCGACAAAGACGCATTGTTCATCTGGGATACGATGGACGGCGCCAAGCAACTGGCAAAAATCTTCGCCGTGGTTACTTTGTTCTTCGGCTGTGTCGCAATTGTCACGCTGTGCCTGGGCGGGATCGGAGTGATGAACATCATGCTGGTTTCAGTCAGCGAGCGCACCCGCGAAATCGGAACGCGCAAGGCCATAGGCGCGAGTAAGCGCGACATCCTGCGGCAGTTCTTTGCCGAGTCCGCCATGTTGACCGTGGTGAGCGGCATTCTGGGGCTCTGCTTTGGCGTGGGCCTGTGCGTGTGCATGACCCTCGTCCCGCTTCCCGACTTCGTGCCCCATCCCATCGTTTCGCCGATTTCGATTGTGGCCTCGATTCTCACCCTTTCGTTGATTACCGTGACGGCAGGCATGTATCCGGCCCAGCGCGCCGCGGAGATGACACCTGTGGAGTCACTACGCTATGAATAACAACAGTCCCTGCTCAACTCTCGTATCCAGCCGGTTGGTGTTCGCGGCCGTGCTGGTGGTGTTGTTCGCAACCACTACTGTTTTTGCTTCAACGCCGCAAGGAACGTTGGATCGAACGCTCCAGGTCACGGGGCCGGTGGATCTCGAGGTGCTCACTCGCTCCGGCGACGTCACCATTCGCGCTGGCTCGCCGGGATCGGTTTTGATTCACGGCAAGATCTTCGTCAGCGACCGCTGGCTCCGGGGAGACCGCCAGGCGGACGTCCACGAAATCGAACAGCATCCGCCCATCCGCCAGGACGCCAACCGCATTCACATCGACTACGTGAACGCGCGCGACATCTCGGTGGATTATGAAATCACGGTGCCGCCCGATACAACTGTCCGCACGCGCAGTGGCTCGGGAGACCAGATCATCGAGGGCACGCATGGGAACGTGGACTTGCAGACGGGCTCCGGCGACGTGAAGCTCAGGAATCTAATTGGGGAAGTCCGTCTGCAGACCGGGTCGGGCGACGTGCGGGGACGCGAGATCGCCGGCGCCGTGAAGGGTGGTGCAGGAAGTGGCGATATTGAAATAGAAGAAACCGGATCGGGCGATGTTGATCTGCACACGGGATCAGGAAACATTAGCGTGCATGGCATTCAAGGTAGGTTCCATGCCGAAGCCGGCAGCGGCGACGTGACCGCGGAGGGCGCGCTGAGCGGCGCGTGGGAGATCCGCACCGGCTCCGGCGATGTGAATGTGCGGCTGCCTGGCAACGCCGCGTTCGATGCGGATATTTCCACGAGTTCGGGCACGGTCACTGTGGATGCACCGGTTGAGATGACCGTGCAGGGACGCGTGGTGGAAGAGCGGAAGCACATTCGCGGAAAAGTCCGCGGCGGCGGCCCACTCCTCTCGGTGCGGACAGGATCGGGGGATATACACGTTCAGTGAGGGTTAGAGAAAGAACCAGTGGCCACGGATTTGCACGGATTGTCACGGATAAGGCAGACCCTATTGTTTGATCCGTGTTGATCCGTAAGATCCGTGGCAAAGAAGTGAAAAGCATGTTCTTGAAGGAACTGATTTCGCAAGGCTGGCACTCACTGATGCGCAATCGACTGCGCTCGGTGCTGACCATGCTGGGCATTGTGTGGGGCCTGGCATCGGTCGTGTTGCTGCTGGCCTACGGACAGGGCCTGGGCGGCGCTGTGCTCAACGCCTTCCTCAACATGGGGAACAACGTCATCGTGATCTGGCCGGGCCAGACCAGCATGCAGGCTGGGGGGCAAAGGGCGGGCAAGGCGGTCAAGCTCGAACTCGAGGACGTAGAAGCGATTCGTGATGAAGTGCCGATCGTGCGGGCCGTGAGCGGTGAGATTGATCGCGATTTCGGCTTCAAGATTGGCACCCGCGTTGTGTCCATCCAGGTGCGCGGCGTGGACATGCCCTACGGACAGATGCGCAAGCTGGACCTGGCGGACGGGCGCTACTTCGACGAGACCGACTTCACCGAGCATCGCCGGGTAGTGATCCTCGGCTATGAGGCGGCCAAGAGAGTGTTCCAGGGCGCGCCTTGCGTGGGCCAGCACGTAGAGATTGGCGGCCTGGATTTTGAGGTCATCGGCGCCATGCGTAACAAGATCCAGGATTCCATGTACAACGGTCCGGACAACACGGACGGGTTCATCCCTTTCGGATTGATGCGCGACTTGAAGAACCTTCGCGACCCCGACGAGATCGTCATCCAGCCGACGGCGGCGCAACTGAATAAGAAAGCGCTGGCGGCAGTGCGCGAAGTGATCGCGCGGCGGCATCACTTCGATCCCAAAGACGACAAGGCCACGCCGGAGTGGGACACGATTGAAGACCGCGGCATGATCAATGCGTTTTCCCTGGGCCTGCAGGCGGTGCTGGGATTGATCGGCGTGGTGACGCTGGCCGTGGGCGGAATTGGCGTGATGAACATCATGCTGGTTTCCGTAACCGAGCGCACGCGGGAAATCGGCATGCGCAAGGCCGTCGGAGCGCGGCCGCGGCACATTCTGATCCAGTTTCTGCTGGAAGCGCTGGTGTTGACGTTTATCGGCGGAGTGATTGGGATGGCGGTGGCAGAATTTTTAACCTGGGCCATTCCGCCTATGCCGCTGTACGACGAGTTCTACAAAACCGCCGACCACGAAGGCGCAATCTTTCTGCACGCTTCGTTGAGCGTGATGATCGTCTCGTTCACTATTCTTTCGCTGGTGGGAATCGTATCCGGCTTCTTCCCCGCCCTGAAGGCAGCGCGCCTGAGCCCGATTGAAGCGCTGAGGTATGAGTAAGCGGAAAAACTAGAATCGCGGTATTCCCCGCGGTGAGCGTTATCGCCGGTAGCGACAGCTGTCGGCTCGTGCCGAGATATGAGCCATTTCCGGTACAACCGGAGCCAATCGCAGCAGCTATTCGATCAGACTCCACTTTTCTTTAGGCAGACCTAGTTTAATATCTTCGGCCTTCAGAAAACCATCCTTGATGACGGTTTGTTTGACGTTGTCTTTAGTCACAACCACCGGATAAAAGTAAATCGCAGGCAAGCGTTTGCTCCCGAGCGGGAATTCTCCGTTCGTCTTTACCGGCTCTCCTCTGGCCAGGCTGACCGCAGCTTCCGCTGCTGCCTGGGCCTCAGGGACAATCGGCTTATAGAGGGTCATGGTCTGTGTACCCATCAAGACGCGGACTATAGCGGTGAGATCGGCATCCTGCCCGGAAACGAGCACCTTGCCGGCAAGACCGTGCTCCTCAAGGGCCTGAATCGCGCCACTGGCGATCGAGTCGTTCGTCGCCACCACAGCCGTGACTTTGTCATGGCTCGACTCCAGCACACGCGTCATAACCACATAGGCCTCACTCGCCGACCAAAGGGGAACTGGCAGGTCCGCAACCACCTTAATGCGGCCATCTTTGAGGAAGGGCTGCAGTGCCTCAAGTTGCGCGTCATGGAAGCTGCCGGATTGGTCGGCCGGGCCGTTGAGTACGACGTAATTGCCGGTGGGAGCACGATCGGTAAGGGTGGATACCTGCAGCCGTCCGATCATACGGGAATCGCCAAGAATGTTGAGGTCCTCGCCGCCCGTCACAGGAGCTTCGTAGCCGATGAACTTCACATTCCTGGCTTTCGCGGCGGCCGCCATCTCAGTATTTGTTTTGGGATCGCCTCCGACGACTACCAGGACCTGAATGTCAGAGGCCAGGACTTCCTTCGTCTGCGGCAACCATTTGTCGTGGTCTCCTCCGGCATCTACCACGACGACTTCAGCGCCCAGAGCTTCGGCGCGTTGCAGAAAGGCATCGCGATCAGTCTGCCAGCGTTCGAGTCCCAGGCCCTGGATGGACCAACCAATCCTGATTTTCTCCTTCGCGGGCTGCTTTACGCCCGGAGTTTGTGCACAAACCAGGGAAGCGCAACAGAGTATCAGGACAGCCACAAGAACGGACCGCTGAAGATTACGGTCGGGCATCCGAGAACCTCCGATTCGATGAATTATGCGTGAACCTCGGGCCGCAAGGATTAATGCAAAATTTCCTTTTTGACGGTCGAGAGCGGCTTCATTGTACGCTTCTCCTGTGTCCTGGTGACACTAGATGGTCGGGATCGTGTCCGGCTTCTTCCCTGCCCTGAAAGTGGCGTGGATGAACCCGATTGAGGCGCTGAGATACGAGTAGGCGGAAAACCTCCAAGCTTATTCGTGCACTCGCTTGCGATCGACTCTGCATCCGCATCCAAACCGATCACTGCGCGAGCACGGGAGACCTGCGCTTGCGCGCCAGAAAACAAGAAACTCCGAACAACAACAACGGAACCGTGTAGCCCTCAACCAGCTGCCGCAGTTCCGCTCGGCTGATCCCGTAGGCCTTTTGACCTGCGTCGTTTTCGTAGAGAGTGATTGCAATGAGCATGGGCTTGTCACGCTTCTGAAACCACATCACGTAGGTAGCCTGCGAGACCTTGGTCTGTTCGGGTGCCCGGGACCCACTCAGATGAAATCCGATTGTGGACCCGAAACCGGATCCAACGTGGATGGCCCGCGTCAAGCATCCAACCGCGGTCTTTGCCTCCTCAACAACATTGTCTGCCTCCATGGAAGGCGTGCCGCCCTCTCTCAGAGCAGCGACGACTCGTTCGATATCGTCGTTGGGGACGAAGAGGGAATACAGGAATGGCCCAGAGGTAGCGCACACATAGAGAGCAGAAAGCACCAGCAGGATGATGGCGTAGGCCGGACGGCCTGATCTCAGCGTCATGTCCCTCCGGGAACAGCCCGCCGAACGCGTGAAGTATACTACGGCCACATGGCAGAGAACGAAGGCGCACGAGCGATGCCTTTCACACCTGGCGGCTCGCCCAGCTTGCGGATATCCCCTATTACTCCCGTGCCTTGACGCGTACCTTCCCGGCGAATTAAGTTCGCATGCTACAGTAATTCTTCCGTCTTCCAGCGAGGTAACCTGTGCCCCATCGTCCAATCATCACGCTCACCTCTGACTTCGGGATCAACGATCACTTTGTTGGCGCGATGAAGGGAGTCATTCTCGACATCGTGCCCGAAGCCGCCATTGTGGATATTTCACACGCGGTGCAGGCCTTCGACGTGCTCGACGGCGCGCTGGCCATTTCGCAGGCGTACTCGTGTTTCCCTAACGGAACGATCCACGTGGTCGTGGTTGACCCGGGCGTGGGCACCGAGCGGCGGCCGATTCTGGCCTCGAGCGACGCTTATCACTTCATCGCGCCGGATAATGGCGTGCTTTCTATGATCTATGCGCGGGAAGCGCACATGACCGTGCGGCACATCACCGCGGAACATTATTTCCGGCAGCCGATCAGCGCCACGTTTCATGCGCGGGATGTGTTTGCTCCGGTTGCGGCCTACCTGGCCAAGCAAGTGGATTCGCACAAGTTCGGTGACGAAATCGAGGATTATGTCCGCTTCGCCGCGCCCAAGCCGAAAGCTGTGGGCGAGAACCGGCTGCGCGCCGTTGTGCTGCGTGTGGACCGCTTCGGCAACCTGATCACGAACGTCACGCCAGAGGATGTTCCGGCGGTGTTCGCTGATCAGCCCGGCCCGTTCAAGATAGTGGTGGGAAAATCCGAGATCACCAACATTCGCGGGGCTTACGCTGAGGGCGCGCCGGGAGAGGTGTTCGGCATTCTGGGAAGCATGGGCTATCTGGAAATCTGCGCCAATCGAGCCGCCGCAGCCCAAATCACGGGTGCAGCCAAGGGCAGCGAAGTAAATATTCTGCTAGGCGAAGCGGCAGGGGCAGGGGCCTGACCTCAGACATCAGACCTCGTACTTCAGGCATACGCCGCAAATGAACCGTCCGAGGTCTGAGGTCCGAGGTCTAAGGTCCGAGGTCCGAGGTCTAAGGTCCGAGGTCCGCTTTCATGCTCTCTTCGGCTTGGGATGGGCATAGCGTTCCATCTCCCCGGTCCATTTAAGAAAACGCCACAGGTTCGTGCGCTCGCGCCACATGAATCCCCAGAACTCCAGGAAACCGATCTGCGCCATCTTCACTCCGGTGTAGGTCTCGATGCGCCACAGCAGGTAGGGGCTGCGCCACGGCGTCAGGCGATGGCCGCTAGTAGCGTTCCACAGGAAGCGGATCATCCAGTGCATGGAATCATCATAACCACAACGGACACGAAGGTACACGAAGGAAAGCCGGGTCTTAGGCCTTGGGTCTTGGGTCTTAGGTCTTAGGTCTTGGGTCTTATAGTGTTGGGTCTTCGGCTTCGGGCTCCGGGGAGTGCGATCAACCGCTTTGATCGATGTCATTCCGAACCGGTGCGCAGCGCCGGTGAGGAACCTGCTTCTAGTCATCACCCCAATCACCCCAGCGCCCAAGACCTAACACCGCCTTCCCCCATGCTAGAATCCAGTCTCCTCTGAGGTTTCCCGCGCATGCCCGATGCAAACGCCCGCCAGAGAGCCGAAGAACATTACTATTCTGCCCTCGATCTCATGGCGGAGGGTCAGTTGGAGAAGGCGGTCACTGAATACCGGGAGTCTCTGAATGCCGATCCAACTTTCACCGAGGCTATGCACGGATTGGCGCGAGCCCTGCAAGATCTCGAACGCTACGACGAGGCGATCGCAGTAGCGCAGCGGATTGCAGAAATCGACCCCGATGACGTGCTGGCCCACACCAGTTTGTCGTTGCTGTATCAGAAGAAGGTGATGATCGCCGAAGCCGAAGCCGAAGGCGCCAAGGCGCGCGTGCTGGGGTGGAAGCAGCAGTTGAAGAAAAGCTAGCTGGCAGCTGTCAGGCTATCAGCTTTTGCCCTCAGAAAGGCCAATGAGTGCAAACGCCTGTGACTGTTGAAAAACTCTTTGGACAGGTTTTCAGCTCAAAATTTGGGCTGTAAGTTGTTGAATCTTGGTTCGGCCTAAACGTTGAAATTCGCAGAAATGACTGCTTTGGTTCCTTTTCAACACCCACACCTGTTAACGGCAAATTAAAGGGCAAGTTGTAGAATACGCACTAAATGAATCGTTGGAGCAGCATCTCGTCCATCGCTTTATGCTGCCTTGCGGTCGGCCAAACTCATACTCCGATCAAAGGAACCCAAAACATCCGCCTGACCACTGCTGTTCAGAACTCTGTTGCTATGGGTGGCGTGAAAGATCGGATGAGATGCGACGCTGCGGGCAACATCTACACCCCGGCCAACCGAGGTTACAGCAGCGCGTTCGGGTCCGTCGTAGAGATCATGGCGGACGGCAAACACTTTCACAGTTTTTCACTCGATGGACTTGCACGACTCGACACGGGGCACATCGAGGACTTTGACGTTACTGCGGATGCCCAACTTTACGTGCTGGCACGTGAAGTGGCGAGGTACTCTGACCTGCAAGCACCTGTTGCTTTTGGATCGACGTACGTTTTGAGGTTCGACTCTGCTGGCACGCTAAAGAGTCAGACAAGACTGGATGCAGACTTCGGTGAGGCGAAGCCTACTGCTATAGCCGTTCTTAGGGCCGGCGACTTCCTGGTGGCGGGCTATTCGTATTGGCCTGACGAGACCGTAAGTCTGTTCGCCGATTTGTTCTCCCCTGACGGCGTTAGAAAGAAGCAGACCCTGATCCCGAACAAACGAACACAAGCCTCAAACAGCGAAACGGTCAGCAGCATGTCCGTTCTTCGGGCTATGACAGTAAAATCGGGCGGCCTTGTTTTCGTGTTGCGAGGATCGACCCGCGACCCAATCTACGTGTTTTCCGACAGTGGCGAGCTTATACGCACGACAAAACTCCAACCCGAGAACATCGAGTTCTCCTCCCCGAACATTTATGGCCACCAGTTAGTCGTGCACCAACACAGGCCAGCACGCAAGTCCGGCACTATGTTGATTGAGCGCGAACCCGATATATTCCCGGTTTTCGACCTGGATTCGGGAGCGTTGGTCAGGCAGTTTGAATGGCATCAGGATGGAGAGCTTGCGTGTTATGACCAAAATGTACTAACGATTGTCCTGCAAGGACTGGATTATCCGGCTAACAGTTACTGGGCTATCGTCAAGGCGCAGCCCGCTCCTCCCGTGCAGTCGCCATCCTTGCAACCGACCGAGCCGGACATTGCACTCCAATTCCGCTGGATTGTTCCGTGCGATAACAAAACTGACTCTGTTCCGCTGCGTGGTGATGAAGCTGCGCGTCGGTTCTGTCTGTCGGGCAGCCCGCTCGTAGACGACGGTGACATTGATTTTGCTAGCACGTACGTCAACGGGCCCACTGAGAGTGGTCTTCGATTGACTTTCACGCCTGAGGGTTCTCAAAAACTGCAGCGAGCGACGAGCGCACGTGAAAACGGCGAACTTGGAGTGGTGATTAACGGTGAACTTGTCTTGCGCGCGATAGTAGTCCAGCCGCTCAGCCATGAAGCGGTTATCGCCGGACCCGGAATGAATCGACAAGAACTGAGTGACTGGGCAGCGCGCCTCAACGAGAAGGCTCGAAGACGAACATCGAGGAAGGCGACTTGACGAAAAATCCCCATATCGCTCATCGACCCGGCTGTAGCCACGTGTGGCAGATGCACGTGGGTAACCTGAGGCTTTCTGATCGTCGAAAGTGAAGCTGAGAGCTGACGGCTGATAGCTGACAGCTATAACCCGTACTTCTTCATCAAATGCCGGAAGGAGCGGTAGGAGATGCCGAGCAGGTCGGCGGCTTTGGTCTGCACGCCGCCACTCTGGTTGAGCGCATTTTGCAGGAGCGAGCGTTCGATTCCGGCGACGTAGGATTCCATGCCCATACCTTCGGGAAGAGCCGTGCCGGGGCCGATTTCCGGCAGGCTTCCACCGTCAGCCGAAGCCGCGGCGGCGCGAGCCTTGGGACGCTCGACGGGCAGTTCGACGCGCAGTTCGTCGGTAGTTTCAAGCGCGACAGCGCGCTCCACCGTGTTTTCCAGCTGGCGGACGTTTCCCGGCCAATCGTAATCACAAAGCGCGGCCAACGATGCGGCATGCACGCGTAAAATCGAGCGCCCCGCCGCCGCCGCATATTTCTTCAGGAAATGATTCACCAGAAGCGGAATGTCCTCATGGCGCTCGCGCAGGGGCGGCACGCGGATAGGGATCACATTCAACCGGTAGTAGAGATCTTCGCGAAACAGATTCTCGGCGATTAGCTTGTCGAGTTCGCGATTGGTGGCGGCAATCACACGCACGTCGATGGAAATCTCGCTGGTGCCGCCAACGGGACGCACCGTGCGCTCCTGCAGCACGCGCAGCAGCTTGACCTGCATGGCAAGAGTCATCTCGCTGATCTCGTCAAGGAAGATGGTGCCGCAATCGGCCACTTCAAACAGCCCGCGCTTATTCTGGTTCGCTCCCGTGAAGGCTCCCTTCACGTAGCCGAATAGCTCGCTCTCTAACAGAGTTTCGGGAAAAGCGCCGCAGTTCACCGAAACAAAGGCCTCGGTTGCGCGAGGCGAACACACATGCACGGCGCGGGCTACAAGCTCCTTGCCGGTTCCGCTTTCTCCGTGGATGAGGACCGTGCTCGCCGTCGAAGCAACCGTGCGCACGGTCTGTTTGAGTTTTTCCATGGCCGGACTGGAACCGATGATGTTGTCGAGCGAGTTGCGCGCGGCGGCGTCGCGGCGCAGGGCGAAATTCTGGCGGCTGAGAACCAGCTTCTCGAGAGCGCGCTTGATGGCAAGCTTGATCTCGTCCACCAAGCCGGGGCTCTTGCGGATGTAGTCGGAAGCGCCGCCAGCTTTCACGGCTTCGACTGCGGCTTCGTAGTCGTCCACCGCAGTCATAAGAATGACGGCCGAGTCGGGCGAGATGCTATGTGCGTGACGGAGAACTTCGATGCCATCCACGTTGGGCATCTTAATGTCGGTGATGATGACGTCGTAGAGAGCGCCGTCGATCTTTTTCTTGGCCGCCTCTCCGCCGAGGACCGTCTCAACGCGGTACCCCTCCCGGCGCAGCGAAATGTCGAGCATTTCGCAAATCGAGCGCTCGTCATCGCAGACCAGGATGTTAGCCATCGGATCTCCCTCCGGCTGCGGCAGCCATGGCAGGCGCGGCTGCGACCGCGGGGTGAATTGTGCTGGCGGGAACTTGCGCCGCCGGCTCCGCCTCCAGGCGGCGGAGGCGAAGAACGAACGTCGTTCCCTGCGCTGGCTTCGACCGTGCCCAGACCTTGCCTTCGTGCGCCTGCATGATCTGGTAGACGATGGCCAAGCCCAGTCCCGTGCCGCCTTCGAAGCTGGACTGGAAAGGCTCAAACACTTTTTCGATCTGCTGCGGCGTCATGCCGGTTCCGGTGTCTTTGAATGCGACCTGCCAGTCGTGGCCCAGGAGCTCGACGGTGACCGTCAGAGTTCCTCCGCTCCTCATGGCACGAACCGCATTCTCACAAAGATTCCAGAAGACCTGTTTGATCTTGTCTCCGTCGGCGAGTGCGTAGGCTTGCTGCACGGCAAACCGGCGCTCGATTGCGATTCCGGTTTTCTCGGCGGCCATGCGGTGCCCCATGAGCGTCAGTGTGTCTTCAATGAGGCCAATCAAATCCACCTTGTCGAAGCGATATTGTTTAGGCCGGGAGTAAGCCAGGAAATCGGTGATGATGCTATTCAACCGCTGCGACTCGCGGGTCACGATATCCAGCAGGCGGCGATGTTCCTCGCTCATTTCAGGGACGCCCGAGAGCATGCTGACCGAACCGGCGATTGAAGTCAGGGGATTGCGGATTTCGTGAGCGATGGCTGCGGCCAGCCGTCCCACCGCGGCGAGACGGTCTTGCATACGAATTTCGCGCTCCAGCCGGCGGATTTCGGTGAGATCGTCGAAGACGTAGACAAACCCATGCTCGGCGCCATCTCCGATGGTCAATGCTGTCGCCCGCACCCGAAACGTCTTGCGGAATCTCCCCGGCGGATCACAGCGGACTTCAGCGTGGGTATGGGGCGACTCCACGCTGGGCAAAGGATCGAGAAACAGCCCGCGCACGGGCATGCCGAGCAATTCCCCAGTGTTGCGCTCGAGAAATCTCTGGGCCGCAGCGTTGACCAAGGTGATGCGGCCGTCCAGGCCGGTGGTGATGAGGCCGCTGCTGATGGAGTGGATGATGTTTTCGTGCAAGGCCTGCAGGTTTTCCAGCGCGCCGCTGGCATCCTTCAATTGCACGCCCACCTGCCGCAGCTTGCTGGTGAGCAGGCCGGCCAAATAAGCTACTGCAAGGAAAGCAAAGAGATTGACAAAAATGATCGCCTGCAGCGTCTTCAGGCCGGGATGCGTAGCGCAGTAGGAAGGAACCACGCCATAGTAATTCAGTTCCAGCACCGTTCCGTAGAGAATGAAGGCCAGCGCCGCCACCAGTTGCGCCCACACCCGCGGGAGCAGCACGCTGGCGACGATGATCACCAGGGGATAAAGGAAGTTCAGTGAACTGTCCCAGCCTCCGGTTTCGTGAACCACGAGGCTGACCAAGACCAGGTCGGTCACGACCTGCAATGTGGCCTGCAAGCGGTGCTCGTGCCAGAAGGAAAGCAAGAGCACATAAAACAACGAGAGGCTGTACCAGAACAGGATGGTGGCAATAAACAAACGCAGCGGTACAGGCGCCGGGTTAAACTGAGCGACCGCAAGCTCAACCGCCAGCAAAAGGGTCAGGATGAAGATACGGACCTTGACCAGCCATACCAGCCAATTGCGCTCATCGAATGTCGAATGCATTGCGGTCCGGTCTTGGGTGTTGGGTCTTAGGTATTAGGAAGAACATCGAGGTTCGGATTTGCCCAAGACCTAATCCCTAAGACCCGTTCTGGAGGAGGCCGACGCTCTATCCAGCCTCCTCGATGTCGTTCCCTATCCAGCCAGCTTGGCGATCATGGCGAACAGCGGCATGTAAAGCGAAATTACGATGCCGCCGATGGTGAGACCCAGAATGCCGATGATGATCGGTTCCAGCATGGCCAGCATGTCTTTGGTAGCGGCGTCGACTTCTTCTTCGTAGAAGTCGGCGATCTTTTGCAGCATCGAGTCCATGGCGCCGGTGGCTTCGCCCACGCCGATCATTTGCGTCACCATGTTGGGGAAAACGCCACACTCGCGCAGCGGATCGACGATGGTGCGGCCTTCCTCGATGGCCTTGCGCACCTTCAGCAGAGCCTCCTCGAGCACAGCGTTGCCCGAGGTCTTGGCAGTGATACTCAGGCCCTCGAGAATAGGAACGCCAGAAGTGATCAGCGTGCCCAATGTGCGGGTAAAGCGCCCGACGGCGATCTTGCGCAGCAGGTTGCCCACCACGGGCAGGTGCAGCATGCCTTTGTCGAAATAGTAGCGGCCCTGAGGATGTTTGCGAATCTGCTTAATGCCGAAGACCACGCCGATACCGCCCAGCAAAAAGATCCACCAGAATTGCTGCACGAACGCGCTCAGCCCCATGACAATGCGGGTGGGAAGAGGCAGGTTCACGCCCAGTCCGGCAAATAGGTTGGCGAAGATCGGCACCACCCACTTCAGCAGCGCCCCGACGATAAGCACGGCGATCGAGACGACGGCGACAGGATAGATCAACGCCGACTTCACGGCCGCGCGTAAGCGAACCGCCTTTTCCACATAGGTCGCCAGCCGTTGCAGGATGATGTCGAGAATACCGCCGGTTTCGCCGGCCTCGATCATATTGGTCGTCAAATCGTCAAAGACGTTGGGGTACTGGCGCATGGCGTTGGCCAGCGTGGCGCCGCCTTCCACCGTGGTGCGTACGCCCGTCAGCGTCTTTTGAAAAGACTGATTCTCCTGATTGGCCGCTAGAATCTCCAGACATTGCACCAGTGGCAGGCCAGCATCGATCATGACCGAGAACTGGCGGAAGAAGACGGCGATGTCTTTGACCGCAACCTTGCCCGAGCCGAAGACCGGCAGGGAGAATTCCTTGCCCTTCTCCCGAATCGCGCCGGGAGTGATTCGTTCCCGCCGCAAGGCTTGTGCCAAGGACTGTTTGTTGGGCGCCACGCGCTCCCCGGAAACCTTCTGCCCGCTGGCGTCCTTGCCGGAAAATGTAAAGACTGGCATGGTGTTAGCCTCTCCTCACTGACGTACCTGCTTCGTCACAACTCGATTGCTTCAATCTCATGTCCTAGTGCTTGGAGGGAGCCGCTCCTTTGGCCAGGGTGGTCCCTGCCGTAGTGGGCCGGTTCAACAGGCTGGCTCCCCGGTTGATCATTTCCTGCAGTTCATCCACATTGCTGGAGCGTTGCAAGGCCATCTCCAGCGAAATCCGTTTCTGAAAATAGGCAGTCGCCAGCGCCTGATTGAATGTCTGCATACCGAACTTTTCCTGTCCGGACTGCATGGCGGAGTAGATCTGGTGGATCTTGTCTTCGCGGATCAGGTTGCGCACGGCTGCGTTGGGCACGAGCACCTCCATGACCATGACTCGGCCGCGGCCGTCGATCCGGGGCAGCAAGCTTTGACACATAATGCCCTCCAGCACCAGCGAGAGCTGGGCCCGAATCTGCGGCTGCTGGTGCGCCGGGAACACGTCGATGATGCGGTTGATGGTCGAGGTCGCCGAGTTGGTATGCAACGTGCCGAAAGTGAGGTGGCCGGTTTCGGCGATGCGCAGGGCCGACTCGATCGTCTCCAGGTCGCGCATTTCGCCGATCAGCACCACGTCCGGGTCTTCACGGAGAGCGGCGCGCAAGGCGTCTTCGAAACTCTTGGTATCGGCGTGCAGTTCGCGCTGATTGACCACGCAGTTCTTGTTCATGTGCACGAACTCGATCGGGTCCTCGATGGTAAGAATGTGGTCGTGGCGCTCGCTGTTGATTTTGTCAACCATCGCCGCCAGCGTGGTGGATTTGCCGGAGCCCGTTGGCCCAGTAACCAGCACTAGTCCCCGCGGCTTTTCGCAGAACTTGCTCACCACCGGCGGTAGGCCGAGCTGATTGAAGGACTTGATCTCAAAAGGAATCAAACGGAAAACCGCGGATGTGGCCCCTCGCTGGTTGAATACATTGGAGCGAAAGCGGGCCAGCCCTTTCAAACCGAAAGAGAAGTCCAGCTCGAGGCTTTCCTCAAAGCGGTGCTTCTGGGAGTCGGTCATTACGCTGTAGGCCAGTTGCTTGGTCTCGGCCGGAGTCAACTGCGGCAGGTCGAGCGGCACCAAGTGCCCATGCACGCGAATCTGCGGCGGCGAGTTGGTGGTGATGTGCAGGTCGCTGCCGTTCATCTCCAGCATTCGTTTGAGCAGATCGCTTAACGACAAACCCATGGCGAAATTCCCCTTTTGTTAGTCCTTCGTCCCGAGTCCAGAGTCCCGAGTCCTTAGCGCTGGCAGTTTCTAACGACTCAGGACTCGCGACTCAGGACTATTAGTTAATCGTCTCTCGAGCAACCTCTTCCAACGTGGTCAGACCCGCGGCCACTTTGATCAGTCCGCTGCGGCGGAGCGTGAGCATGCCGCGCTCAATGGCCTTCTTTTTCAACTCCACAGCCGACGCTCCCACCAGCACCAGTTCCTTGATTTCATCATCCACTTCCATGACCTCATACAAACCAGTGCGACCCTTATAGCCAGTGTTGTTGCAGACGCCGCAACCTTTTCCTTTTTGAATCTTCACGGTTTTGGCTTCGTCGGCGGGGTAGCCGGCATCAATCAGGGTTTGCACCGGCACATCCACAACCTCGGTACAGTCTTTGCAGATGCGCCGCACCAATCGCTGGGCGCAGATCAGGTGGACCGACGTCGCCACCAGGAACGGTTCAATCCCCATGTTCATGAGGCGGGTAATCGTTTCCGGCGCGCCGTTGGTGTGCAGCGTCGAAAGCACGAGGTGGCCGGTGAGCGCGGCCTTGATGGCGATTTCCGCCGTCTCGAAGTCTCGAATCTCGCCCACCAGAATGATGTTCGGGTCCTGGCGCAGAAAAGACCGCAGAGCGGCGGCAAAGTTCAGTCCGATCTGCTCTTTCATTTGCACTTGGTTGACGCCCGGCAACTGGAACTCGACCGGATCTTCCGCGGTCATGATGTTGGTGTCGGGCTGATTCAGGCGGGAAATCGAGGAGTACAGCGTGTTGGTCTTGCCCGAACCTGTCGGCCCGGTGACCAGCACCATGCCGTAAGGCTTCAGAATGGCTTTTTCGAATTTCACCAGCGACTCAGGCTCGAAGCCGAGCTTGGTCATGTCGAGGCGGAGGTTTTCCTTGTCCAGCAGCCGGAGCACGATCTTCTCGCCCCACAGCGTGGGCAAGGTGCTGACGCGGAAGTCGAGCTGCTTCTTGCGCCCGCCGATGTTCATCTTCAGCATGATGCGGCCGTCCTGAGGCAGACGCTTCTCGCTGATGTCGAGCTTCGACATGATTTTGATGCGGGATGTGATCGCGTCTTTCAGTTTCATGGGCGGCGACATGATGGACTGCAGCACGCCGTCAATGCGGAACCGCACCCGAAATTCTTTTTCGTAAGGTTCAACGTGGATGTCGCTGGCCCCGCGCTTCACCGCGTCGCTAAGCACGACGTTGACCAGCTTGACCACGGGAGCTTCGTCGGCTGCCTTCTCCAGTTCTGAAAGCCCGATTTCCTGCTGTTCCCCCGCCAGTTCGACGTCTTCGTCGGTCAGCTCCGACATCGACTGCATCACGGTCTCAAGATCTTCTTCTTCCTTGGTGCTGCCGTATGCCTTCTCAATTCCCGCCAGGATGGAGCTTTCCGAAGCTACAACCGGCTCGATATTGAAACCGGTCATGAACTTGATGTCGTCCATGGCGAAAACATTGGTCGGGTCGACCATGGCGATGGTCAGCGACGCGCCCACCCGGCTCAATGGCAGAATCTGATAGCGCTTGGCGGTCTCAAACGGAATGAGCTTGACGACGGCGGGATCAATCTCAAAGTAGGAGAGATTTATCGCCGGAACGCCGTACTGACGGGAAAGAAAATTGGTGACGTCCTCGTCCGTGAGGAAGCCCAGCTTCACCAGGGCGGAGCCCAGACGACAGCTCTGCTCTTTCTGAGCTTTGGTCGCTTGTTCCAACTGCTCTGGGGTAATGATCTTCTCTTTGACCAGAAGATCACCCAGCCGTTGAGACATACGTCGATCTCCTATCCACGTAGGTGGAACGTCGCCTGACTGTCTGGGCAGGCTTCACGCAAACAGCTGCCGGAACTTGGGAGAGGAATGCAGCCCACTTGCGTTGACATAAATTGTCAACGCAAGCGGATTACCGTACCAGTAACTTTGGTACTTGAACCCGACGCCGGGATTTCGGCTACTGCGCAGCTATGGCCTGAAATCCACGCCAAATGCTGATTTTCTTAATAAAGGGAAGAAGCGGGCAGCCCAGGTACATGCACTTCAGTAAGTCTTCCGCAGAGCGATTAAGGTCGGTTGCGCCTGCGGGGCCGAGCTCGGTTAGACTCGGCACAGAGGATTCCGCCCTTGTCTGGCACGCACAAAGAAAGCGAGCTGCGCCGGTACTTCCGCGCCCTCTACCGGGCGTGGGGCGCCCAGCACTGGTGGCCGGCGGAGACTCAGTTTGAGGTTATCGTCGGGGCTTACCTGACGCAGAATACCGCCTGGATGAATGTGGAGCGCGCGCTCGCTAACCTGCGGGGGGCGAACCTACTGAGCGTCGATGGAATCCGGCGCGTGAAGCTCGACAGATTAGAGCGATTGATTCGGCCTTCAGGGTATTTTCGGCAGAAGGCTGGCCGGCTGAAGACATTTGTCGCCTTTCTTGACAGAGAATACGGCGGCTCTCTCGATCGACTTTTTTCCCAGCCCACCGACCAGCTCCGCGAGGAACTGCTCAACCTAAAAGGCGTGGGGCCGGAAACGGCGGACTCGATCCTCCTCTATGCGGGGAATCATCCTGTTTTTGTGGTGGATGCATACACGCGGCGCATCCTGGCTCGGCACGAAATTCTGCCCGAAAAGGCGGACTATGAGGACGTCCGGAAATTGATGGAGCGTGCCCTGGCCCCACTCGCGCTTGAGCATGGGGAAGAAACTGCAGTTTGCAAGAATCAACATGTGGGGACAGCCGCCCCCGGCTGTCCGGTCGAGCGAAGCTCGACGGCAACGTCTCTCCGAACGAAAGAAGCACGACCTGACCCATCAGCCAGGCAACCGGAGCTCGGCATCCGCGGCGCTGCTCATCCTCCCTCTGCCATGAGCACCGCCAACCGCACGGCGCTGGTCCAGGTCTACAACGAAATGCATGGGCTGCTGGTCGGCGTGGGCAAGCATTTCTGTGGAAAATCACAGCCCAAATGTGACGGATGCCCTTTACAGCCCTTCCTGCCTCGCGGTAATTCATAATCCTTAACCACAGAGGACACGGAGGATCACTGGGACATTGTGACTTCCTCGGTGGCACCCTGTGTCCTCTGTGGTCAGGGTTTTCGTTCTCACTGCCAACTCGGAGGATCGAATGCCAGGATTTCGATGCCATGTTCAGCTTCTGTTCCTGTCTCTCGCGCGGTAACAGATAAGCCTTAACCACAGAGGGCACAGCGGAACACAGAAAACACCACGGTTTCCTCGGTGCGACCCTGTGTCCTCTGTGGTCAGGGTTTTCGTTCTCACTGCCGACTCGGAGGATCGAATGCCAGGATTTCGATGCCTTGTTCAGCTTCTGCTCTTTGTTCTCGCGGCCACCGCGGCGACACCGGGTCCGACCTTGCGCCAGGCCGCTGATCGAGCCAGCTTGCTCGTGGGAACGGCAGTGCGTCCCTCTCAGCTCACTGAGGCAGCTTATTCGGAAACTCTGGCTCGCGAATACAACATGGTCGAGCCGGAAGATGTCATGAAATGGTGGGTCGTGCGCCGGACGCCCGGAGCATTCGATTTCAGCCAGGGAGATCAAGTCGTCGACTTCGCCCAGGCGCACGGAATGAAGGTTCGCGGACACTGCCTGGTGTGGGACCACAACAATCCCGAATGGCTGACGCAAGGCAGCTTCACACCGGAGCAGTTGTCTAATCTGTTGCGGGAGCACATCACCACGATGATGAAACACTACTCTGGCCAGGTCTTTGCATGGGATGTGGTCAATGAGGCCCTGGATGAGAACGGGCGACCCAAAGATTCTCCCTGGTACAACCGGCCGGGCATCGGACTGTCCGGGAAGGGTACCGCGCATATCGAACAAGCGTTCCGCTGGGCGCACGAGGCCGATCCGCATGCCCTGCTGTTCTACAACGAGGCCGAAGGCGAGGGAATGAACCGCAAGTCCGATGCGATTTACGCAATGGTCAAGGATTTTAGGCAGCGTGGCGTTCCGATTGACGGGGTCGGGCTGCAAATGCACATCTCCGGCCTTGATGTGGACACCACAGCCCTTGCGGCCAATATCGCGCGTTTGACCGCGCTGGGTGTTCAGGTTCACATCACAGAACTCGATGTTTCCCTGCCCCTAGACCCGACAACTGGCCAGGCTCGGAAAGATGACCTTGTGCGGCAGGCCGATGTTTATCGCGCTGTGTTTCGAGCCTGCATGCAGAATCCAGGCTGCACGGCAATTCAAACCTGGGGATTTACAGACAAGTACTCCTGGATCGGGTCGCACTCGCATGGCACGCGGGGCGCGGCCTTGCCCTTCGACCGGGCTTACCGGCCCAAACCGGCATATGAAGCCATGATCGAAGAACTGGCCGCCCAACGGCCGAAGAAGCCCTAAGGAAACTCTGACTAAGTTCAATTTTGTCATTCCGAGCGGAGCGGAATTGCCCGGATTTCGGGCAATTCCGCGAAGTCGAGAGCCTGCCCTGAGCGACTGAGCGTAGCGAAGAAGTCGAATGGGAACCTGCTTTTGTTGTTCTTGGACTTAATCAGAGTTTCCCTAACTCCGCCTGCCAATTATCCTTCCCGCCCTTTCCGCATCTATAATGACGACCAGCAAAGGCGTAACGGATTGCGGTCCATATTCCGACTATCCTGCTGAGTTGATGTGATTCAACCGGTTCCAATTCGTCCGGCAAAGAAGCCCAACCGAAGACAAGCCATTGTCTTGCTGGGTATTGCAGTGGGCCTTCTTTTCGCGCTCTTGGCGTCGCAAACCGCCTTCAACAACACAATCCTGAGTGCAGAGACCAATCAGCAGGCGGTGGTTTTCTACGCGCTGTCGCTGCTCATTTCTTTGCTGTTTGTGGCGCTGACTTTTGTCCTGGCGCGCAACTTGCTGAAGTTGTTCGCCGAGCGCCGCATGGGAGTGCTGGGCTCGAAGTTCCGCACGCGAATGGTCGCCGGGGCGTTGCTCCTGTCCTTTGTGCCAGTGATGGTGATGTATTGGTTCGCCTACGGCCTGATGAACCGCTCCATTGACAAGTGGTTCTCTACGCCCGTGGAAGAGGTACGGTCCGACACTCAGTCAATGGCCTCTTTGCTGACCAACTACGCCATGCAAAATGCGCGCGCCGAGGCGGCTGCGATCGCGGCCTCGCCAGAAATCAAGCGGGCCTTCTCCGGGCACAGCTTCACGGGTGTGGTGAGCGAGTTCCAGCGCCACGAACCGACTCTGCAAGGCGGTTTTGCCATCGCCCTGCGGCAAGGCAACGCCGAGGCGAGTTTTAACGCCCCTGCGCCGTGGCCAGTGCTGAGGTCTCGTCTGCCGCTGGACGATGCCGCTGCCGGACGCCCGGCTCAGTTCACCTGGCAGCAGACCGACTACACGCTGGGCAGCGCTCCAGTTGAGGGCGGAGGCGTAATTCTGGCGGCCATTCCGCTGCCCCACGATTTTCCCCGCACCGTACGTCAGGTCGAAGCCAGCCAGCAGCGGTATTTGCAGTTGAGCAGCCAACGCCGGCGCGTGCGCCAGACCTACATGGGCCTGCTCCTGCTGCTGACGATGGTAGTCCTGTTTGTTACGACGTGGCTGGCTCTGTTCTTGGCCAAGCTGGTGACGCGTCCGTTGTCAGCTTTGGCCGAAGCTACTCAAGAGATCTCACGCGGCCGCCTCGACTACCGCGTGGATGTGAGGGCGGCGGATGAGATCGGCGACCTGGTGCGCTCTTTCAACCGCATGGCCGAGGAACTGGAGGCGAGCCGCCGGCAGATTGAAGCTTCTAGCCGCGATCTCAGCGCGGCCAACGCCGAACTCGATCAGCGCCGCCGGCAGATGGAGATTATCCTGGAGAGCATTCCGACCGGCGTGCTCTCGCTCGATGCCGACCGCCGCGTGATTCACGTCAATCACGCACTCTTGCGGATGTTCCATCCCGACCCTGGGCATGACGCTACCGGTACCGTTCTTCTAGGCGCATCGTTGGCCGAGGTATTCCCAGCCGAGGTTCTGGAGGATTTCGAACCGCTGCTGCGCCGAGCTGATCGCATGGGGGTAACCACCAGTCAGTTGGAGATGCAATTGCCCCATGGATCGCTGAATGCAGCCGTCACGGTGGCGACGCTCCGGCATCAGGGAGAACGTTCCGGATATGTGGTCGTGTTTGAGGATCTCTCCGATCTGCTGAAGGCGCAGAAACAGGCGGCGTGGCGGGAGGTGGCACGCCGGGTAGCTCACGAAATCAAGAATCCGCTCACGCCCATCGCGCTCTCGGCGGAGCGAATTCAGCGGCATCTGGACCGCGCCCCGGCGGACGAGGCGGCCTCGCTTGGCATCGTGCGGTCTTGCGCCGAAACCATAGCGGAGGCGGTAGAAACGGTGCGTCGCCTAGTAGATGAATTCTCTACGCTGGCGCGCTTCCCCGTGGCCAATCCGCAACCGGCCGATCTGAATGAAATCGTCGAGGGCGCGCTTTCCATGTTCAATGGCCGGCTCGATGGAATTGGCCTGCACAAGTCGCTGGCCTCGGACCTGCCCAAGGTCATGGCGGACAGCGAAGCAATCAAACGGGCTGTGGCCAATCTGGTAGACAATGCCGCCGAAGCCTTACAAGACTCCCTGCTGCGCGAAATCGAAATCTCGACCTCGGTGGTCGCCAGCCACGACGCCGTGGAGATCGCGGTTGCTGACACCGGACACGGAGTCACTCGCGAGCTGAAGGAGAAGCTTTTCCTGCCTTACTTCTCTACCAAGAAACGCGGCACCGGGCTGGGCTTGGCGATCGTAAGCCGCATCATTGAGGATCACCACGGCTCCATCCGCGTCGAAGAGAACCGCCCCGTCGGAACCCGTTTTATCGTTGAGCTTCCGGTGGTTCTTGAGCCCGCGCCAACAGCGGCCGCACCGCAACATGCATAACGTCTTAATCGTTGACGACGAAGCCGGCATTCGCGATTCGCTGGCCGGCATTCTGGCCGACGAAGGCTACTCTGCCTCATCGGCGGACAGCGGCGAGGCTTGCCTCGATCTGCTGCGCGAGACCGCATTTGACGTGGTTCTGCTCGACATTTGGATGCCGGGGATGGATGGCCTGGAAACGTTGGAGAGAATTCGCGAACTGGCCAACCCTCCTGAAGTCATCATGATCTCCGGACACGGAACGATCGAGACCGCCGTCCGCGCCACGAAGCTAGGCGCTTACGATTTTCTGGAAAAACCGCTCTCGCTCGACAAGACTCTGATCCTGGTCAAGAACGCCATCGAATCGAAAAAGCTCCGCCAGGAAAACCTCGAGTTGAAGAAACAGCTTCTGACGAAGAGCGTCATCGTGGGCAACAGCATTCCCATGAAGGCGCTGCGCCAGCAGATCAGCCTGATGGCCCCCACCAATGGGCGCGTGTTGATCTACGGCGAATCCGGTACGGGCAAGGAACTGGCCGCCCGCGCCATTCATGCCCAGAGCCTGCGCAAGGACGAGACTTTTGTGGAAGTGAATTGCGCCGCGATTCCCGAAGACTTGATCGAAAGCGAGTTGTTTGGGCATTGCAAAGGTTCGTTCGCCGGAGCCGCCAACGACAAGGAAGGACGGTTCCAGAAAGCGCACGGGGGCACGCTGTTTCTCGACGAAGTTGGTGATATGAGTCTGAAGACCCAGTCCAAAGTATTGCGCACCTTGGAGGAACAGCGCTTCACCCCAGTTGGGAGCGAAGAATCGATCACGGTGGACGTGCGGGTGATCGCTTCGACCAACAAGGATCTGGAGGAAGAGATTTCCCGCGGCAACTTTCGCGAGGACCTGTTTTACCGGCTGAACGTGATTCCCTTTTTCGTGCCGCCGCTGCGCGAACGCCGGGAAGACATCCCGCTGCTGGCGCGGCATTTCCTGAAGGAACTGGCGTCTCGTTACGGACGCCGCCCGCGCGAAATCAGTGATGAAGCGATCGAGGTGCTCATGCGTTACTCATGGCCGGGGAATGTGCGCGAGTTGCGCAACGTGATCGAGCGCATCGTGATTATGAACCCCACCACAGCGCGCTTCGACAGCAAGCATCTGCCGCCGCTGGTTTATCGCGAAGGCAGCCGGCGCGCGTCCAAAACGGAATTCTCCACGCTGCACCAGGCGCGCGATGCCTACGAGCGCGACTACATCCTCAAAACGCTCGACCAGAATCACGGCAACGTCAGCCGCACCGCCGAGGTGCTCGGCCTGGAGCGCAGTCATCTTTACAGGAAGATGAAGGCGCTGGGGATTGCGGCGAAGGAGTAAGGATGAGATGCCAAATGCAGGCGAACTGAAGCAGTGGTTTTCTTTTCAAGAATTTTGGCGGTGCGATTCCGTTATGTCGGCCCTTAAGAAACCGTTTCTCATTTGCTGGTTTTGCTTGATGGCAGGAATTGCTCCGGCCCAAAAGACAACGGCCAAGGTATCGCAGAACGAAGCAGTTTTGAGCGCCCAGATGGTCGCCTACTGCGAAATACTGCAGGATCCTCAGAAATTCCAACACAAGATGATCCGCGTACGGGCACTCTACGAAACAGATTTTGAGAAATCGGCCATTACCAGTCCGTCCTGCTATATGCGTTCGCTCATGATATGGATCGACTTCGATCAAGCATGGGAATCTCGAAGCACGTGGCGGGTACGACATGCGCTGTCGCATCAGAGGTGGGGCATTCAGATGGACGTCGTCTTCATCGGGATATTCAAGGCTGATGGCCACTACGGGCACCTGGACATGTACCCGTTTAAGTTGGACGTCTACAAGGTGGAAGCGGCTCGCCCTTCCGGTCGCTTTCGGCCAATGCCTGATTAAATGGCGCTCGGAGAATCCTACCGCTTCACCATGTGGATCTCAGTTCCGTTCTTGCGGAACCTCACTTCGTCCATTAGCTGGTTGATCAGGAAGATGCCGCGGCCGTGGCTGGAATAGAGGTTCTCGCCTACCGTGCAGCTGGGAATCGCACCCGGGTCAAATCCCTCGCCCGGATCGCGCACAATGATGAGGATGCCGCGCTCCTCATCGCAAGCAACCAGGCACTCGACAACTTTAGTGGGGTCTTCTTTGGCGCCGTGGACGACGGCGTTGGCCAGCGCCTCTTGCAGCGCCAGTTCGATGGCGTCTTCTTTACCGTCGACGCACTTCATCTGGCGAATCGACTCCATCACTTGTTCTACCACCGGGCCTACCGAATTCCGGTTCGCGGCCAGCGTCACGCGCACACGCAGATTCAGCCGTTCCGGATCGAAGTCGTGTTCCTTCAGCTGCTCCTCGGGAGGTACCCCAGATGCCATGGCGGGTTTGATTTATCCTTGCCGGCTCAAAACGCCCTATGAATTCTACTGAGAAACCAGTGGCGACGGCAATGCGGGTCTCACTTGAGCAGCTGGGCAACTTCAGTCTTCTGTTTTGTTTCGACCATGCATGAAAGTGCTCGTTGGAGCAGTCTGCTCTTCCATGCGGTGCTCGAGTTGGCGGCGCCAGTCCAGTTCCTCCACAAAACCGCGAGATTCACGCCATCCCGGCTGGACCTTCACATAGAGTTCCAGAAATACCCTGGTTTCCAACATGCGCTCGATCTGCACCCGCGCGGCGGTGCCGATTTTCTTGAGCATCTGGCCGCCCTTGCCCACCAGAATTCCCTTCTGCCCCCCGCGCTCGCAGTAGATCGTGGCCGCTATGCGCGTGAGCTTCCCGCCTTCTTCAAAGCTGTCGACGATGACGGTGGTCGCATACGGAATCTCCTCCTTGGTGTTCACGAGAACCTGCTCACGAATAATCTCGGCCGCCATGAAGCGTGCAGGCTGATCGGTGATCTGGTCCTCTGGGAAATAGGCTGGTCCTGCGGGCAGAGCGTTCATCACCAATTGCAGAAGCAAATCGAGCCCCCTGCGCTTGAGCGCCGAAATGGGGATAACTTCACTGAAGTCGTAGAGCTTGCGAGATTCTTCAATCAGCGGCAAAAGGCGAGCTTTGTCGGCAATCAAGTCGATCTTGTTCAGGACGAGAAATGCCTTGCTCCCTGATTGCTTCAGCAGATCAAGCGCAAACTGGTCGCGCGGATCGAACTTGTGTGTGACGTCCATGAGGACCAGCACCAGATCGCAGCCTTCGAGCGCTTCCCGAACTTCCACCATCATCTTGCGGCCGAGCGAACTGTCGGGCTTGTAAACACCGGGCGTATCGATGAGGACGATCTGGGCGCCGTCGTCGCCTTTGCCCTTTGCGACGTGAACGATACCTTGAATGCGGTTGCGCGTGGTCTGCGGCTTCGGCGAAATGATCGCTACCTTCTCGCCTACGAGCGCATTGAGCAGCGTGGACTTGCCGGCGTTGGGGCGGCCGAGGATGCAAACGAAGCCGGAGCGAAAAGGCATGAGAGAGCTGTGAGCTATGAGCTGTGAGCTATGAGCAGTGAGCCACGAGCCAGCAACGATGAGGATCGCTTGTTGGCTCATAGCTCACTGCTCATCGCTCATAGCTCTATATCAGTTTCAACTGCCGGGGCTGCGCCGCGGTCACCCGCACCCGCTCCACCTTGCGGTCGGTGGCATCCAGCACTTCGAAGCGCAAGCCGTCTTCTTCTACAATTTCGCCCTTGCGCGGAATACGCCCGGCAAGTTCGCTGACGAGACCCGCAATCGTGGCGGATTCTCTGCCTTCCGGCTTGGTACCGAAAAGTTCGTCCAGGCGATCCACATCCGTCCCGCCGGAAACGATGAAGGAACGCTCGCCCTCCGGGACAACTTCCGGTTTGTCGTACTCGTGTCGAATTTCGCCCACGATCTCTTCCACCAGGTCCTCGACCGTAACCAGTCCGGCCACGCCGCCGTACTCATCCACCACAATTGCCATGCGGAGCTTCTGCTTCTGCATCTCGCGCAGCAGGTCGCTTCCCAACTTGCTCTCGGGAACAAAGTAAACGTCACGGCGCATGATCGTATCGAGCCGCGTGTGCGCCTCGCTATCCGGCACCTGCAAGACGTCCTGATCGTAGACAATTCCCTTGATGTTATGAATGCTTCCCTCGTACACCGGAACACGGGAATAGTGCTTGGTGCGCAGCATTTCGATGAAGCGCTCCACCGTGGTGCTGGTGGGAACAGCAAACATGGCCGGGCGTGGCTTCATGGCTTCGCGCACTGTTTTGCCGCTGAATTCCACAACCGACTGGATCAGATCGCGGTCGCCTTCCTGGATGATGCCTTCTTCCTGGCCGGCCTCAATGAGAGCGTCTACAGCCTCGGCGGGGCTCTCCGATTTCTCGGTCGTGCTCTGCCTGGTCAGCGATGCCACTGACTGCAGAAAACCCAGGACGAGCGTGAGCGGACTCACGAGGTAGATCAGAACCTTCAGGAATGTTGTCCAGCGAATTAACCACTCTCCCTTGGTGCGTGAGAAGAACACAAAGGGCAGGAAGCGATTGCACAAGATCACAATCAGAATCAAAACGATCGCCGCCTGGAGAATCTCGGCCAAGCTCCATCGCTGATCACCGAACACGATGAAGCCGACGAGCAAAGCGATGGCTGCCATGGTCAACTGCGTAAGCACTGCCATCGCGACAGCAGCCCGGCTTCGGCTCACCCTAAATCGCGGCTCGACTTTCTGCTCGAAAACATCAATGTTGTCCTGAAACTCACGGGAAAGAAATCTGCCCGCTTCCTGATAGACGCGATCCACATAAGAGACCAGCGTGAGCAGTCCCATCAGCAAGAGCAGCGCGGCCAAGACGGAGAGATTCATGACGTCCTCCGCGATCGTGACCGTGCCTCGCCGTCGGTCTTCTTCCGAGAGTTCCGCCGAATAGGTTGGGCTCGCTCAATCAAGCCAAGCGGCAAGTTGAACTTCCGGCGCAGTTTGATTTCCTCGCGCGCCATTGCTCCATTATCGCGCTCGTGGTCAAAGCCCGCCAGGTGAAGGATTCCGTGCAGTGTCAGGATGTTCACCTCAGTCGCAGGCGAATGACCGAGCCGGTCTGCGTTCTGCATCGCGATGTTTGCGGAGATGGCAATTTCGCCGGCCAGGGCGGACTTGTTAGGGCGTCCGGATACCGGCAATGGCGACGGGAATGACAACACGTCGGTGGCCTGATTCTTGCCTCGAAACTGGCGATTGAGCCCGCGCACTGCCGAACTGGTGGTTACCAGGACGTTGATCGGGGCGCGCAACCGGACTGCGCGTCGTGCTCGCAACACGAATCGCTCCAGCGATTTCTCGCTCAGCGCGGGCACGTTCTTCTGAAAGATGACCACCGCGCTCTGCTCCAGTCGTTCCCGCCTGCTCGCCTCAAAACAAATGGGAGAGCCTCATGCGAGACCCTCCCATCATAGCTTGCCGCTATCCTTCGGTCGGCTTCGACGCAGTCTTCTCTCCGTTCGCTGCCGCAGGCTTCCCGTTTGAATTCGTGGCCTCTGCGCTCTTGGCCTCCGTCAACAAAAGCATCTGCTGCTCAGCAATCCTCGCTTTGTGCTCGTCGTAGGCGCGCACGATGCGCTGCACTAGTTGATGCCGTACGACGTCGGTCTCATCGAAATGCACAAACGCCAGGCCGTCGACAGTCTTCAGAACGTCAATCGCCTCCAGCAACCCGCTGCGGCGCGCGCTGGGCAAGTCAATCTGCGTGATGTCTCCCGTGATAACCGCCTTTGAGTTGAATCCCAGGCGGGTCACAAACATCTTCATCTGCTCGGAGGTCGTGTTCTGCGCTTCGTCGAGAATCACGAACGAATCATTCAGCGTGCGCCCGCGCATGAAGGCAATCGGAGCAATCTCGATGACGTTTTTCTCCAAGTAGCGATCCACTTTCTCGGGATCGAGCATGTCATAGAGCGCGTCGTACAGCGGACGCAGATAGGGGTCGATCTTGTCTTGCAGCGTACCTGGCAGAAATCCCAGCCGCTCGCCGGCTTCCACTGCTGGACGCGCCAGGATAATGCGGTTTACGCGCTTGGCCAGCAACGCCGAAATGGCCATCGCCACAGCGAGGTAAGTCTTCCCTGTGCCCGCCGGCCCAATTCCAAACACCATGTCATGCTTCTCTATTGCTTCCAGATACCGGCGCTGGTTGCTGCTTTTGGGCTGGACCGTGCGCCGCCCGAAGGACCGCTGCCGCCCGGCCTCGGCCAGCCCGCGAAGCGTCGTAGATGAATCGGAAGTCAGCACGCGCAGCATGCTGTTGAGATCCCCGTTGTTGAAGCTGTAGCCGGAGCGCTGCAGGCTTTCGTAGTCGGCAAAAACCTGCTCCGCGCGGGCTACATCGCGCGCCGCACCTTCCAGTTCGATGGCATTCGACCGCAAATTGATGGTGATGTTAAGCCCGTCTTCCAGCAACCGCACATTCTCGTCGCGCGTGCCAAACAGAGTCTCGATGTTGGGACTGATCCCGATGCTCTTCTTCATGCTTGTGTATTTGTGGTGTGGGTCCGGGTTCGAGAACCGGACGGGCCAAGCAAAGCTCGGCAGGCTCGTGACGGCACAGGATTATGCTCAGAGACGGGAGAAACCGGAATGTTCGCGCCCTTGGGGCGAGCAACTACCATTGGTTAAAGCGTACCCCGGAGCG
>Ga0187771_10000296_pt1 | contig 29376 bp, 27 predicted proteins | sample 0116_SJ02_MP15_1_FD_133139 | JGI IMG/M metagenome (GOLD analysis project Ga0187771, IMG submission 133139) | Tropical peat soil microbial communities from peatlands in Department of Meta, Colombia - 0116_SJ02_MP15_10_MG | ecosystem: Environmental > Terrestrial > Soil > Wetlands > Peat | place... | reverse complement strand
TCCGAGCGAGCGCCGACCCAATGCCTCCAGAGTAATCCCTCTGGAGATCTCTGTCCGAATCGCTCCTTTGTGATTATCAAGAGCGACCCGCACTTCCTCGGGACGATGCGATAGGCTGGCCATAGCGACGACGAGCTCGCTTCTGGAATACCGGATGAAGGAGAGCACTCTAGTGTTAGGCTGTTCGAGAAACTGGAAGCGCCCTGTTCTCAGGACTGGTAACCGCGACGCAGTTCCGATGAGCCGCCTTGTCCACTCGAAGAGGGATGACTCGTCATGTCTCTGGCTCAGCGCGTTGACCGTCCTGCAATCGTATGGAGGATCGGAGATCACCGGCAAGTACAATCTAGAAGGATTCGCGACTGAGAATCCGGCGTTCAGCCCGGAGCTCCACTGCATGGGGGTCCTGACTCCGCCCCTATCTGGGAGACGACAGTTATCCCCCATGCCGATCTCGTCTCCGTAGTAGAGAACGGGGGTCCCGGGGAGCGTGAACAGCAGGAAGTTCATCAGCTCGATTTTCGACCTGTCGTTCCCTAGGAGGGGTGCCAGTCGGCGCCTGATCCCTCGGTTGAGCCTGCAATTCTCGTCCTTTGCGTATGCAAGGTACATCCGATCCCTCTGCTCCTCTGGGACCATCTCCAAGGACAGCTGATCGTGGTTCCTAAGGAAGGTCGCCCACTGGCAGGTCTTCGGTATAGGGGGGGTTTCTTCGTACACGCTCCTTATGACGGATCCATCCTCCAGCTCTAGTGCCTCGAACAGGCTCAGAGTAAGCGGGAACTGGAAGGCCATGTTGCATTCGTTTCCCGAACCGAAATAAGCGACCTCCTCTGGCGGCAGCTGGTCGGCCTCGGCGAGCAGCATCTTGTCCTTGAACTTGTCGTCCACGTGCAAACGCAACTTCTTCAGGAACTCATGGGTCTCAGGGAGGTTCTCGCATGGCGTCCCCTCTCTTTCGAAGAGGTAGGGAACAGCGTCGAGACGCATTCCGTCGACTCCCAGGCCAAACCAGAAGTCGACGACGTCGAGCAGGGCCTCCTGCACATCTTGCGAATCCAAGTTAAGGTCGGGCTGATGAGAGAAGAATCGGTGCCAGTAGTAGGCATTGGCCACAGGGTCCCAAGCCCAGTTCGACTTCTCGAAGTCGCTGAAGATCACTCTCACCCCCCTGTATCTGTCGGGCGTGTCGCTCCACACGTAGAACTCCCTCCACTTTGTGCCAGGCTTCGCGGTCCTCGACCTCTGAAACCATTGATGTCGAACAGAGGTGTGGTTCAAGACCAGCTCGGTGATGACCCGTAGGCCCAGCCCGTGGGCGGTCTTTAGGAACTCCTTGAAGTCGTCGAGGCTTCCGTATGAGGGGTGAACGTCCTTGTAGTCGGCCACGTCGTATCCTTCATCCTTGAGAGGGGAAGGATAGAAAGGAAGTAGCCATAGGGCTGTGACGCCCAGCTCGGCCAGATACGGGAGCTTTTGCGTGAGGCCTTGAAAGTCGCCGACCCCGTCGCCATTGGAATCGTAAAATCCCCGGACATGGACTTCGTAGATGATGGCCTCCTTGTACCAGGGGAGGTTGCCCATGCCCGATTTGTTTGACATCTACTTCTCACATCACTGGGATGGACGGGCGACGCATGCCCCAGTCAGTGGAGTGACGTAGGTTCGTTCACACTCGAGGTGCGTCGCACCATCACCGAGCGGATGGCGACAGCCACCTCTATTAAACTTGGGACGGCGAAGTCCTATGGCTCCTTCGTCGTACGGCCCCGACCGCCATCTGATCGTCTTCCTGCGTCGCAGATGAGTTCGATAAGTTGAGGGTCGGTGGCTTGGGTTCTGATGAGACCGGACGACACCCGGAATCAGGGGAGTCGATGTCTGCAGGTTAGCCGGCCTGCAGGCGCAAGAGAGGCAACGTTAATGCTAATTAGAGGCTCTCCTGACCTCAAGTCGTGCGCCTCACCGTTCCGCTTCCTGCCTGCAAATTCTACAGGAGGTCTGACGGTTGAGGATCTTGATGCTTACATGGGAGTATCCTCCCCGTATAATCGGCGGGATAGCCCGCCATGTGGAGGGCCTGGCTAGGGAGCTATCCTTCAGAAATGAGGTGCACATTGTGACGCTGGATTTCCCTGGCTCTCCCCCTCTTGAGCAGAAGGGCTCCCTCTACATCCATCGGGTTCCCGTGGAGATTCCATCGCCCACCTTTCACACTTGGGTCCTGATGTTCAACCATTTCTTTGAGAAGCGTGTGGGGCAAATCGCACATGCCTATGGCCCTCCCGATGTCGTGCATACCCACGATTGGCTGACGGTGACATCCGGCGTCGCAACCAAGCACCTACTGAGGCGGCCGCTAGTGATGACCTTCCACAGCACGGAGGCGAAGAGGTCCTCAGGATCTACCTCCCCCGAATCGAACTTGGTGAACGGCCTTGAGTGGTGGGGCGCGTTCGAATCGACCAGGGTGATCACCATCAGCAGGTCCATGGTGGCGCATCTGGAGACCCAATTTCAAATCCCAGCCTCGAAGATCGCTTCCATCTACAACGCGGTGGATATGGAGAAGTTCAGCGGGTCCGTCGACAGAGAAGCGGTTAGGAGAAGGTGGAGGGTTGAACCTGGAGAGAAGCTAATCGCGGCAGTGGGGCGACTTACTGCCCAAAAAGGGTTCGACAACCTGGTGAGGGCCTTCCCCCTTGTGCTTCAGAAGGTTCCACGATGTAGGCTTCTCATAATGGGCGAGGGTTACATGAGGACGGAGTTGCAGGCGCTCGCCCGAGAGCGAGGCGTCGCCGATAGGACCATATTGGGGGGATTCGTCGGCGACCGCGATCTTTCTGATGCATTAAAGTCTTCTGATGTGGTGGTGATTCCGTCTCGCTTCGAGCCATTTGGAATCACGGCGTTGGAGGCCATGGCAGCCGGGGCCCCATTGGCCGTGTCGAAAGTCGACGGGCTGGCAGAAATAGTCCAGAACGAGGTGGACGGGCTTCAGTTTGTTCCAGAGGACATTGGCGGAATGGCAGACGCAATCGTTCGTTTGCTCATGGACGGCCCGTTGGCGAGCAGGCTCGCCTCTAACGGTATGGAAAAGGCAAAAAGGTACAGTTGGTCTAGCGTCGCTGAGAGGACGGAGGAGGTCTACGAAGCGGCGATGAGGGATGCCAAGTATGAGTGAATTGGGCAAGAAAGTCCTTTCGGCCCTCCTTATTGTGGGCGCGCAGTCACGTGAGATGTCTGAATCTGCAGCCCACTTGGCGAGCAGGCTCGAACTGCAAGCAGGCTCGCTGGAGAAGGACCTTAGAGACCTCCAGGCAAAGGGATACGTCACCCTATTCGAGAAGGATGGGACCCTTATGGTGTACCTGACCACCATCGGCATCGTAACTGCCTCATCGACTTACTCATAGATCGCAGCTCGCGACGATGGTGAACGTTCTTATGCGACGAAAGATGCCACTAGGGTGACTGACGACTCGGTTGTTCATGTTGGCGGCCCCTAACCTAGCCCCCCCGACTAGCCCTCAGGAGGGACCCGACTGATGAAGGTCACCGACGCTTGGCGCCTTAGCAGGGTTCCTTACGGGGAAGTGGCGTACAGGTCGCTGGCCCAGACCCGCAGTGGAATGTGGTGGGGCTCCTTCGGCAGAGGCGACCAAGACAAGGCGATGCAAGACGATGCCGAGTTCGTCCTGAGGGCTTTGCGAATCGCTAGGTTCGACAAAGTTATAGTGGCGGCGATCAGCGTCATAGCGTCGCTCATCCCGTTCTGGTCCTTTCACTTTGCTAGTAACGGAGTTGCCTTGGCTGGGGCCGTGACCCTGGGCCTCGCGGCCTCTTTTGCCTTCGTGATGCTCTATTCAGTTCAAACACTTTCCTCGTTCCTCAAGGCCGAGTCATGGTCTCTTCTTTCAAGCCTTCCAATAGAGAGGGGAGACCTGTCGGCCATAACCCTGTTCTCCTTCGTTAGGACGGTCGACTATATGGTGGTGGGAGCGATTATCAGCCAGGTGGTCATCGTCGCCTTGCTCACTCGCTCTATGCTCGGAGTCCTCGTCATGCTCTTCGCGTCGGCGGTCAACATGGCGATTGCGGTGACCCTATCCCTCTGGTTCTCGAAGCTCTTCTACGGCAGCCTTGGGAGAGGGGGACGATCCCGCCGATGGACGGCACTTAGGGCGATATTCCTCGGCCTGTGGGGGCTTCTGGTCGTCTCCCTTGGGTTCATGTTCAGCGGCACAAGTTACCTGATGCCCTACTTAAACGACGCACTTCTCGAAGGGGGGAAGGGGCTCTCAACTTGGCTCGCCACGGTGTATCCTTTCTCTCTTTCCATAGTCGTCGCGGCAGGCACTGGAGGCACCCTTGGTGCGCAGCCAATCACATTGGCCGCCGTCGCTTCCTTATTCTATGCCGTGCTTGCGCTTCTCCTCTTGAGATGGGGGGCCGCCGCCATCAGGGAGATGTCCTTGGCAGCGGGCTCCGCTCAGCCAACAATCAAAGTGGAGGACTTCGATCTTAACGTGAGGGGGCCTCTGGCAGGGTACATCTGGAAGGACGTCAGGGCTTCGTCCAGGAACCCGGCAACGGCCTTCTTCTATGTGCTTCCCGCCTTTGAAACGGTGATAGTCCTAATCTCTACGTTGACTCTCCCCTTCCTTAGGGCTGCCGTCGTGATGGTGGCGGCGGCGATGGGAGGCTCTTTTGCTCTATTCATTCCTCTCGGCCTGCTGACCGCGGAGGGTTCCGGCATATCGTACACCAAGGGTCTGCCGTTGAAGGTATGGACCATAGTTTCCGCGAAGGCTTCGATCGCGGTCCTCGGGTTCCTACCGGTGCCGGTCGCTTTGATTGCTCTGACCTTGGTCAAGCCAGCGACCTCGCCCTTGGTGCTTTTCCTTCCCCTTGAGCTCGTGGCCTCGGTCGCCGCAGGCAGCCTTGTGGAGGTATGGCTCTTTTTAGGGCTGTCTGCTCAGACGAGGACATCAGCGGTCCTCCATGATCTAGTTCGGCTCCTGGCCGGAGTCTCACTCTTGTTGCTACCTGAGGTGGCGTATTTGGGCGCCTACTTCCTAACGTATGGCCATGCGCCGGCCGTGATAGCCGGCGGGGCGGCGGCTGTGGTCGAGCTGCTAGCCGTCGTCGCATTCCTAAGGCGCTCCTGACTTCGCGAATATCGTTCGCCTCCTCCGAAGACGCTGCGACGACACATAAATACCGGGAGGCCTCAATCGAAACTGACATGCGCCTAGGGATGTTCCTCGCGGGGATGATTCTGTTGCTCATCGGCGGGTTCGCTGGCGTGACCGGCTACCAGTACCTGTCATCGGTTGGGGCGACTCTTGAGAATCTCCTGACCTCCATGCCTAACCTTAACACGGTATTAGGCCAGATGACCGTTGCCGCCGTGGGAGGGGCGTTGGTCGCGCTTTTAGGCATCGGGCTCATCATTGGAGGAGCTGCAAGCAGGATCACAATAAGATCGGCGGATCCGCTGGTGTTGCGTTCGATGACCGAGAAGGAGCCCGTCCCCTCGCCCAACGGCTACCCCGAAAACGTGGTGTTTTGCCCGAGTTGCGGGCGCCCTGTGAGTATGAGAGACGATTTTTGCTCTGTATGCGGAGCTAAGGTCCGCTAGCTCCACGAATGCCTGAGGGTTACAGAGCCGGGAAGCGAACTAGTTGCCGCGCAAGACGCCACGGCCGACGCTCCACCTCAAGACATTCAACGTTGTGCGCTGCCCACGCTGCAAGTTCGTCCAAGGCATACGAAAGAATGGAGCATGTAAGTCCTGTGGCGGTAAGCTCGATGCCTCCAAGCTGCAGATACTCGGATCCACCAATAAGGTCACTGAAGTACCCGCGCTAGTGCGGCGGCTAAAGGAGTCTTTGTCCACGAAATAGGCCGCCCAGGGATTGAATGGGAGCAATACGCTTATCTCCGCTGGAAGGAATGGAGAACTGTATCATGTGAAACCCGAACGGCTCACTAGAAGAAAGCTGGGGGAGGGTGCAAGGGCCGCCTCGGAGGCCTCTGCCTACGATGTCTACAGCAGAAGCTACGACGCCCTGTATCGAAAAGAGCAGGAGGCCAAGCTCAAGGCAGCGCTCAGCGCGGGATGGTCGACGGGAGACAGGCTGGTGGACTTCGGATGTGGGACGGCGCTGCTGACCAACAGCCTTGCCGGAGGCTGCGATATGGCGGTAGGTCTAGATGTGTCCGAGGGGATGCTTGGAAGGGCGAAACGGAGAACCCGGGTGGAGCTCGTATTGGCAGATGCCGCATTTGTGCCCTTCCGCAATTCGGCCTTCACCGCCGGTTGTTGCTTCACTTCGTTTCACAACTTCCGCATGAAGAAGAAGGCAATCGATGGTATGGTGGCCTCGGTACACGAAGGAGGCTCGATGCTCTTCTCTTTGCTTGCCCGTGGAAGGGCGTCGAAGGATGAATGGCGGGTCACGAGTGAAAGGAGACTGGAAGTCAGGGTCAAGGTCCAGGTTGGGAACGACCTCTTAGTCATCACCAGAAGGCTCTAGAGGCCCGTCGGCTCGCCATAGCATTAACTTTAAATCGAATACAGGGGAGGACGAATCCAGAAAGGACCTTGACATTCTGCACCAAGTGCGGGGCTGAGATTCAAGAAGGCGCCATGTTCTGCGTGAAATGCGGGACTCCTGTGCAGCAGGGCGCAGCTCCCCCGCCCACCTCGGCTCCACCGAGCTGGCAGAGCCGACGCGAAGAGAGGAGAGCCCAGAGGCGCAACGAAAAGCAGGAGAAATACGAAAAGCATGAGAAGGCGGAAAAGCACGAGAAAGGAGAGAAGCAAGAGAAGGGGACGCTAGGCGGCGCCTTGATCGGAGGACTAGTCTTAATCTTCTTGGGCGTGGTCTTCTTCCTTGCGCACTACTTTAGTTTCAGCGCAAGCAATTGGTGGGCCCTGATTTTCGTGGTTCTGGGTTTCTTCCTGGTGGTCAACGACCTGTATTACATCGCGAAGGGCGCGAGAAGGGGCGCGGGCATCATAGGTGGGCTTATACTCCTAACCATCGGCTACGCGCTCTATACCAACATCACGTATTGGTGGCCCCTGGTGCTGGTAGCGATTGGATTGGGGATCATTGCGTCTGCGGTCCTGGCCCATTCGGGGAATCCCGTTCCGAAGTCTACGGTCTAGGAGGCCCATGAGGCGAAGGCGCGGTAGAGCCTGTGCTCTAGCATTACGCTCGGGCTCGCGCGCCCGAAGATACGGAAGTAGTTTGGACCTAGACACTCGACGAAGTCGCCTATGTCGTACCGCGGGAAGACCGGTGTGGACACGATGAGGCGGCCCCACTTCCCTCGTTCCAGCGTATGGAGAGGGACGAACTTGCCTCTGACCTTGGCTTCGAAGACGTAGGCGTCGTAATTTGGGACGACGTAGGGATAGGAGTCCAGCTGCTGGGCAAAGACCCCTTCGGTAGCCGAGTAGATCTCCCTCACCGGTGCCTTCCCGAAAAGCCGCTGGAGCTGCGGGCCGTAGACGGAATGGGTCTTGGCTACGCTCGTGCAGAAGAGCGCCTTCAACTTCCAGATGTCGTGCGGAGGCCGGCCATGGTGGGATATGACATGGCGACCGAAGGCCAAGATGACAGGGGTAACTCCCATCACCGCAACTACGGGGAGCTCCTTGGTCCGTTCATAGGCCAGGTCGAACCTCCTCCGCCAATCCTCCCTGCTTATCCCAGGACCTAGAGTGTCTATTTCATCCTGCGATGGGACGAGGCCTCCTACGCCCAGGGTGGGCTTGAGCTTGGCGTAGGTCCCCGAGCTATATCCATACTTCGTGATTCCGCTGGGCGTAGAAACTTGAGTGACGACCGATGGGAAGTTGAGGTTCAGCACATTCCCATCGAGGAGAGAAGGGTCGTCAGTCCTGTAGGCCTGACAGATGAGCTCTCTCGCTCCACATTCAAAGACGCGGTCGAGGTGGGCCGGAGTGCAGGGGACGACTTTCGACCTACCAGTGGTACCTCTGGTCATCGCGTAGGCTAGGGGCTTCGCTGAACAGATGTAGCTAGGGTCGCCATATAGGGACCGTTCCACCATCGGAGCGTATCCTTCGTAGTTCAGAACGGGGAAGGCTTTGACGAACTCGGGCATGGTGGAGATCTCTAGGGCCCCCTTTTCCGCTCCGTAGCCTGTCTTGGCGTACTCATCGAGGAGGCAACGTAGCGACGCTTCTTGGGCGGAGGCCGGATTGCGAATCGAAATGAACCATTTGGAAAGGAGTTGCTCGAGGAGGCCCTTCTGGTCCGACATCTGACGTCGCCAATCAGCGGGGGTCAGCTGGCGGCCTTAAGTTCCTTCTCCAATTGCGATATCTTCCACTGGATGGAGATGATATCCTTGGAATTGTCGTAGTCCCTCAGCTCGTTTCCGCACTCGGGACAGCGAAAGGCTAGGTCCATGGCGTCGTCGAAGGTCCTCTTCTTACAGGTCTGCGTGCCGCAGAAGAAGAACTTGTTTCCTGCTTCGTAGTCAAGGCGCTGTTTGAGCCTGCTGAGGATCTTCCTCTTCTTATTGCTCAGGAAGGCGTCCACTTGGTCCGTCTGTGCCCGCCATTGGTAGACGTACCACCCCCTCTTTGGGTCCTTGACTCGGATCCCGGTGATCAGGGACTTGCCGAAGAGGTCGTAGAGTACCCTTCGTACGACGTTTATCTTGAGGCCAGTGGCGCTCGCGATCTCCTCGTCTGTAGCGTTCTCGTTGTTCAAGAGGGCACGGGCTACCTTTACGTACTCCTCGCCTCCAAGGAGGCCGGACACCTTGACGAAAGAGTCTTCGTATTGTAGTCTCTTCAAGAAGCGATACTCCTGTCCTTAGGATGTGTTGTAAGGGCATCGATAGACTTTAAAACATTACCATGGGCGTCTATCTTGCGCCTTGCCCAGGCTCTTTGTCTTCAGGCTCTCTCATAGGCCCAGCAGGGACAAGAGGATAACCACGCACTGTGCCCTGGTAGCCAGGGCGTTTGGGGCCGACTCGATGGTCTTTTCAGGCGAGCCTGATGATTCTCTGATCGCTAGGCTTGATAAGGTGGCAGAAAGCTGGGGAGGGAGTTTCTCCATTAAGTACGAGCCAAATTGGGAGGCATACATCAAGAAGTGGAAGGGGGAGGGCGGAGTGGTCGTTCACTGCACAATGTACGGCGAGAGGATTCAGGACAGAATCTCGACAATCAGGAAGGCTGCCCAAAATCGGGACCTCCTAGTGGTTGTAGGTGGAGAGAAGGTGCCAGGATCGATGTTCAGGTTGGCCGACTTTAACATAGCGATTACCAGCCAACCCCATTCGGAAGTGGCCGCGCTGGCCGTCTTCTTGGACAGGCTGAAGAAGGGAGGAGAGCTCGAGCTTGAACACGATCGGGCCAAGCTGAAGATAGTCCCCCAGAAGGCCGGGAAGAAACTACTCGCCGGCATCTGAACTCCGGACGGCGCCAGGTGCAAGCTCGTGGAGGGCCCACTCAGGGCCCAGTATGACTAGGCGGACCTTGCCTCCTTCCTCGGCCGTTTTCTCCACACGGACCACGCTGCCGAAGAACTTGGCTTTCTCAAAGACCGAGGAGGCCTTCTCTGTGGGCAGGATTAGCTCGAGCTCCGCCGCTTCTTGAATGCCCTTCTTGACGACCGACAGGAGCTCCTTGATACCTTCGCCCGTCTTGGCCGAAACGAACACCACTGCCTGGGCCCATGGCTCTAACTCGGCTGCCCTCCTTCTTGCCTCCTCGATGCCAACGAGGTCGACCTTGTTCATGACGACGACGGTCTTGTGCTGCGACACGTTGAGGTCAGCTAGCGTGTCCAGGCAAGTCTGGTACTTGACCCGGAACCTGTCTTCGGGGTCGCTTACGTCGACGACCAAGAGGACCAAGTCGGCGTAGGTCAGTTCGTCCAAGGTCGACTTGAAGGCCTCTATCATATAGTGGGGCAATCGGCTGATGAAGCCGACAGTATCAGAGAGGAGGACCGGAACATCCCCTATCTCTAGCCGCCTCGTGGTGGTGGTCAGGGTGCTGAACATCTTCCCCAAGACAGGCTGGTTCTCGTCGACTAGCCTGTTAAAGAGGGTCGTCTTGCCGGCAGAGGTGTAGCCTGACAGCGAGGCTATTGAAAGGTGGTTTCTAGCGCGCTCCGACCTGAAGACTTCTCTCCTCTTGTCGAGGACAGCCAGCTTTCTGCGAGTGGCGTCGAGTCGTCCTTTGATGTTTCGGTAGTACTTCTCCACCTCATAGCTTCCAAACCCAAACATGCCGGGCTGCTCGCCCATCCGAACGAAGCGCACGTAATCGCGGACCCTTGGAAGCTCATAGGTCAGTTCGGCGACCTTAATCTGAAGGATGGCCTCTTGAGTCGTAGCCCTGGCCTTGAAGATCTCGAGAACTAGCTTCTCTCTGTCGAGTATCTCGCAGCCGCAGTGCTTGCTCAGGTTGTAGCTCTCTTGGACGGATAGCTTGTCATCGACTATGACGGTGTCGACACGGAGGTCAGCAGCAGCCTGCTTCGCTTCGTCAGCTTTCCCTTCTCCGACGCCGAACCGGCCGTGCCGCAGTTGCCGCATGAGGATTACCCTGACGGGTTGGTAGCCGCCAGCTACGCACAGGCCCTTCGCTTCTTCAAGGCTGTCTGGAAACTTGTAGGAGATGAGGACGGCTGGCTTTAACGGCAATGAAAAGACCCTTTCACGACGAGTCGGCTTCGAAGAGGCGGATTTTCATCAGATGCTCGAGCTTCTTGGCAAGCGTGACGCTGGGCTTGAGCTTGCCGCTTTCTAGCTTGCCCACCACGGAAGACTTCTCGTTGAGCTTCATCCCAAGCTGCTCCTGCGTCAGGCCTGAGGCCTCTCTAGCCTTCCGGATCACTGCGGCAAAGTCTTCTCTAAGAACCAACTCATCGTCAGGAATGACTGCTGCCGGCCTCCTGTAGACGCGCATGGTGGACTCGGAAGGGGCCTGAGGGGCGGAGGGGATAGTGACGGCGTCCCTCGCCGGGCGGCCCAGCCTGGAGCACCTGCCACAGACGATCATGACGGCCCCGTCCACCTCAATTCGGTGACTCTCCCCCATGATGTTGCTGCCGCAGATTTCACACTTGGCCATAACTCGTCATTTTGCAATAGGTCCGCTTGTTTATTAAAGCTATTAGCTTTAACAGGGCGGATGAATCCGGTCGACCGACTTCAGCTGGAGGCCACCCTCGAGTACTTCTATGGGAAGGGAGCAGCAAAGCACCTCCCTTGGACGAGGGTCTCCTGCCAGAGGTCGAGGAGAAGCCAGAGGTTGAAGAAGGTGCTACTCGATGGCAGGCTTTTCGCCACCGTCAGGGAGGACGGCAGCGTCGCGTTCAGCTTGGAATGCGCGAGATACCTCGTGAGGAGCGCAGCCTTCAAAGAGAGCTGCATAGTGGTCAACGATGATGCCGCCCAATTTGTAGTCAGGGGGAAATCTCTATTCTCGAAGCATGTCGTGAAGGCAGGTAAGAATGTCAAACCCGGCCTGGAGGTAGGGCTCTTGGACAGAGAGGGCAAACTCCTTGCCGTGGGCAAGGCCATCCTCCCCAGAGAGTACATGGGCAGGATTCAAAGTGGGGCGGCGGTGAGAGTAAGAGAAGGGATTCTGTCGGCGGGCGGAGGAAAGGATTTAAGCTCCGAAACTGGAGACCCAGCTTTGAAATGATGGACAACAGGCAGGCCCGGAGGATGATGGAGAGGATGGGCCTGAACATGAATGAAATCAAGGACGTCAAGGAAGTCATCATCCTGACGCCTGAGAAGGAGATCCATCTTGAGAAGGCCTCGGTCTTTGAGATAAAGGCCAAGGACACGCGTGTCTTCCAAGTCACCGCAGAGTCGGTCACGGAGAAGGCGGTCGCAGTCCCCAAATTCACGGAAGAGGACGTCTCCCTGGTCATGACAAGCGCAAGCGTCGGGAGAGAGAAGGCCGTGTCTGCCCTCAACGAAAGTAATGGCGATATCGCGTTGGCGATCCTTCGCTTAAAGCCGTAGAGACGCCTCCCTCTTGCTCGTGGTTGTCAATATTTGTTGATACTTTGCCGTGAGGCGCTGATTCCAGATGCCGATGTTTCATCATAGAGGGAAACGGCCTTTGTCAACATCGGCAAACCAAAAACACTAATAAACCCCCAAACCATCTGGTGGCGGCTTTTAGGGGGCAGGCGACTACAGACTTTGGCGGTCCTCTCGCCGAAAATCAAGTCGGTCCGCAAGCGCGACGGCAGAGTAGTGGCGTACGACAGTAGCAAGATCTCCGAAGCCATTTGGAAGGCCATCAAGGCCACTGGCGGAAAGGACAAGTCGATAGCGGTCGACCTCTCTCTCAAGGTGAACGAGAGCCTAGAGAAGCGATTCGGCGAAGGAACGGTTCCCACGGTCGAAGATGTCCAAGACGCTGTCGAGCATGCGCTGATCGAGGCAGGCTACGCCAAGACGGCGAAGGCGTACATCCTTTACCGCCAAAGGAGGGCCGAAATTCGAGAGGAGAAGATGAAGATCCTTGAAAAACAGGACATCGACAGCGTCGACAAAAGCTTTGACAGTAACGCGCTCAAGGTCCTCAGGGCGCGCTACCTGCGTAAGGACGAGAATGGACATGTGTTAGAGTCTCCCAAGGACCTGTTCGTCAGGGTGTCCCTCCACACCGCCTTGGCCAGCATACTCTACGACCAGAGGGTCTTTGATGTCGCCGGCGGTCAGCCGAGGAGGGACGTCCCCGATAACGTCAACCTGAAGGACTATGCAGACCTGTCTCTCGGTAAGTATGCGCTGAACGAATTCCACCTCGAAGCCCTTATGCGAGTGTACAAGAGGTTCAACGTCAACGGGAGCTGCAAAGTCTCGTGGCTCGAGCTCGTCGAGATGTTCAGGAAGGGCGACTTTTCATCTTATGATAGAGAGGTGGACGACTATGTGGACCTCATGGTCAGCAAGCACTTCATGCCGAACACCCCCGCCCTGGCCAATTTCGGCAACGTGTTGGGGATGGGTTCGGCCTGCTTCGTCCTGGACATCGCCGATTCGATTGACGACATCATGGAGACCTTGAGAAGCGCCGCGATAATATTCAAGGCCGGTGGAGGGGTCGGCTACAACTTCTCCAAGTTGAGGCCTGAGGGCGACTTCGTCAAGAGCACTTCTGGAATCGCTTCGGGCCCTGTCAGCTTCATGCGCCTCTTCGACACCATGACAGAGGTGATCAAACAAGGAGGGATTAGGAGAGGGGCTAACATGGGGATCCTCAACAGCAACCACCCCGACATCGAGAACTTCATCAAGGCCAAGGAGGGGAACAGGGCCCTGAGAAACTTCAACATCTCGGTTCTAATCCTGAGCGACTTCTGGGATTACTACAACAAGAACGAGCCGTACCCCTTGGTGAATCCCCGTACCCATGAGGTGACACGCTTTGTCAACGCCAAACAGCTCCTCGAGATGATCGCCTTCCAAGCATGGGAAAGTGCAGAGCCCGGCGTGATCTTCGAAGACAAGGTGAACGAGTTCAATCCATTCGTAAAGTCGCTGGGGCCCATCGTGACCACTAATCCCTGCGGCGAAGTGCTGCTCTACCCGAATGAATCCTGCAACCTCGGTTCCATCAATGTGGCAGCCTTCGCAAAGGAGGATGATGATGGCAACGTCGTCCTAGACTGGGAAGGCCTACGTTCGACCATCGAAATGACTACGAAGTTCCTCGACAACGTTATCGACATCAACCGATATCCGCTGCCATCCATTGAGGAGATGACTCTGAAGACGAGGAAGATAGGGTTGGGGGTCATGGGGGTAGCCGACCTGTTCTTCGAATTGGGCATATCCTATAACAGCGAAGAGGGACTGAAGTTCATGGAGAGGCTGATGGAGTTCGTGAACTATCATTCCAAGAAAGCCTCAATCAAGCTGGCCAAGGAGCGAGGAGTCCTTCCTTCGTTCGGGGAGAGCAGCTACAGGGAGGGGAAGCTCCCCTTCGGCGGCTTTGAGGACCAGACGTCATGGCATTTCGACTGGAAGGGGCTATCAGAGGAGATCATGAAAGATGGAGTGAGGAACGGGTACACCACGGTGATAGCCCCCACCGGGAGCATCTCCATGATCGCCGGCTGCAGCAGCGGCATCGAGCCTGTCTTCGCTTTGGTGTACGAGAAGAACGTGTCAATAGGGAACTTCTACTATGTGGACACGGCCTTCGAAAGGGCTATGAAAAAGGAGGGCCTCTATGACGACGACCTCCTGAAGCAAATCGTCGAAAACCATGGCAGCGTGCAGGGCGTATCCTACATTCCCGAAGTGGCCAAGCGCGTCTTCGTTACGGCGATGGACATCATGCCGGAAGACCATGTCAAGGCCATAGCTGCCTTCCAAAAGTGGGTGGATTCGAGCATTTCCAAGACCACAAACCTCCCTGCCGATGCGACTGTGGAGGATGTGAAGAGGGTCTACATGCTCTCATATGAGCTAGGGTGCAAGGACGTCACCGTTTACAGGGACAAGTCCATCACCAGCCAGGTCCTGCGCTCGCCACCAAGCGGCAAGGACGAGAAAGCATCCGTGCAGCCCGCCCAGAAGAACACCATGGTCCCCCAGGCCGTCCATGCCTCCGCGGTCTCCCCCATTCAGATCTTCGGTCCAAGATTGAACCAAGAGGGCAAGCTAGGCGACCTTACGAGCTGCCCCCTGTGTAACACCAAGCTGGAGTTCAAGGAGGGCTGCGCCTCCTGCCCTGGATGCGGCTGGAGCCTTTGCGTCAGCGCCTAATCTACTGAACTGGGGCTGTGGCCCCTCCACAGATGCCGCAGCGCTCCGTCCCGGCTACTTCCTTGTTCCCACACTTCCTGCAGAGGGCGATGGACGCCTTCACTGTGAAGAAGGGGAGCCTCGCGTTCGCCCTTTCGAGTAACTTGGCCGCTTCGTTCAGGTCCGCGACCGGCAACGTCAGCCGGGCTAGAACGCCACCTACAATCTCCTCGTCTAGAGCGGCCAATTGGGCTCCGGCAGCATCCAACTCCAAGTCCTTCGGCTCCACCACGAAGGCCTGGCTATACTGCGAAACGTTCATGCTCTTCATCTTGGCCCTGCCGAACCTCTCTACATCAAGCTGCGGAAACCTGGTGGAGCTCTCGTCACTGGTGAGGACCAATGAGAACTTCTCATCCCCTTCCTTGCCGGCCGACTCAAGATACTGGTTGGCGGAGGAAATGGTCTTCATCTGAAGGTCTCCCAGCTCCTTTGTCGACGAGTCAGGGCTTACGAGCTTGAGCGCGTCTTCGAGCCCCGTCAGATTGACCCTCAACAGCGGTGACTCTGAATAGAGTAAGTTGCTGAGCACCGCCAAGGCTGGGAGGAGGCCATTCTTGATGTTGTTCTGTATGAGCCTACGCCTGACCCTTAGGGCATTGACCGCATTCTCCAGTTGCATAGTTACCCGAGCCCTAAAGTACACATCATCGTTGTGGGCGTCGAGGGCGATGCGAGGAAGGTTTATGGAAACCGAATCGAGGACCACGGGCCCTCCTTTCCTGAAGTCGTCAACCCGCAGGCCCTGGTAGGTCCGCCGGCGAACAGCTCCCCTAGCCATGGAAAGCATTCCATTGTTGCGGGCGATTTCGGCCAGAGACCTGTAGGCGGACTTCTCTAGCTTTTCGGAGTTGATGATGGCAAGGCCAATGGATGGAGATGGGGTTGCCCTGGCATAATCAAGATACCCCCTCAGGAAAGAGTTGAGGAAGGATCCTCCGACCCTAGCAGCGTCGAGCTCGAATTCAATCTTCGGACGTTCGGCCCCTTCTGGGTAGGCATAGGCCATTAAGTAGAAGAATGAGGAGTAGCCCTTGGCGTCGAAATCAAGCTTCTGGGCGAGTTCGGTAAAGCCGGCGAAATAGACCTCCCTCCCGGCTTCGCGGGCCAGGAGGTAGCTAAGGGAAAGCAGCTTGGTGAGCTTCTGCTGGTCGGTGTTTTCATATCCCTCCCTGGGTGTGTGAGGGAACTTCGCCCCCAGGCGGGCCAGCGTGAGCGATTCGTCTCCCACGTTGATGAACAACGCGTCCGGACGAAGCCCCCAGTAGTTGACGTTCGCTATGTGGATGTCGCCTGATAGGTGGGAGTCAACGACATCTCTCGGCAACTGTATGAGCATAAGGTACTCCGACAGGACGGAACCGGCGGTTTGGCTGAAGACGGCTTCCAGCCCGTAGGGGCCTTCTCCCAGCTTCTCCAGGTTCTCTGTCACGTCGTACACGGGCATGCCCAGCCGGCTGAGCCGATGCCTGTATTCTTCCAGCCCCTCTTCGATGAGTATTGAATTGACGAGCTCCCGGATCAGGGGGGCCGTGAGGTAGGCGGTCTGGAACTTGTAAATCCTTGACTCGGCCTCGCTGGAAACCCTCTGTGCCAGCTCGACCGGCATACCAGCCTCTGTGACTAGCGAGTGGACGATTTTGTCGGTGGTGAATTCCTCCATCCTGTGGCGGGAGCTCCTCACGAAGAGCCTGCCGCTTTCCAGAAGGGCCTGCTCCTCAATCTGCTTGGCAGCGTTCAGGACAAGGCGGCCGAGGGTGGTTAGCATGTACTTGCGCTCGGCCCTGTTCTGCGCGATTAGGTTCTGCCTGAGCAGCTTCCGGAGGTGGTACGCAAACTTGCCAGATTCCTTCTTGGACTTGAAGCCTGCCAGAGTCTTGAGCTCCGAATATGTCATCGGGCCCTTGGCGTTGAGGATCTTCAAGATTTCAAGGCGGCTGGGGGAGGCGATGACGGAGAAGATGGTCTTCACCCTTCTTATGGAGACCTGGGTGCTCATAGAACCACTATTGACATCACTTGCTATGGCTGGGTCTAAAAACCTTTACCACCGGTAGGCCACCTTGAATGTAGGTGGGGCCGGGCGGATTTGAACCGCCGATCACCAGCGCCCGAGGCTGGTAGCGTGACCAAGCTAGCCCACGGCCCCACGCTGAAGCTGCTACCTGTCCCTGGCAACTTGAGCCGGCGCTTTTAAGGTTGTAGCATCGAAGAGCTCGGGACCACGTAATAACTTAAAGAAGTGAGGAAGATAGGGGACATGAATGAAGATCGTAGCGACGGGCATAAGCGGCGCCGGTCGCGGATCGTACCTTGCTCGGGTGGAGAAGCTGGCCAAGGCCGATGGAAGGAAGATCCGGGTCTTCCAGACGGGGGACATGATGTTTGAAACCGCCAAGAAGCTTGGGATCGAAATCCCGGCCGACAAAATCCTTGACCTATCGCCTTCCACCCTGAGCTTTCTGCGGACGACGATTTTTGAGCAGATCATCAGAGAGTCCGAAGAGTTTGACGACATCATCATCAGCACCCACGCATGCTTCAGGTGGAAGAAACACATCATACAGGCCTTCGACTTTCATTACCTCGACCAGATCCGGCCCGACGTCTATGTTTCCATAATCGACTCAATCACTTCAATCAGGGCCAGACAGGAGGGTATGTCACAGTGGAGGGGCCAGCTGTCGATGAAGGACATAATGGTCTGGCGGGACGAAGAGGTGTTTGTGACGAAGTCCGTTGCGGACTTCCAGAAGAGGCCCTTCCTCGTGATCCCTCAAGAGGAACCGCCGGAGACGCTCTACCGGTTGTTGTACTACCCCCGTGCGCCGAAGGCCTACCTGAGCTACCCGATGACTCACTCGGGCGGAGACGAGGAGAGCCTCAAGAAGAAGGACGCGTTCAAGGAGGCCCTTCGCGGCGTGGGATTGATCGTCTTCGACCCGATTTCAATTCGAGATGCCGAGCTCTTGCAGTTCCTGTCCGAGGCAAGGGCCAAGGGCGAGAGCAGGGTAAGATTCACCAAGGGAAAGACGACCGTCTCCTTCGACGCGAAGGAGGCAGAGGAGGTAAGCGAAGATGTAGACGATCAGATAGTCGCGAGGGACTATCAACTCATAGAGCAAAGCGACATGATAGTCGTCTACTACTTCCTGCCGGTGATGTCCCCCGGTGTACTCTCAGAGATGACATATGGCTTCACGAACAACAAGAACGTCTACGCCGTGTTCAAGGGGCAGGAGTCCCCCTTCTTCAAGTACTACTCAACAAGGGTCTTCCAAGACGAGGAGGCCATCATAGCGTACTTGAGCGAGCTTAGCGGCGGGCGCGAAGGGGTCTCAAGGTGATTACCCGTTGATGACCAAAATCTATGCCGGAGGGCTGATGATAGGGCAAGGAAAGATGCTCCTAAAAGCGGCGGGATCAGGGTCCAAGAAGTGGTATCTGCCCCCCGGGAAATATCTTGAGGATGACGAAACCCTGGAAATGGCCGCCTCGCAGGGCTTCAAGGAGGACACCGGATGCATGTGTGCTGTGGGAGATCTGGCCTATGTGATCGAATCCTTCAAGGATGAGGGAGAACGTGAGCTCGGCATCTACTTCCTCGTGTCCGCACCCACCATTAGAGGGCCGGAGGATTTGGGTCCTGGTTTAGCCTTAGTTTCCGTGGAGGAAGCGATTGGGTTGGACTTGCGGCCCGCAGTCCTAGGCGGGAAAATCCTGGCCGACCAGAGGCGGGGCTCTCATGGCTCCGCAACTTACCTGGTCAACCGATGGAATGAATGACTCCGTAGCTCGCCGGAATCATGATTGGAGACCTTTCTGGCGAGCGTGGGGCTTGCTCCTCCGCTGGGGCCTGACCGCAAACACCGGGTCCATACGTGACCTGAGGAGGCCCTGCCATCCGATCAAGCCCAAGAGAATGTACGGCGTTTCCAGGAGATAGGTTCCAAACAGCGTGCTGCTTGAAACATAGACGCTCAGCAACGGAATCGAAAAATCGGCCAGCGACGCGTACAAGGCCGCAAGGACGAACACCCCCTTGGCCCCCTTGATTGCCATGAAGACCATTACTATGGCAAAGCAGTCGATGAAGAGGTTTGCAGCCCGTTCGATGATGGGTGCGCCGATTGACGCCGGCCCCATTGAATATTGGATGGATAGGGCCTGCTGTACCGATGGAGCTAGGGTCCCGAGCAGGGCCGGATTCATCAGGATATCTAGGATTCCGAGGAAGCTGTCGAACCCCAGAGCCATAGCTTCTACGCATGCAAAGCCCAAGCCGAAGCCCACGGCATCTTCGAAGGATGCCTCGAAGAGGCGAAAACGTCGGGCCCAAATCCATGTGAACCCTGTCTCGAACAGGCCCGTCTCCAAGCCTACATAAAGCCCGTAAACTAGTGCGGTAACCATAGTCGCTGACCCTTGGACGGCTGCGCTCAGAGCAGGCTCGACGTAGATATCCGCGGCACCCTTGAGGACGGCGGTGGACAGCCATGCAACGGCGCCTAACCCAAAAATCTTCCAGGAGACACCGGTCCTCCGCCTCCAGTAGATGACAGGTACTAGGCCAACGAGCATCATGCCGATGCCACTTAGAAGAAGGGCTGGGCTGGGCTGAACCAGCGTGGTCAACTCAGGAAGGCCTACCCACTTCCGACATTAAGCCTTGTTGGAGAGGCTTCCTGCGTAGGCTACTATCCCCCGACAGACATCGGCCATGAAGTTGTAGTTCAGTCTGTCGGGAGTGTCCCCGGCGGCATGGTAACTTGGATAGCGAAAGGCTCCTGTGTCGGTGAGAAGGAGGGCCCGATACCCGTTGGCCCAGAAGACCACTTGGTCCCCCCTGAAGGCATCTGGCGCGGATTCGCCTCTGCCAGGGAGGACTATGGAGGAGGTCGCCAGTGAGGGGACGGCCTCCTTGCATGAGTTGGCGAAGGCATCCACCAGCCCTTTTGATTCTTCGCATCCCACTAGGGCTAGGAAGTCGCCCTTGGTGGGGAGTGGTGCTGGCAGGCCTTCGGGGGTGGCCTGCTTCATCTGGCCTGAAACTCCAACTGAATCGAGGCAGATGGCGGCGTTGACGGGGATTCCTCTCGATCTAAGGCTCGCCAAGAGCGCCTCGCCTCCCCTGAGGCTGGTCCCCTCCCATGTCTCCTTCATGGAAAGGGCAGCGAAGAAGACTCGGACGGGCAGGCCTGAGGCCCCGATGAGCCTACTTGCCTCCAGCATGACAGCAAGCCCGCTGGCGTTGTCCCCCGCTCCCGGGGATTTGTCCACGGTATCATAATGGGCCATGAACACGACGGTGGGGGGCGAGTTGAACCCCGCAGCCTTCTCGCCTAGGACGTTGCGGAAGACGAGCTTCCCTGTCCTCCAGCTTTGGTCAACCATGTAGCAGCCGCTCTCCACCATCCTGTTCCATATCGTCATTCTTGCCGTCTCTAGGCCCTTGGGGTTGGCGTCAGGATGGCGTATGAAGGAAAGGGATAGAACATGAGACTTCAGGCGATCGACGGAGACGTCGGCCGACAAAATCGTTCAAAAAGGACCTGAGGAAGTGAAAAATAAAAACGTTGGGCATAAACGCAGGGCAGAGCTAGTTGCGTGGCCGCAGAGTTCACCTGTGAGGGAGGAGCTCCTCCGGCCGCACTGGCGTCCTTCTCAGCCTCCGTCCAGAGAGCGTTTCTAGAGCTCTGACGACGGCCGGAGGTACCCCTACGGTGGCTGCCTCTCCGACGCCCTTGACGCTGGCTCCGTCAGAGGGGGGATGCTGGGCGAGCTTGACAAGGACATGAGGGATGGAGGTCGCCGTTGGGAGGCCCGTGTCGGCGATGGTCCCCGTTATCAGCTGACCGTCCTTGTCGTACCACGATTCCTCCGATAGGGCCTGGCCGATGCCCTGGGCGCTGCCGCCCACCACCTGGGCCACCACGTTCTCCTCGTCGAGGACCTTGCCTATGTCGTAGTAAGCTAGGCACTCCTCCACCTTCGCTTCCCCGGTCTCTTCCAGTGATGCCCTGACCAAATTTGCCCCCAGGGAGATGACGAACTCGTTCATGTTATGGAACACTGTTACGTCGAAATCATGCTTCAGAAGGTCCTCGGCTGAGGATAGGCCCGCCGCCTTGGCCTGGTCACGAATCTTTCCTGCCGCCTCGGAGAGCGCACCAGCGGCCACGATGGCCGTCCTACTTCCCCAGCAGCCCACTCCCTCGTCCAGCTCATTGGTGTCTCCGAGCTCGAGCTTCACGGCTGCCTCAGGGATGCCCAACTCGTCGTGTAGCACCCTCCTTGCGATTACGATGTGATGCTGCCCGCTCTGGCCACCTCCTATCCAGATCCTCACCGAGCCGTCTTTGATGGTGACCCTGGCGGAGTCGCCTGGCTGCACGGCAGAGGGAAGAATGAAGCAGGAGAAACCCACGCCTCTCTGCCCGGCCATGCTCTTGTATCCGAGCTGGTCGGCGGCTGCGCGTAGGAACGGCTCCAGGGCATCAACCCTTAGCCCCAAGGGAGAGGTGAAGGGCTTTGGGCTAGCGTTCAAGAGCCTGACCTCCAGTGGATCATGCTTGACCTCGTCTGCCAGGAGGTCCATCATCCTCTCTATGAAGAAGGCTGCCTCGGGCCTTCCCGCCCCCCTGTATGGCCCAAGGGGCACCTTGTTCGTGTACACCGATGATGAATTGACGTAGACCCTCTTGATGGCATAGGGGCCGGTGAGAAGGAACCCGATAAATCGCGGCGCGGAAGACCCCATGCCAAAGGCAAAGGCCCCCGTGTCGACCAAGAGGTCAGCCTTTAAACCGCTCACCCGACCCTCTCTGTCGGAGAATATCCTCATCCTCCCCCTCACCCCCCTCCCTTGGCTGGTCGCGAGGAGGTGCTCGGACCTGGTTTCAAGCCATTTGACGGGCTTCCGGGCCTTCATTGACGCGTAGCATGCTATCGCGTATTCGGGGTAGAGCGAGCTCTTGGCCCCAAAGGCACCCCCAGTGTCCATCTGGACGATCCTTACGGACTCGGGCGGCAGGTTAGTAACGCCACCGAGCGCGTCCTTCCATGTATGGACTGACTGGGTGGAAGCCCAGACGGTCAGCTTCGAGCCGTCGTAATAAGCGACGCAGCCCCGTGGCTCCAAGGGGTTGGGCGAGATCCGCGCGTTGGTCAGCTCGTCTTCGAGGACGATGGGGGAGTCGTCGGTGAAGTCTTGGCCAAGCTGGAAGGAGCTGGCGACGTTCGACTTGACTCCTGGGTGTATGGGTTCGAAGGTCGCTGCCTCCTCCGGGTTTATGAGCGGTTTGAGAGGCTCGTAATCGACCTCGACCCCTTCAAGGAGGTCCTCGGCTTCGTAGGCATCCTTGCCAAGGACCCCGGCCACCGGTTGGCCGCAGTAGCTGACGTAATCTGTAGGCAGGGCTGGGCAAGCAACCGATACGGGCCCTCCCCACGCCCCTTCGCCCACCGAGACGAGGTTGGCCTTGAGCTCGAATCCGGTTATCCCACCCCTCAGCTTCACGATTCGCGCCCTCGCGTATGGACTTCGGAGTACCTTGAGGTGAAGCATCCCCTCTAGGCGGACGTCGTCTACGAACCTCCCCTTCCCGGAAAGGAACTTGTCAGACTCCCTCATGGCGGAGAACCCCATCATGACTACTGGAGAGCGGAACACGGAATTGCTTTGCTCTCAAGGTCCTCTCGTCATTTCTTTGCAGGGTAGTTAAGCGTTGACGCGGTCTTGGGCTTCAAACTCTTCAAAAGCACGGGGCGGGCCTATCGGAAACCCGTATTAATCGACGTCGCGCGGGAATGAAAGGCCCAAAGTGGAATTCAAGGGATCCGAGATAGTACGTGCGGGGCAAGGCAAGGTGTTTGACTTCCTCACCGATCCGCTGAACTTCTCCAAAGGGATTCCCGACATCCAAGACGTCAAGGTCTTGGGACCTGGCAGGTTCCAAGTCGTCGCTAAGCTCGGCATCTCAATGATCAAGACCAGCTTCACGATTAACTTCGACGTTTCCGAAAGGGTGCCTCCGTCTCATGTCAAGCTGCGCGGCCATGGTCTAGGCGCCAACAGCGCCATTGACCTCGAAATAACAGTCGACCTGAAGGGTGGCGCCAAGGAGACGGTCCTAGAATGGTCATCAGCAGCCACAGTTTCTGGAATGCTCGCTTCGCTCGGGCAGAGGGTCCTAGGAGGGGTAGCTGACAAGCTAGTCAAGGAAGTGTTCGGGAACCTACACAAGGCCCTCGAATCTCAGGGGCCTGAGCCCGTCACGGGCTAGCTTCGGTTAAGGCCTTCCTTCCGGGATTTGTGAGTTTCTTGCCCCCCGACGCCGAAGCTCGCAGGATGGCCTCCACGATGCTCGAGTACCCCGTGCAGCGACAAATGTTCCCCGAGATGGCCTTTCGTACCACCGCCTCGTCCAAATCGGTGGATTTCCGGATGAGATCATATGAGGTCATGAGCAGGCCTGGCGTGCAGTATCCACACTGCACGGCAAGGCATTCAGAAAACGCCGTCTGCAGGGGATGGAAGCCTTTGTCCGTGGCGAGGCCGTCGGCGGTAAGTATGGACGACCCGTCCGCTTGGACGCCAAAGAGCATGCAAGACTTGACGGCCCCTCCATCCATGAAGACGGTGCAGGCGCCGCATCTCCCTTCGTCGCATCCCTGATGGACGCTGAGGAAGCCCAGCTGTCTAAGCAGGTCGACGAGCAAAGTCCTAGGCTCGACGGTGACTTCACAGGGCTTGCCATTTACAAAAAGCTTGATCTGCATATCAGGCGCCTCCGACGGCTGCGAGCAGGGCACGCCTAGCCGCCAACGCCGCCATTTCACGCCGATAGCTGGCCCGCACTCGAGCGTCCACCAGCGGCTCCTTTAGGTGGGACCGGACAGCCGACGCAGCCTTGGCGATGACCTCCTCTGTGAGCGTCTTCCCCCTGAGCGCCTCCTCTGCCTCATTGAGCCGCACTGGGCTGGAGGAGCAGGCGCCGATTACGATGGTGCAAGACTCGCAGACCGGCCCATCCATGTGCAGCTGGACCGCAGCTATTGCGGTAGCAAAGCTCCCTCCCTGACCATGTACTACCTCATACCCCCAGCGGGTCCCGAGAGGCCGAGGAAGCCTCACCTCCACTAGCATCTCATCCGGAGCGAGCGCAGTGGTGAACATATCCTTGAAGAAGTCCGCCGCATGAATGGTCCTCGTTCCACCCCTACTTCTAGCAACCAAAAGGGCATCCAGGGCGACCATCGCGGGAGGATAGTGAGCTGCAGGATCTGCATGGCAAAGGCTTCCTCCGATCGTACCCCTGTTTCGGACTTGAAGGTCGCCTATGTCTTGGGCGGCCTTAGTGAGCATCGGGCATCTGGCCTTCAGCAGGTCGGACGAGGAGATTTCGTAATGTGTAGTCAGGGCGCCGACGGAAAGCCCTTCACTTCCCTCTCGGACATAAGACATTTCGCCTCGGAGGTGCTTGCCGATGTCGATGACGACACGGGGGTTTACGAGCCTGAACTTCATCAACGGAATCAGGCTCTGGCCGCCTGCCACGAACTTGCTCTCTTCGTTCTCGGTTAGCAGCTTCAGTGCGTTTTCAATGGAGGTCGGCGCGTAGTACTCGAAGGGTTTTGGGACTGGCATGGCCCACGCATCGGGGTGTCTCGCGTCCCTTTAGACCTTATCGCGCAAAGGAGCCACCCCTTTCCTGTGGGCCGTGGACCAGACGGAGCAGGTTGCTGAGCGATGGTTAATATGGACACGAGTAAGATTCTATATTGTGCCAGTCTGCGACGTCTGTGGAAAGATGGTGAGCAACCTGCGGAAACATAAGGAGAGGGGCCGCTGCGGGAAGAAGGGCGCCAAGAAGAAGGCTGGCCCCATGCCGGGAGGCCCGGAGGAAGCCCTCTCACGGTACAGCCGTTTCGGGGGCCGGTAGCAAATGATTCCGCAAATGCAGAAGTGAAGCCAGAGGAACGCGGCGACGGAGAGCATAGCGGAACATTTGGATGATTGAAGTACACTACACAGTGCGTCATGGTTGAAGTAGCGGGGGGACGATTTGGACGTCCGATCTGCGGGTCCCTCAGATGACACCATCTTATGAGCCCGCCGGGATAGGCCTGGCTTCCCCACCCCGCTACGAAAGTCCGTCTGGGCTTGTCGCCAGTTCTGTATTAAAGGTTTGTGTGCCGAATTCTAGACTTCGTAGGGCGCCGTGGTCGGCTTGCTCAGGTGGCGGCGGGCACGGGGTGGGGCAGCGTAGAGGCCTACCGACACATCCCTTTCGACCGTGATCTTCTGCTGCTCGGGCTCTGTCGATTTGAACTTGCAGGCAGGGCACTGATACCCCTTCCCCCTTCCCTCCGACTTCATCGTCTTACCACACTTCGGACAGGCGGGGTTCTTCTTCATGGTCAACGGAACCAGGGAGAGCACCTCCATCTTCTCGACGTTGATGGTAAGTCGGGAACCGGGCTTCTCCTTCGCACCACCGTAGACCCTTACAACGTCCCCCTGGACCAGAGCCTTTCCCACGTTCCGAAAGCCCCGGGTGGGCTCGTAAATGGCGCAGTCGACAGAGCCACTGCCGTCCTCGATCCTGAATATCACATGGCCGCCCCTGATAGTCCTGGGTGCCGAGCAGACGGTGCCGCACACCTTGACTGAGGTCAGGGGCCTTACCTTCCCCGCGACGGCGTCCGAGATGTGAGCATCGGTGCCTTGGTTCGTTTCGTAAATCCGAAAGCGCTCGACGGGCTGGAGGGGTCTGACCATTCCATAGGCGCGCTCCAGATACTCCGGTTTGAATGCCCTGATGCCAAAGTAAACCGGGCAGGGGGTGTGCGGCATGATTCTAACTTCGCCGGTGTTCGCGTCTAGGTTGTCGAACGTGAAGGGATATGTCGCCTCGTTCATGGCCTCGACGGATCCCCTTTCCATCTCTCTTCGAGTCCCGATGAATTTGGGGGTGCGATAGGCGATGAGCTCGTAGGTCCTCCCATACTCGAGCCTATTACCGATGGCAGCTAGGGCGCCTATGATACCCCGTCCGAACTTGAACTTGTGGAGTTCGATGTGGAGAGCATCTGCTACCTCTTCGGCCTCCTCCATGGTGACCATCTCCTTTACGACACGGGATGAGAACTCCCCCAGGAGGACGGGCACTTCTTCGCCGACGTAGAAGGCCACACCGGATTCCGTCCCTTCGTCCTCCAGCATGGCCATCTCTTCCACCCTCTTCAGGACAAGCTCCTGGATGATGGGGATGACTTCGGGAGGGATTCGGAGCCGAAAGGAGAGGGCCGCGTTGCCCCTCGTTTTGTAGGGGCAGTTAGGGTTTAAGCGGATGAGCCTTGGGAAGCCGTCTAGTTGCAATCCATGCCTCTCCTCTATCTCGTCCATCAGCACCGCCGCAAGGTAGGTCGTGCACATCCCCTCGGAGGAGTCGGTGTCGTCGATCCCGATATGGAGAAGGGGGAGGCTCTGCACGGAGGGTAAAACCACGATTCTCCTTATTTGAGCGTGTCGACCGGTCAGAAACTCACTTTATTAGAAAGAACGCCTGCGGCTCTGGGCATGGCCCGACGGAAGAGAAGTCACGGAGATGTGGGTGCGATTGTTCCCTGGTCAACTCCGATTGTGCAGACAGCGGTGTACAATTTCCCCAACTTGGGTAGCCTCGACGACCACTATGAGGGGAGAGCTCCAGGTAGCTATGTCTATGGCAGGGACGGACTCCCCAATTCTGACGAGCTGGCCAAGAAGGTCGCCGAACTGGAGCACGCGGACAGAGGGATGGCTTGCTCTTCTGGGATGGCCTCCCTCTTCGTGGCAATCGCTTCGAGCGTTGGGAAGGGCGATCACATCGTGGCGTCACCTGATTTGTATGGCGGGACACTCCTGCTGCTGGGCAGGGAACTCCCAAGGTTCGGCATAAAGACGACGTTTTCGGACTCCACCGACGTTTCCACCTTTGAAAACGCCATGAAAAGGGAAGGGGCGAAAATCGTCCTCGTGGAGACCATCTCGAACCCAACGATGAAGGTGTGTGACCTGAAGGAATTGGCACGGGCTGCGGAGGAGGCGGGGTCCCTGCTCATCGTCGACAACACGTTCGCTAGCCCCTTCGTCATCAGGCCTCTGGACCTGGGGGCCGACGTCGTGATGCACAGCGGAACGAAATCCCTAGGGGGTCATCATGACCTGACGATAGGCCTACTTTGCGGAGGCTCGAAGGTGATCGAGAGGGCCTACCAATTCAATATCGTGCTTGGGGCGATCCCCGGGCCCTTCGATAGCTGGCTGGCGAACAGGAGCTTGCTGACTTGGAAGGTGAGGACCGAGGAGAGTTGCAGGAACGCAATGAGGCTCGCCAAGTACCTTGAGGGAAGAGAAGAGGTGGAGCATGTGTTCTACCCGGGCCTTGAATCGCACCCCCAACACGCGCTCGCGAAGAGGATATTCTCTGATGGAATGTACGGCTGGATGCTTTCGTTTACACTTAAAGGAAGGCTGGCGGAAGCAGACTCCTTCGTGAAGGCGCTGAAGAGGGTGACCCTTACGCCGTCTCTGGGGGGCGTGGGGACGACCATCTCCCACCCGGGGAAGACATCCCACAGGCGCATCTCGGAGGCGCAGAGGAAGGAACTGGGGATAACGGAAACGATGATCAGGGTGTCCGTCGGCATAGAGGACTACTCGCTGACAGAGGAAGATTTCGACAGGGCGCTCAGGGCGAGCCAGCGGAGGAAGCCCTAGGGCCTAGCAGCGCTAGTCGATGACCAGAAAGCTACTCTTCCACGACTATCATCGTGAGCGTTGAGCGGACCTTCTCGAGGCGCCTAATGTGCCAAGTGATGGTCTCCTTGACCTTCTCCATGGTGTCGGCTTCGACCTTCGAGATCAAGTCATATACGCCATAGACAACATAGACCTCGGTCACATTCGTAATCTTCTTGAGCTCGGCGACAAGCTCCTCCTCCGCACCCAGGTCGGCGTTGATTAGAACGAAAGCCTTCGGCAAACTTATCAGCCAATCACATTAATAGAAGTTGATTTTAAGCATTTGGGAGAAACGCAGAAAAAATTGAACAATGAGAGGGTGGCAAGCGTTAAACTGTTCGTGCTCCATCTGCGACAGGACGATCCGACCAAGTGCACTGCTTCCAAGCTCAAGCGGCTGGGCATGGTCGAATATCTTCCACTACACAGCAGGCGCGGCCTCCTCCTCGACCCGTATTGCAGTAGGTCCATATCCCGATCGGACAGCGAGATTGTGCTTTCACAGGGGCTGACCGCCATCGACGCCAGCTGGAAGAAGGCGCTCGAGTCCTTCAGGGGAGCGAGCTGGAGGGGTGACCGCCGCAGGGCTCTCCCGTACCTTGTGGCAGCGAATCCGACTAACTATGGGATACCGGTGAACCTCTCCACCGCCGAAGCTCTGGCATCGGCTTTGTTCATCATCGGTCTTCGGGAGCAGGCTGAGGAGATTATGAGCTCGTTTAGGTGGGGGCACTCTTTTTTCGAGCTTAACAGGAGATACCTCGAAGCCTATGGGGAGGCCGAATCGAGCGCCCAGGTGGTGGAGGCCCAAAGGATGTTCATGCAGGAAATAGGCCTCGTTTAATGTTTAAATCGTGGGAACCGGCGGAGCTAGCCCGAGGATGTGAGCTGGTGGGCAGGTTCGGGGCGAACAGCCCTGAGGAAGCTCCTCCCTCCGTGCAGGAGACGCGGCGTTGAGAAACGCAGCGGGAGACCGCTGGCTCTGGAACAGAAACGACACCCGCGCCAGGAACGCGATGAAGGCAGGAATGCCGGAGAAGGTCCTGGATGAGGGATGAAACGGCCACCCCGCGTGGAGCAAGGTCAAATGGGGCTGATGACAGGCTCACTGCTGTAAGCCCGGGTAGACCTCTCAGCTGAATCCCGCCTAGAACAGAAGGAGGGCTATGGCCAGGAAACATCCTCATTGAGAGCCCTACTGGAAGTCCTCAGGATTCTTCGGGGATCATCTTGACATGTGAAAGTGGCCTCACTGAGAGGACTTCCTCGTTCAACAGGGCCACAGGGCGCTTCCCACTGAGGACATCGATGAGGTTCTGGGCTGCAAGTATCGCCATCCTGTCTCGTGTCTCCACGGTGGCGCTAGCGATGTGGGGGACGAGCACGACGTTGTCCATCCCCATCAGCGGCGAGCCCAGGGGTAGGGGCTCCACTTCGAAGACGTCCAAGCCGGCACCTGAGATTCGTCTTTCCTTCAGGGCTTCTGCCAGGGCCTGCTCGTCGATGATGGCTCCCCTGCTGGTGTTGACGATGGTCGCCGTCTTCTTCATCAGGGAGAGCTCACGCCGTCCTATGATGTGACGAGTTTCCCTGGAGAGGGAGAGGGTGATGGATACATAGTCCGACTCAGAGAGGAGCCTTGGAAGGTCCGCCCGCTCCGCTCCGAGCTCGGCCTCAAGGGCCGGCTTTCTGGTCCTTCCGTAGTAAAGTACCTTCATGCCGAATCCCTTTCCCCTCCT
>Ga0187771_10000295_pt1 | contig 29392 bp, 16 predicted proteins | sample 0116_SJ02_MP15_1_FD_133139 | JGI IMG/M metagenome (GOLD analysis project Ga0187771, IMG submission 133139) | Tropical peat soil microbial communities from peatlands in Department of Meta, Colombia - 0116_SJ02_MP15_10_MG | ecosystem: Environmental > Terrestrial > Soil > Wetlands > Peat | place... | reverse complement strand
CCGTGTGCAGAAGACGGTACAGGATATGACATCAGGCACCTTGACGGTCACTGCGGGGGACACCTTGAGGTACACCATCAAGGTGAACAACATCGGCACGGAGAACGCCGTGGGCGTGACTCTCAGGGACCTGGTCCCGGCGAATACTTCCTATGTGGCAAACTCCACAACCCTTAACGGAGCGGCGGTGAAGGACATCAGCTCCGGCGTTTCCCCCCTCCAGAACGGCATGCCGATCGATACCACGGCAAACCCGACCCCGGGCGCCATGCCTGCGGACGCTGCTGCCTCCGCCGCCAACACGGCAACCGTCACGTTCGACGTGAAGATCAGCACAAGCGTGGTGAACGGTACCATAATTTCCAACCAGGGCTTTGTGGACGGTGCCGGAGCCGGGAGCGGCCCAGTCCCCGAACAACCTTCCGGAGACCCGAACAGTCCCGTGCCGAACAGTCCAACCTCTGTCGTCGTGGGAAATCTGCCGCTTCTCTATGCGCAAAAGACCGTTAAGCTCTCCGTGGACAATAACGGGAACGGCCTCGTGGACCCGGGTGACGTTATCCGTTACACCATCACCCTGAGCAACTCTGCCGCTACGTCTGCCTCCGGCGTTGTTCTTACCGACGCCGTCCCGGCCAATGCGACCTACGTGTCGGGCAGCACCACGCTAAACGGCAGCGCTATAGCCGATGCCGGCGCCGGCGTATCCCCCCTGGCTTCTGGCATGCCCGTCGTTTCCTCCAGCCCTACGCAGACCGCTTCGCCGTCCGGCGGCACTATGGCCGCGAACAGCACCAGTATCATCACCTTCGACGTCCGGGTCAACGCAGGCGTGGCCCCTGGAACGATCATCTGTAACCAGGGTACCGTAACGGCAACTGGTCTTACGCCCCTTTTGACCGATTCCGACGGCAACCCTACCAACGGATACCAGCCGACCTGCATCACTGTCGGGAACGCCGAACAGCTTGCCGTTACCAAGTCATATGCCGTAGTGGGAGGCGGCGCACCGCTTCCTGGCGGCATCGTTGAGTACACCGTCTCCGCTTCCAATATCGGCATGGTGCCGGCCACAAGCGTGGTGATCACGGATGATCTTTCCCCGGTCTTGGCACAGTCCTCCTACGTCTCAGGTTCTGCGGCAATGAATGGTTCTGCGAATGGCGTCAGCTTCTCATCACCGGTGATCACGGCTAACTACGGCACGACCTATGGTGCGTTGCCGCCTGGCGGAACGGTCGTCCTTCGTTTCCGCGTCAAGCTCAACAGCACAGCGGCTTCCGGCACTGCCGTCACCAACACTGCCCAGGTGGCTTGGAACACTCCACAACAAACGACGACGTCAAGCGTCACCCTTACTTTCGGTTCACGGCCAGGGAGCTTCTCCGGCCGGGTATGGCAAGACTCCAACTTCAACAAAGCGTTCGACAGCGGAGAACAGCCATTCTTCGGATGGGCGGCGGATGTGTACAAGGACGGCCAGATAATAGGCACCGCATACACCGCTTCCGACGGCACTTACCAGATGAGCGGCCTCGCTCCCAATGCCGGGACTGCAAGCACGTACGAGATCCGCTTCCGCGCCCCTGGCGCTGGAGCCAACACGGCCATGCTGGGATGGGCCGATTCACCGTTCACCAACGGCATGCAGCGAATATCGAACATCGTCCTTGCTTCGGGAGGAAGCCTTGCGAACCTGAACCTCCCGCTGACTCCTAACGGCGTCGTTTACGATTCCGTCGCCCGGACCCCCTTAGCAGGCGCCTCGCTTATCATGCTACAGGCGTCTACAAAGTCACCGCTGCCCGCCGGCTGCTTTAACGATCCTGGAGCGCAGGGCCAGGTAACGCTTCCAGGAGGTTATTACAAGTTCGATCTGAACTTCAGCGACGCATCGACCTGTCCGTCCGGCGGCGACTACCTGATCCAGGTCACGCCGCCCTCATCAGGATACGTTGCCGCCCTGTCAAAACTGATACCGCCGACGACGGACGCCGTCACGCCATCCTTCTCGGTCCCGACCTGCCCCGGCGGCCCCGCCGACGCTGTCCCTGCAATTCCTGGTTATTGCGAGGCGCAGGCTTCCGTCCTGCCTCCGGCCGCCTCGGTGCATGCCGGACCCGCTACGGCTTATTACCTGCATCTTACCTTCGACAACGAAAGGCCCGGGGACAGCCAGATCTACAACAACCACATCGCCGTCGATCCCGTGCAGAATAACGCGATCACCATCACGAAGACCTCATCGATGGTTAACGTCACGCTTGGCCAGATGGTACCGTACACGATTACCATGACCAATACCCTGGGGGCCAATCTCACGAACCTGGAAGTCGTCGACTCCCCGCCTCCCGGATTCAAGTACGTCGCCGGCTCCGGCGTGGTAGACGGCCAGAAGGTCGAGCCAACGATGAGCGGGACCCAGCTTATCTGGAACATCTCGACGCTTGCAGCAAATTCGCAGCACACCATCAATCTGATACTGGTAGTGGGGGCCGGGGTCTCGAACGGCGATTACGTTAACAACGCCCAGGTCATGAACAGCGTCACCGGGGCTGTCCAGGCCATGAACAACGCCAAGGGCGCTGTCCCGGTCATGAAGAAGGCCGCTGTCCCCGCCCAAGCCCTGGCGGCCACCGGCAGCGCCGCTTCGGGCGTAGCGGTCGCCACGGTCCACGTTGCGCCCGACCCCACGATGGACTGCACCGACATTATCGGCAAGGTGTTTGACGACGTCAACGCGAACGGTTATCCGGATCCGGGCGAGCCGGGCCTTGCAGGAGTGAGGATCGTCTCGGCGAACGGCCTCATAGCGACTACGGACAAGTTCGGCCGTTACCACATCACCTGCGCCGTGGTCCCCGACCCCGAGAGGGGCAGCAACTTCATCTTGAAGCTTGACGACCGGACGCTGCCGACAGGCTACCGGGTCACAACGGAGAACCCGCTTGTCCTTCGCGTTACCCGCGGCAAGGCGATGCAATTCAACTTCGGTGCAACTCTCCACCGCGTCGTGCGCCTCGATATCGCGGACGGGGTTTTCGAGCCGAAAACGTCCGTGATGCGGGAGCAGTGGAAGCCGAGGATGGACATGCTCGTTGGCGAGCTTAAAAAATCCCCATCCATCCTCCGAATTTCCTACCTCGCTGACATTGAGGATCGATCGGTGGTTTCGGCGAGGACCGACGCTGTCAAAAAGATGGTGTCGTCCTTGTGGGGACAGGGACCCTACAGGCTCACGATCGAAACAGAGACCTACTGGCGGCGCGAAGGGCTTCCCGACAATAGTTCATTCGACAAGTCTTCCGCCGTCGTGACCGCGGGAACGTACACGGCCGCCGCCCCGGCAGAGTCTGCTTCTTCTGGTAATGGCGTTTCCGATGCGCCCTCCCTCGGTCAGGCTGTCGAGAGACATGCTGCTCCCGACCTTCCACGAACCTTGTGGACAGAGGGCGGGGACCCCGCCGCTCATGCCGGACACAATGGGAAGGACAAGTCGAGCAACGCACAGGAAAAGACGGTGAAGACCATAAAGCAGCAGAACGTCGTACCGCCCCTGCGCTTCGGGTCGGGAGAAGCGGATATCCCGGACGCTTATGTCCAGCGCCTGAAGGACATATTATCCGGCATGCAGGGAAAGAACAACGTGCGCCTGCATCTGGTGGGCCATACGGACAATACGCCGGTGTTCGGGGAAGCGAAGCAGAAGTACGGCGACAACACGGCGCTTTCCCGTGAACGGGCCAAGGCCGCCGCCCTTTATCTCCAGAAGGCCCTGGCTCTTCCCCCGGAATCGGTCACCTACGAAGGTGTTGGCGAATCAGGGCCTGTGGCAAGCAACGCTACCTTCCAGGGCAAGGCAGAGAACCGCCGCATCGAGGTCGAGGTCTGGTATGACGAGAACCCCGACAATTTTGTGGACAACGGGCTGGAACGAGTGGACCGGGTGAAGGTTTGCCGCGTCGAGACGTTGTGCAAGCTCCGCTACAAGGAGGGTCATTCCAGGCGGGCGCGGATAAGGAACATCGTTCCGCCGCTTCATATGGACGACGATACGACGTCCATACCCGAAGGATTCGTCTCCAAAGTACGCCAAGTGCTTGAAGGCCTGATGACGAAGGAACACGTCGTCGTCAAATTCATTGGTTATACCGACAATCAACCGCTTTCGGAGAGGAACGAACAAATATACGGAAATCCTGTTTCATTGTCCAAGGCCAAGGCGCGGCGTGCGGCGCTTGCTGTCAAGGACGCGCTCAAGCTCCCGTTATCGGCGATCGACGTCGACGGCAACGGCGCGGATGGTTTCATTGCCTCGAACGACACCGAAAAGGGCAGAGCACTGAACCGGCGCATCGAGGTCGAATTCTGGTATGACGACGAACTGCAGGTCCTGCCGGACGAGCTTCAGCTCTGCCCGGGACCGGCCGCAGCCGAGATCGTGGCCCGCGTCTATGACGGACCGTCCGGAGGAATAAAGCCCATCCTGTTCGACCATGGGGAACCGGTGATCACCGCGGAGGATTTAGAACGCATGCGTGCAAGCCTGGACGAGGTCAAGGACAAGCAAAGGGCGCGTCTCCGCTTCGTCGGCTATACCAACGACGAACGCCTCGAGCGACGCACCGCGATGGTGTACGGCGACGACATCGGTCTTTCAACCTCCCGCGCGCGGCGCGCCATGGACATTGTGGTGGGTCGCCTTGGCCTTACCCGTGAGCAGGCCGAGTTCGAGGGCCGTGGTTACGTGCAGTCGGACGATGTGGCCAGCACGGGATTCGTCGAGTCCGACACGGCCAGGGTCGAGGTGCAGGTCGTTTACGACGAGATGATGGTCAACGACAACACCGACGGTCTGGACATCACGAAGATCACCCGCGATATAACCCCGAAGGACCCGCTTGCATTGAACCTCATGCGCATAACCGTCGACGGCAAGCCCATAGACGACCCGGACAAGAGCATCGCCGACATCGAGCGCTGCACCGATGTGGCATTGAACAAGGCGAATGTGCAGTTCAAGTTCGACGACCTCACCTTGAAACCTCGCTTGAACGTGACGGCCTGGCCCAATGCCATCCGTTACAAGACGGACCCGGACGCCGCATATCCCGAGAACCTGATGCAGTTCCGCATGTACACGAACTATCAGGCTTTCATCGCGAGGTCGGAGGTCCGCATCTTCGACAGGGACGAGTCGGTCGCCGGCACGCCCCTTGCGGTCATCCCCGTGGACAAGGACGGGCGCGCTTCCTGGCAGCCTGCGTTCCCCGGATACAAGGCCCCCGGGCGCGAGCTCAAGTATGTGCTCAGGGTCTACGACGACAAAGGGCGCTTCGACGAAACCAAGCCGCTGCCCATATGGATCGTCGACCGGTTGTCAGCGGATATGCGGGGACGCGACGCCGAGAAGGAACTCCTGGTCGGTTACGGCGAGAACCACCTCTCGATAGATAACATTCCGAAGAAGGGCGGTACGATCACGGTCTATGGGAGCTCGGTCCCGGCCGAACACTCGGTATACGTCGCAGGCAGCCCCGTGCCGGTAGGGGACGGGGGAAAGTTCGTCACCGAGGAGATACTGCCTTCCGGCTCGCATACCGTCGAGGTGGCGATACTCGACAAGGCCGGCAACGGCGACCTCTTCCTTCGCGATCTGGAGCTTAAAAAAAGCGACTGGTTCGCCGTCGGCATCGCCGACCTCACTATTTCAAATGGTAATACATCCGGGCCTGGCTCGTATTTGTACGCCGACTCGACGCCCAATAACAGCGGGCTTAACTATACCGGACGGCTGGCCTATTATACAAAAGGAAAGTTCGGTGACGGCTGGCAGCTGACATCGAGTGCGGACACAGAAGAAGGGCCGCTAAAGGACATATTCAATAATTTCAGCGAGAGGACGCCCGACGCGCTGTTTCGGAGCATCAATCCGCAGTATTACTACCCTACCTTCGGCGACGACGGCAGCGTGGAGGAGGGGGCGCCTACGCTGGGCAAGTTCTATCTGAAGGTCGAGAAGGACGGGAGTTACGGCATGTGGGGCGACTTCAAGGTGGGCTACGACGACAACGACCTGGCCCGTGTCGACCGCGGGCTCTACGGCGTGAATTTGCATTACCAGACGCCTGACACCACGAGCTTCGGCGAGAAGCGTTTCCTCATGGACGGCTTCTCCGCTCAGCCCGGCACGGTCGCTACGCGCGAGGAGTTCCTGGGTACCGGCGGCTCCCTCTACTACCTGCACCATCAGGGAATCTTGACCGGCTCCGAGAGCGTTTCTATCGAGGCCCACGACAAGGACTCCGGCATCGTGATTGCCAGCAAGAGCCTGACGCCCTCCCTCGATTACACCATCGATTACCTGCAGGGACGCGTCTACCTTACGCAGCCCCTTTCTCCGACCGCGGCCGGCAACATGCTGGTAAATTCCGGCACCGCAGCAGGCGACCTGATGTATTTGGTCGTCCGCTACGAATACGTCCCGAGCGCCGGGGACACGAACAGCATGAGCCTGGGCGGACGGGCCCATGTTTGGCTCAATGACTATGTGAAACTGGGTGTCACAGTGAACAAGGACGGCGGATCGGACAATCCGAACGAGCTTACTGCCGCCGACCTTACCCTAAGGAAGAGCGCCCTGACCTGGATAAAGGTAGAGACGTCAAGGAGCAGCGGGCCCGGCCTGACCAGTCTTACCTCTCTTGACGGCGGAATGACGGAAAGTCCCGTATGCCCAAGCTTCAGCACCTCCGCAAACGGCGTCCCTACGGGAAATCCGAACTGCTCATACTTCGGCAGTCCAGTATCCGTTTCCGCGGGGGCCTACCGGATTGACACCAGCCTGGGCTTTGCTGACGTCTTTGCCGGCGCTTCCGGCCAGTGGACGATGTACATGCAGAGCCTGGACGCCGGTTATTCGGCTCCAGGACTTGAGACGGCCACCAACACCAAGCAGTATGGGGGTACCTTAAAGGCGTCGTTGACAAGCAAAGTCGATGTGAACGCCAAGGCCGATATGACGACCCGCGATCAGGGTCTGAACACAAGCTCTGCCGAAGTCGACCTGAATTATCATATGACCGATCATTGGACCTTGAGCCCCGGTGTGCGGATCGACAGCCGCGACGACAACTCGCCGGTCATTCCGCCTACCGAGACGGAAGGAGACCGCACGGACGCTGCAGTGCGCGCGACGTACGATTCCAAAGGGCGCTGGAGCGCGTACGGATTCGGTCAGAGCACCGTTGACAGGAGCGGCGACCGCGAGAGCAACGCCCGCATCGGTTCGGGCGGCGAGTACCGCATTACTGACCGGGTAAAGGTAAACGGCGAGGTATCGTCCGGCGACTTGGGCGGCGCCGGCAAGTTCGGTATGGAATATCTCTACTCCGACCGCACCAACATGTACCTGAATTACGTGTACGACAACGAGACCCCCGACAACGGCATACGCGCAGGAAACGGGAGTATCGTTTCCGGGATCAAGACACGGTACTCGGATAGCGCCAGCGTCTATGCCGAGGAAAAGTACGCGTACGGCAATGTCCCGACGGGCCTCACCCATGCTGCTGGCGTCGACCTTGCGCCCTTCGACCACTGGAACTTGGGCGTCAGCGTGGATTATGGAACCCTGAGGGACCCCATCACCTACGCCAGCCTCGTCCGTCAAGCCGCTGCCCTGCGCGTGGGTTACGGCAACAACGGCCTCATCTTCGCCACCGCATTCGAGTACCGCGTTGACAGGACCGAGGTCATAAACATAAACCCGGATATGACGACCACCACGAGCGTCGTCGGCAGGGACAGCTGGCTTGTCAAGAACGATCTAAAATACCAGATGAACGACTCTTCCCGGCTGATCGGCAAATTCAACCATGCCGAGAGCCGGAGCGACGCCGCATTCTTCGGGGGCGATTACACTGAGGCGGTCATCGGCTATGGCTATCGTCCGATTACGAACGACCGGCTGAACACCTTGTTCAAATACACGTATTTCTATAACGTCCCGACCACATCACAGGTCGGCGACACGGTCACCTATACGTCCTCCGCCTTGGTCACGAACACCGCCGCGGATTCCATCCAGAAGAGCCATATCGTATCACTGGATGCGGCCTACGATCTTACACAAAAGTGGGGCATCGGCGGCAAGTACGCCTACCGCCTCGGATGGGTCAGCGAGACCCTGCAGAATCCTGTTTTCTATGAGAGCCGTGCCGTCCTTTACGTTGTCCGAGCCGACTGGCATCTCGTGCATCTCTGGGATTTCATGGTCGAGACGCGTCTCTTAGACCTGCCCGACGCGCATGACCAGAAAAGCGGTGTGCTCACGGCCATCTATCGGCAGGTGGGAGCCAACCTCAAGGCAGGTGTCGGTTACAACTTCAGTGATTTTTCGGACGACCTGACCCAGCTCGACTACAAACACCAGGGTTTCTTCTTCAATATGATCGGCGCGTTTTAGGGATCCGGGGCAATACCCCAGGCCGTCAGGGAGTGATCGAAATATGAATTTCCGGGATGGGAGGGAATCAAAATGTTTTACCGGCTGACAGGCATCGTGTTAACGGTTTCAATGCTGTCGTTCTTTTCCGCCGCTTACGGAGAGGACGTCACCAAAGAAGAGTTAAAGGGCCAGGACGAGCAGGTCCAGGACATCAAAAGCGATGTCCTTTCGATCTCCGCAGAGCTTGAAAAGCTCGAGGAGAAGCTTTTGTATCCGTCCAGCACGGAGGTCTCGGTATTCGTTTCCCTGGCAGCCGCCGAAACCTTCCGTCTCGACGCGGTGGAGATCCAGATGGATGGAAACCCCGTCGCCCGGCATGTTTACAGCTTCAAGGAGCTCGAAGCCATGAGAAAGGGCGGAGTGCAGCGCATATATACCGGCAATATTCGCTCCGGCGATCATGACCTCGTGGTCACCGTCCTCGGAAAAACCGGGGGAGGCTCTGACCTTCACAATGCCGAGCGGTTCAAGATCAGCAAGGATATCGCTCCCAGGATCGTCGAACTATCACTCTCTGACCAGGGCATTACCGAGAGCAGCAGGTAAACCATGAAAAGGCTATTCGTCCCATTGATACTAGTGATGTTCGCTGCATCTCCATCACCGGCAGCAACGTCTGCACCGAAGGACCTTCAGGACCTTTATTTCGGAGAGGCCCTCTATCACGCGTATCAGGGGGAGTGGTTCGATGCCGTCTCCAGGCTTGACACCGAGTTGGCCCTTCATTACGGGGTCGATGAGCCCGAGCGGGATACCCTTCACTACCACGTTAACCAGGCGGAGTTCGATGTGGGCGACTTCGAACTTTACTACCGGATGCACCGGAAGGCCGGGCATGCCATCAAGGCGGTCATCGAGGGGAAGGTCCCCGAGCTTGTCCGTAACGAAGCTATCTTCCGCCTTGCGCGCATCTATTTCCAAAAGGGACAGCCCAGGGATGCCCAGGAGGCAGTTGACCGCATCAAGGGTACCGTCCCCGAAAAGATCCGGAACGACCTGGCTTTCCTCAAGGCAGAGATCCTCATGGCCAACGGCCGTTTTGGCGAGTCAGCCCGTATCTTTACGGACGTCCAGGACGCTCCGGGCCTTTCAGGCTTCAGCACCTACAATTTAGGAATCGCCCTTATCAGGGACGGGAGGGAGACCGAGGGCCGAAGCTCACTCGACCGTGCCGGCCAGATCAAGAGCGACGACAATGCCACGCTGGCGATCAAGGACAAATCCAACCTTGTCCTCGGCGAAAAGCTCCTTTCAGAAAAAAAATTCGCTGCTGCCAAGGATGTCCTGGACAGGGTGCGGCTCACCGGTCCCTTCTCCAACCGTGCGCTCCTCAGCTCTGGATGGGCCGACGCCTCCCTTGATCATTATCAAAACGCCCTGGTACCCTGGACGATACTTTCCAGGCGCGCGGCCACCAATCCTTCTGTAGAGGAGGCCATGCTCGAGGTCCCCTATGCTTATATCAAGCTCGGCATTTACAGCAAGGCAGCTCTCCTGTACAGCCAGGCCCTCGAGACGTTCGGCAGGGAGATCGAGAAACTTTCCGCCTCGATTACGAGCATACACGAAGGTAAGTTCCTGAAAGCGCTCCTGCGGGAAGAGCTTAAGCAGGACCCTGACTGGGTCGTAAAGCTGCGAGAGCTTCCGGAGGCTCCCGAGACGTTCTACCTTCTTGACCTCCTTGCTTCCCATGATTTTCAGGAGTCGCTCAAGAATTACCTGGATCTCGAGGAGCTCCGCGTGAAACTTTCGGTGTGGTCGCGCGACCTCATCGCCTTTAAGGACATCACCCAGAAGCGCAGGGCTTATTACCAGCCGCTCCTCCCGGAGATCGACCGGGAATTCCGCCGGCTCGACACTCTTATGCGGCTTAGGCTTTCCCAACGCGACAGAATAGAAAAAAGGCTTCATGCCATGCTGACGGCGCCTTGTCCCGAACAACTTGCAACGGCCGATGAGCGCCTCACGCTTGAGCGGCTGAACCAGCTGGAACGTAAGCTCGCCTCTGCCGTCCCGGACGCATCCGGCGACGCCAAGGCCCGGATCAAACGCCTGCGCGGCGTGATTTCCTGGAACATGTACACGGAGTACGACCGTCGTTTGACCGAAGCCTTCAGGCATCTCCACGACCTGAACAGCGAAATCGATCGAATGAGAATGCAATATTCCTCCTTTATCCGCACCCGCCAGGCCGCCACGCAAAGCTACGAGGGCTACGACGACATTATTCGCCGCTTGGGCGAAAGGACTGCTGCTGCACGGAAGAAGGCGGAGGAACTGATGTCCCGACAGGGGAAAATCCTCGAGACCATGGCCGTTACCGAACTCAGCAGGAGGCGCGACCGTCTCGAAAAATTCCAGGTAGACGCGCGCTTTGCCATGGCGGACAGCTACGACCGCGCCGCGAAAGCCCAGGACAAAAAGAGGTCCGGACAATAATGACAACAGACCGTCTTTTAAATCCTCTGTTCGCTCTTTCGCTTCTCCTTTTCTCCTGCCAGACTCCTGGAGCAAAGGACACGTTGGCCAATCTGCGCGGCGAGCATATCGATATCACGGAAGAGCGGATAGAGGGCGGGCTCGACAAGGCCATGGAAGGTTATGAGCATTTCCTCGAAGAAACCCCGGGATCCTCTCCACTGAAGCCCGAGGCCCTGCGCCGCCTTGCGGATCTGAAGATCGAAAAGGAATACGGCCTTCTTCCCGAGGGTGGGGGGGCGCTGCGACGGAATCCCGGCTCCGTACCTTATTCCCCGGGGACAGCAGGGCATCCTCAAGCCCAGTCGTCAAACTCCCTTGTCCCGGCTTCCGTACAAAATGAATCGCAGGCCGATTTCGAGAAAAGGGCGGGGGCACTCGACGAAGAGGGGGCGTCCGTACCGGAGAACCTCGAACGTTCCAGCGCTCGCGAGGCCATCGCGCTCTATCAAAGACTTCTTACCGAGTATCCCCATTACGAGCACAATGACCAGGCGCTCTATCAGATGTCCCGGGCCTATGAGGAACTGGGCCAGCCCGACCTTGCCATGAAGGTCATGGACCGGATGGCGCGGGACTATCCCAAATGCCAATACATGGACGAGGTGCAGTTCCGGCGTGCTGAATATTTCTTTACCCGGAAGCGCTACCTGGACGCCGAGGACGCGTACCAGAGCGTCGTCCATATGGGAGTTAAATCGTACTTTTACCAGCTTGCCCTGTACAAGCTCGGATGGACATTCTACAAGCAGGAGCTTTACGATGAAGCGCTTGACAGGTACATTGCACTCCTCGATTACAAGGTCAAAACGGGCTACGACTTCGCACAGACCAAAGACAAGATGGAGAAGAAACGCATCGACGACACATTCAGGATCATAAGCCTTTGCTTTTCCAATTTAGGAGGACCCAAAACCGTCGCAGAATACTTTGCAAAACATGGTTCTAAGCGCTACGAGGACGGCATCTACAGCAATTTAGGGGAATTTTACTTCGATAAGCGCCGTTATGCCGACGCGGCCGCAACCTACAACGCCTTCGTCTGCATGAATCCCTTCAACAGAAAAGCGCCTGATTTCCAGATGCGCGTGATAGATATCGATATCGCCGGAGGGTTCCCCAGCCTGGTCATCGACGCGAAAAAGGAGTTCTCCAGGACGTACGGGCTCAAAGCCCCCTACTGGAGGCATTATACGCCGGACACCCGTCCGGAGGTGCTTTCCTGGCTCAAGACGAACCTCACCGACCTGGCCAAGCATTACCACTCGCTGTATCAGAACAAAGAGGAGGTAAAGGACAAGGACACGAACTATGAGGAGGCCATGCATTGGTATAGGGAATTCCTCGCCTCCTTCCCGAAGGATCCGGATACCCCGGCCGTCAATTATCTTTTGGCGGACCTCCTCATGGAGAACCGCGCATTCGACCTGGCGGCAGTGGAATACGGGAAGACGTCCTATGACTACCCGCACCATGAAAAATCCGCCCAAGCCGGCTACGCGGCCGTCTACGCTTACCGCCAGCAGCTGGCCGGCGCCGCCCCGGAGCACAAGGACGACGTAAAGCGTAAGGCCGTGGCGAGCTCGCTCAAGTTCGCCGCAACCTATCCAGAGCACGAGAAGGCAGCTATCGTCCTCGGGGCAGCCGCAGATGACTTGTACGGCATGCGGAACTTCGAGCAGGCTGAAGCCTCTGCGCGCAAACTGATCCTTTCCTACCCCAAGGCTGACGCCGATGTCGTTCGTGAGGCCTATGTCGTGGTTGGCCACTCAACCTACGAGCTTCACCACTACGCCGAAGCCGAGGCTGCCTACGTGAAGGTGCTTTCTCTCCTTCCCGCCGGAGATAAAAGCAGGGACGGCATAAGCGACAACCTTGCCGCGGCGATCTACAAGCAGGGCGAGCAGGCGAGCGCTGTCAAGGATTACCGGGCAGCGGCGGACAATTTCCTGCGGGTAGGGCGTATGGCGCCCGCCTCCAGGATCAGGGTCAACGCCGAGTACGATGCCGCGGCCACCCTGATCTTGCTCAAGGACTGGAAAACGGCGGCATCCGTCCTCTCCGGGTTCCGCGAGAAATTCCCCGGGAGCGACCTCTTGCCCGAGGTGACCAAGAAGATCGCCTACGTCTACCGCGAGGACGGAAAGCTTAGTCTTGCGGCCGGCGAATATGAACGCATCGAGGGAGAGTCAACGGATGATGATATAAGGCGCGAGTCTCTCCTCACCGCAGCGGAACTATACGATAAGGCCGGCAAGCGGGACCGCATGCTTTCGGCATACCGGCGCTACGTGGACCATTTCCCGCATCCCGCTGAACCCAACATGGAAGCGCTCGCCAAGATCGCCGATATTTTAAAGAAGAACGATTTCAACGGTTATCTCGCCGGGCTCAAAGAGATGGTGGCCGTTGACGCTGGAGCCGGGGCCGAGCGTACGCCCCGTACCCGGTATCTAGCCGGCACGGCCGCATTGGTGCTGGCCGAGCAAACCTTCGGCCAGTTCGCAGGGATAAAACTGGTAGAGCCGTTCAAGGCAAACCTTGAGAAGAAGAAGGAATTGATGAAGATCGCAACACAAGAGTTCAGCAAGCTCCTGGATTACGAGGTCGGCCTTGTCACCTCGGCCGCGACCTTCTATCTGGCCGAGATCTACGCGGATTTCAGCCGGGACCTGAAAGAGTCCGAGCGCCCCAAGGACTTGAGCCCCGCGGAGCGGGATGAATACGAACTCGCGATCGACGATCAGGCCTCCCCCTTCGAGGAGAAGGCGATCGCAACGCATAAGAGCAATCTCGACCTTATTTCTCGGGGGGTTTACAACGAGTGGATCGAAAAGAGCTTGCAGAAGCTTGCCAGGTTTGTTCCCGCCCGCTATGACAAGACGGAAGAAGAGAGCGCCGTCATGACTTCGCCGGATACCTACCTCTTCGCCGTGAAACGTCAGGAGGAGCCTGCGCACGTAGTATTCCGAGGTGCAACACAGTCCGATGAATCGAAGCTTGAATCGAAGCGCTCGGGGACTCAGGAATCCACCGAGGCCGCGGAGCCGAAGCAGGAAGCGAAACGGGCAGAATCCAAAAAAACTCTACTGGACGTTCATCCGGCGGAAAGCGCGCAGGACAGCACTGTCAAGGATACGCCGAATGATGCGTCTCCTGATTGAGATTCAGGTTGACGGTATGGAGAGCAGAACGATGAATGTCGGAAATGGATTTCTTGTAAAGATGTTCAGATTCCAAAGGATGTCCGGGACATTGTCTCTGGCCGTGATGACCATGGTCCTTGCCGGCTGCGCAGCCGGAGCAAAGGTTACGCCGAAGCCCGCCGATGCCGCTGCGTTCAAGGGTCCATCCGTGGAAAGGCTCTCTGACGGACAGCAAGGATTCGTCATTCATGAAGTCCCCATCATGAACGCCGAATCCCGCGAAGAATTTGACCGCGCCGTCTCGCTCCTGAACGACGGGAAAAACGACAAGGCCATCGAACTTCTCACCGCGATGATCGAACGGTCGCCGGGGGTTACGACTCCTCATATCGACATCGCCATAGCCTACCTGCGGACCGCGAAGACGGGGCCGGCCGAAGAACACTTGAAAACCGCGCTGGGCCTTTTCCCCGGCCATCCGGTTGCCAGCAATGAATACGGGCTGCTTCTCCGGAGGGCCGGGCGTTTCAAAGAGGCCAGAGAAGTCTATCTGAAGGCGATCGCACGGTTCCCGGAATACCTGCCCATCCATAAAAACCTCGGCATCCTCTGCGACCTCTATATGGACGACCCCGAATGCGCCCTTCATGAGTTTGAGACCTACGCAGCCGGTGCACCTGCGGACACGCAGGTCAAGACCTGGATCGCTGAACTTAGGATACGGCTCAAACGTTAGGTGAGAGGGAGGAGAAAACATGTATCGGAACGCACTTCTTTGGTTTTTCTTGCTTCTGCTGTCGGCGGGCCTTGCCGGTGCCGGCGACAACATGCCGGCGGCCAGGGATGCGTCCCCGTCGACACTGGAGAAAAAGGATGCGAAGCCGGAAGGGGACAAGGAGCTTTCCGGAATGTCCATCGTTGGGAACGACGAGGCCCCTAAAGCCCTCTACATCGTACCCTGGAAAAGCTCCGAGATGGGCGAAGGAACCGGTTTGGATATGGTACTCGATGCTTCCGACACACCCGTCGACCGAGACGTGTTCAAGCGTCAACTGGAGTTCTACGAACAAAGCACCAAGAAATGACATCGCTGTCAGAACAGCGAAAAAGGAGGAAACACAATGTTTATCGTAAGGTTTTTTCAGAAGGGCGGTTTGTTCATGTTCCCCATTCTATTCGTGCTGTTGGTCGGCCTGGTCATCGCGATCGAGCGCTGGATCATCCTGAAACGCGTCCGGGAAGAGAACAAAAAAACGTGGGACAGGATCTATCCAGCGCTGGAATCGGGTGAGTTCGACAAGGCCCGGGAAATCGCCGGCAAGGACAAGTCATCCATGGCGCAGATGCTGGGCATGGGTCTGGCCAGGCAGGGCGCGGTCAAGCGCCGCGAGGACATAGAGATTGCCATGGAGGAGAGCATGATGGAGATAGTCCCCCAACTGGAGAAGCGCACGCCGTATCTCGCGCTCTTGTCCAACATCGCCACCCTGTTCGGGCTCCTGGGCACGATCATGGGCCTCATCATGGCCTTCGCCTCGGTGGCCACTGCAAGCCCGGCCGAAAAGGCGGCACTGCTTGCCGCCAGCATTTCCGAGGCAATGAACTGCACCGCCTTCGGCCTGATGTCCGCGATCCCGCTCCTCCTGCTCCATGCGCGGCTCACGACGAACACGGGCCAGATCGTTAACAGCCTTGAGATGGCATCGGTTAAGTCCTTGAACGCCATTTCCAGCTTCACCAAGCGCCAGTTCGAAAGGGCCCCGTCATTACCGGGTGCCAATGCGACAGGAGCCGGCCATGCTCAGACGATATCGGGATAAGAGGAACGCGGGAAAACCATCGGATTTCGATACTGACATCATGCACGTGATCAACCTGACGCCGATGATGGACGTCCTTACCGTCCTGGTGGTCTTTCTGCTCATCTCCGCCGTCTTTGTGAGCATAACGATCGAGGAACTCGCCGTACCGACTTCAGCCGGCGCGGACGCTCACAGCATGCCGAATTTCGCCATCGAGGTGATCGTCCGCAAGGCAGGACTTGAGGTCTCCAACGGGTCGGTGGTTTCGGACAGGATACCCAAAAAGGATGACATGTATGATATCGGGGCGCTTTCCCAGACGCTCCTTCGTCTCAAAGCCCAGTACCCGGGAAAAGAGGATGCGTCGGTCCTGATGGAACCGGACATCAAGTACGACCACCTTATCGAGATCATGGACGCGGTACGAAGCACCGTAGTGCGGGCGGAAGGGAGCGAAGAGGTCAAGAAAATAGACCTCTTTCCAAAGATATCCATAGGAGACGCACCATGAGATATAGCAGACGAATGAAACGGATGGAGCGTAACAACAGGAAAGGCGCCATAAGAGGTCTCGGTATAAATCTGATACCGATGATGGATGTTCTTACTGTTCTGGTGTTCTTCCTGCTTTTTCACTCGTTCAACAGTACTCTGCCGGATGCGCAAATCGTTCTGCCCGCTTCCGTTGTCGAGACCAGGCCAAGGGAAACAGTGGCGATCGTGGTAAGCCCCGGATTTGTAATGGTCCAGGGCGAAGCCGTGGTCAGCACCCCCAAGCTCCTTGATGACGGAATCGTGATGGTCAAGGAACTGAGGGACCGGCTGGAACAGCTTGGGAAGGGCATCATCGGTGCCGGTTCCGAGGTTGCCGCCGACACCATGGAGGTCACGCTTCTTGCCGATAAGACGATACCGTTCAAGGTGCTTAAGAAAATAATGTCAACCTGCACGGCCTGCGGATACGGAAGGATCTCCCTTGCCGTAGCAGAGAAGGCGGAAAAATGACGACATCCATATTAGACATGGAGCTCGCCCAGCTGGATGTCCAGATCGATGATGCCCTTAAACGGCGCACGGCACTGGAAGAGGAGCTTCGGGTCGTGGACGCCGAGCTCCAGACATTCGCCATTGACAGGCAGCGGTTCGACGCGCTGAAGAACGTATTGAATGCTCTCGACAGGCTTGGCGAACTGAAGTCGGGAGAGCTCTTTTGGGCAGGACTTGCCGAACAGCAGAATGCCGAAGTACACCTAAAGCGCGCGAGGAAACGTGTCGCTCTCTTCGAAGGCGATATAAGCGGAATCCTTGAAAAGAAGGCGACCCTCCAGGGTGAGATAAACCGGTGTCTTGACGAACTTTCCTACCTCCAGGAGGAAGTGCGCGACGCATACGACCGCGACGAACGGCGTGAGGAGGAATATTTCGTAGACCGCGAGATATCTCCCGTTCCCAATCACTCGATGGCAATGCCGGGGGACGATAATTCCGAGAGCGAGCGACGGTTCCGCAGGTCATTGCTTGTTGCATTGTTATTCTATATCCTTTTCGGAGCCGTCATACGCCTATGGGTGCTGCCGACGCCGGAACGCCCCGCCGTTGCCGAGGTCCCCGAACGTCTGGTCTCCATGCTCCGGAGGGAGCCGCCCAAACCCGAGCCGGAGCCCGAGCGCCGCAAAGGGGAAAGGAAACCCGAAAAGAACCAGCAAAAGGAGCTGGAGAAACAGCAGGAAGAACAACCCAAGGTAGTCGCTTCGGAGCCAGAGAACGCACGTCGTAAAGCGGAGAGCACGGGGGTCCTGGCCTTCAAGGAATCCTTCAAGGGCATATTGGACGAAGCTCCCGCCGCACGTCTCGGAACAGAGGCGCGTATTAACAACCAGGCGGTCGTGGCCGCAGGCCAGGCTCGTCCAAGCCGGTCTCTCGTTGCCATGCAGTCGGCGGGTGGATACAGCGGCGGCATCAGCAACTCCAGGATCAGCCGCACTATAGGCAGCGGAAATGACAGCCGCATCGGCGGCGTCGGGTTCACCCGGGTGGAAAACACGGTTGCCGGGCAGGCGGGAGCTGTGAGACCGCTTTCCTCCGGGCCCGGGCCGGGCCGTACCGATGAAGAGATCCAGATCGTTTTCGACAGGCACAAGGCGGCGCTCTACCGGCTCTACAACGCGAAACTCAGGACGGACCCGACGCTTCGGGGCAAGATGATCTTGAGGATCACCATCGAGCCGGGCGGGGAGGTTTCCTCTTGCACGGTGCAGTCGAACGACCTGGCCTCGCCGGAGTTGGTGGCCCAGATTGTGGAGCGTGTCAAGCAGTTCAATTTCGGACCGAAGGAAAAGGTCTCCAAGATCACCATTCTGTACCCGATTGATTTCCTGCCCGCTGTCTAGAGCCTGAGGCTGGAGACTGAATCCGAGTTCCAGGAAAGAGAAACAGACCTTTCCGCTCTCGAGGATCGACAGGACCTTTGGTTTTGAGATAGAAACTGCGGCAGTAGAACGCGGCCGCAGCGGCATAGTTTAATGCTGCCTGACAGGATACCTTGCTGATGTGCTCATCGATTTCCTAACGGGACAAGAAAAGATCATCGATTCTCCGTCGTCATTTTTAGACGAGGCGGATGGATGACGTTCCGCTGCAGTCGGAGCAGAAATCCATGCCGGGATGAAGGAGCATGAACGGAGAAAAACTACTGGACCGCTCGACACCCTCACAATCATCGATATGAGGAGGGATAGTGATGAGAAAGCAGGAGCTGACAAACGGGCCATACGATCGCACGATGTGGAGATCGATGACTGCATCATAGCCATAACTGCATTTATCGCATGGCCACTTACATGTCTGCATAGTCAATTTTGTGACAAGGGTCAAGAATACCAATTGTGGCTTATACCCTAGCCAGAAACTCAAGAGCAAGAAATTCACCCTTTTGGCTGGATCAGTTTTTGGGGGACCCTCAAATCGGTCAAAATCTCCAATAGCAACTGTCACTACAAATGGGGTAGCTCAATTAACAGCATTCCCTGAAGAAGCCCTTTTTCTACCATTTCTTATTTTGTGATAACTTTACTTACCGGGCTACTGCCTGGAAATGGAGCAAAGTAGTGAGAATGTTGTCCTTTTCCGCCCGTAATGATGATCTGCAAATATTCGGGTTTGAGGGTGATCGGGACAAGGGTATCGGCAGTGACCTCACCGAATTTTTCTTTAAAAGCAGCCTGATTAGGGCATGCCTTTGCCCAGGAGGAAAAAGGAATACGGGCCTTCTCCCAGATGACTTTCCTGATCTGATCTTTTGTCCATCCGGCCTTTGCATAGATATCTGCATGCTCAGGTCCTAACCCTATGATGTGAGGCTGCTCCATCTGGCTTGTCCAGCAGGGACCTCCAATACTCAGTAAGGGAGAGACCGCATGGCTGAACCAGTTCGAAAGCTCCTCAGGGGTAGCACTCCACAAATCTACCACGTCTACGGGAGGCCAGATGCCCATCAGCGTCACTACGCTATCTGTCTTTTTAAAACCCTTGTCAACGTGGTATGGCTGCCATCCCTTGGGAAGGGCATCCTCATTCTCCCCGAAGATCCAGGCAACAAAATCCGCAGGCGAACCAAGAGTGGTCTTTTTCGGCGACGGAGGCTTTGAGCCGCCCACAACAGCCACGATCAAATCGATAGCATACCCGAGGGAAGCATTGGCATGATGCATTCGGCTTGCGGCTCCCTGGCTGTATGCAAGACCGATCTCCTTTACAATCGGTCCGTTCACTACCACGAGCGCCCCGATGGAGCCCGTGGATGTGGCTGAACCGCGCCAGTTTGCTTCAGGTGTCAGGAGGGCCTCCATGGCTGCGATAAGCACAGGCATGTATTCAGGCTTGCATCCAGCCATGACCGCGTGGGTCGCCACCAGTTCAACGGTGAGAGAACCCATTCTCGGGGGAACCTGGCCGAGAACATCACTGGGTTTGCGGCTTGTTCCCTTCAGCATCTCTGCCACTTTGTCTGGCGTGGGCGGTACTATGGGCAGACCAAGAGTCCACCCTTTTTCAAAAAACAGGGTATTTATATCCTCACCCGCGCCTTTGAACGTCAACCGCTCTGCAGGATAGGTTGGCTTTTTGGGTGGCATTTCGGCCACTGGTTTCCATCTTGTTGCTGCGTTTAGAATGGCAGGAAAGGTATCCTTGGCCTTTTGCTTTATCTCTTCGATTGAAATTCCCCCCATCGGATGAGGTACAACAACGAAGCTCATATCAGCTACACCCTGACTCAGGGCAGTATCCTTGGACAGTCCGATAAACTCAGACGTTGCAAGAGTAACAGTAGGAATACCCATTTTTTCCAGGTTTAGCTGGTCAACTACCAGCCACGAGGTGCAGGAACCTCAATCTGCTTGTCCGGCAATCACAAGATCCGGTTTGAACGCGGCTATGCGTTGTGCCAGTTGCTTGCTCTTTTCCGGATTCTGACTGATTATTTTTACTTCCGGAGCGTCTTGCCAGGCTTTGATAATCCTGATGTCCTTTACGTTTTCACTGAGGAGCGCGGCGATCTGGTTCATGAAATTGTCGCCGTTCTGTTTTCCGTTCCACTGGAGCACGACAGTCTTTCCTTCAAGATTGGCCGGATGAGGGTTGATCTTCATCGGTTCAATGTTGACGACGCCCTCGGGGTTAATCAATGTTATCTCTTTGACTGCTTCCTGAGAAAATGCAATGGCAGGTAGAGCCAGCAAGGTAGCCAAAAATAAATATTTTCCAAAGCCTCCGCGCACTCTTCTTTTCATGGTGACATCCCTCCTTTGGTGTGCCATCACTTTTCAACAGGGTAGCCTGCCTTTATCCACCCCCTGATTGACGGGTCAGCAAGAACCTTTACGTTGAATCCTATTTCTATCAACTGTGCTGCCAGGTCGACACTGTCAGACTCGCCAGGGCCGCAGTCGCAATAGATAATTATCATCCTGTCCCGAGGGAGCTGCCTAACGTCCCCTTGGGTTATTTTCAGAGCCCAAGGAAAGGAGAGTGCTCCCTTGATGTGCCCTTCATCGTACATAGCCTTGGGCCGTGCGTCCAAGACCACAATATCAGCCCCACTTTCCATCTTCTTCCTCAACTCTTCGATAGTAATACGAGGAATTTCTTTATGCGGTGAGCCTTCCGGACATGTTGTACATAATCCCTTACTCGGCAATTCGATCTGTATCTGTTCATAATAGGGAATAATGGTATCCTGCCCTGCCAAAACCAGAAAAATCAAAAAAACAACTGGGTGTTTTTTACCATACTGTTGTTTCATTGCCCCGCCTCCACCTACTCACATAATATCAAAAACTCGCCGAAATGGGGCCATTGTCAGCTCACTATTGTATATAGAGCGGCGCTTTTTATGCAAAAGCACTTACCATCAAACATTTCAGTGCATCTTATTTCACGTTGTGAACTCGTAAGGGTGTCGTGTGATGCGACTAGCCCACATTTTGTGCAGCGCATGCGAGAGAGAACTTAGCTCTCATTCACGAAAAAAAAGTTGCGAAGCAAGGCGCAAATTGCCAACCCGTGTATCTCGACACCGCCCAGGTATGTTGTTCTTTTGTAAACAGCAACACGACAAAAAATTTTTCGTCGCTTGTCATGATGGACTGTCGCTGGCAAGCCTTTTCGTTATGCAGAGTATTTTTTTCACCGTGGCTTGCGCTGGTTTCAGCATATTCTGATCGTAACGTTATGGACTTAGTGTCATGGATACTTCAAAAGCTTCAGGATATTATTTCGTGCCATCTTTTAATTGAAATCCTTCACCTCATTGCAGATATGAAAGCTCTCGTGAATACTTTGACCTTAGATAATGGTTTTGGCAACGCGCTTCCTACTGTGCTCCAAGTGGCATAATTTTTTCGTAGCTGGTTCGATGCAAGGAATGTCTGTATATAACATCTCTGTATAATTTATATATATGTTGTATACTAATTAACCATCACCCGCTGGCCTGTCAACATGGAAGGTGCTGTTATTTAACCTTTTTAGCACGGGCATGAGGATTGCTTTAGGTACCGTAAATCCGGTCGAAGGCGTGTGACGCGCAGGTTCTGCTCGCGAGAAGGTCAACTTTGCGGGGATTTCCTTCTGCGGCGCGATGCGGCCAGGAGTTGGGCGATGAGGCAGTCGGAGAACTAGGGCAAGCTCAACATCGCTGTCCTGCCCGACGCGGGCGAGCGGTATGTATCGACGTGGCTATGTATGAATATCCGAAGTATCGAAGGAAATAAAGCGCTACCAACCACAGGTGATGACCTTACGTTGAAATTAAAAGGAAAATCCAGGAGGAAACATGACAGAACGAAGATTCGATACGCTAGCGATCCATGCGGGGCAGGAGAGCCCTGACCCGGCGACCGGTGCGCGCGCCGTGCCCATCTACCAGACCAGTTCGTACGTGTTCAAGGACACGGACCACGCTGCCAAGCTCTTTGCGCTCAAGGAGTTTGGGAATATTTACTCGCGCCTCATGAACCCGACGAACGACGTATTCGAACGAAGAATCGCCGCTCTGGAGGGCGGTGTCGGCGCACTCGGCGTAGCGTCAGGACAGGCAGCCCAGACCTTCGCGCTCCTTGCCGTCACGCAGGTGGGCGATGAAATCGTGGCGGCGAACAACCTCTACGGCGGGACTTACCAGCAACTCCATTATACCTTTCCAAAGCTGGGGCGGACCACAAAGTTCGTGGAGTCCTCCAGACCTGAGGAGTTCAAGAAGGCAATTACGCCGAGAACGCGGGCCATCTATGCCGAAACCATCGGGAACCCGAAGCTCGACATTCCGGACTTCGAGGCCATCGCGAAGATCGCCCATGACGCAGGCATCCCGTTCATCGTTGACAATACGATCGGCGTCGGGCTCGTCCGGCCCATCGACTACGGCGCAGATATCCTCACGCTGTCAGCGACCAAGTACATCGGCGGCCACGGGACGTCCATCGGCGGCGTGATTGTGGATTCCGGGAAGTTCAACTGGGGTAACGGCAACTTCCCCGAGTTCACCGAGCCCGACCCGAGCTACCACGGCCTCAGGTTCTGGGACGTCTTTGGCAACTTCCCCGGCCTTGGCAACGTCGCCTTCATCATCAAGGTGCGCGTGCAGCTCCAACGCGACCTTGGAGCCGCGCTCAGCCCCTTCAACTCCTTCCTGTTTCTCCAGGGGCTTGAGACACTGCCGCTACGGGTGCGGAAGCATTCGGAAAATGCTCTTTCGGTCGCCCGGTTCCTCCAGAAGCATCCCAAGGTCGCCTGGGTCAATTATCCCGGCCTGTCGGAGCACCCGGCTCATGGTATCGCAAAAAAATATCTGAAGAATGGCTTCGGCCCCATAGTAGGCTTCGGGATTCAGGGCGGGCTTGAGGCAGGCAAGAAGTTCATAAACTCAGTGAAGCTCCTCTCGCACCTCGCTAACATCGGCGATGTGAAGTCGCTCGTGATCCACCCGGCCTCGACCACGCACCAACAGCTTACACAGGAGGAGCAGCGGGCAACGGGCGTGACCGCGGACTACGTCCGGCTAGCCGTGGGCATAGAGGATACCCGCGACATCATCGAAGATATCGACCAGGCTTTGCAGCAGGCATGCCCCGGGGCTCGGGCAGCAGCGTAGAACAAGACGAAATGGGACCTGTTCGAGGTCAACCGAATTGTAGACGGGATCCACCTGCTCACTAACGTGATCGAGTATGACGGGATACTCTTATTTTATAAAGGACCATGGGCCTCACGCGGATTTCGGTTCATGACAACGGCCGCCGCCGATTAACCTGTGAAAGGCAAGTAGCAAAGTATGAGCACTAAACTGATCGGAACTACTGCAGCCGTAATCGATCGCTCTTCAAGCACTACGGTCACGCGGTTCTTCAATTTCGATACCCTCGAGCTCGAGAGTGGCGAGATTCTGTCACCCGTGACCGTTGCCTACGAGACCTATGGTTCGCTGAACGCAAAGGCGAACAACGCGATCCTGCTCTGCCATGCCTTGTCCGGCGACGCTCACGCGGCTGGACGGGATTGCACCACCGGTGCTCTCGGGTGGTGGGACAGCATGGTCGGGCCGGGCAAGGCATTCGATACGGAGAAATATTATATAATCTGCTCCAATGTCCTCGGAGGGTGCAAAGGCACGACCGGTCCGTCATCGATCAATTCGGCGACCAATACCCCCTACGGCCTCGGCTTCCCGGTTATCACTATTGGCGATATGGTGAGCGCGCAAGCGAAGCTCGTGGACCATCTGGGTATCGAACGGCTCTTCGCCGTAGCCGGGGGCTCTATGGGCGGCATGCAGGCGCTCGAATGGCTGGTCTCCCGACCAAGCCGCGTCCGGAGCGCCATTGCCATTGCCACGGCGGCGCGGCATTCGCCGCAGCAGATCGCCTTTAACGAGGTGGGCAGGCAAGCAATCATGGCCGACCCGAACTGGAAAGAGGGGAATTACTACGGCGGCACACTCCCTGCTCGGGGTCTCGCCGTGGCGCGGATGGTCGGCCATATCACTTATATGAGCGATTCGTCCATGGAGGAGAAGTTCGGCAGGCGGTTACGGGAGGACCGCCGGCCCTTCAAATTTACCGCCGACTTCGAGGTCGAAGGTTACCTCCACCACCGTGGCAACAGCTTCGTAGAGCGCTTCGACGCCAATTCGTACCTCTATATCACCAAGGCCATGGACTTCTACGATGTCGGGCGCGGTAGGACGCTAGCGGCAGCCCTGTCGCAGGTCGACGCTAGGGCGTTGATCATCGCTTTCAAATCGGACTGGCTCTACCCGCCATACCAGTCCCAGGAGATCGTTAGGGCTTGCAAGCTCACCGGGCTGGATGCCACCTACTGCGAGGTGGACTCCACATACGGGCACGATGCGTTTCTGCTCGAGACCGATGAGGAAACTCATCTGATCAGGCATTTTCTCGAGAACGTGTCCTTGGTAAAGCCGGCCGACAACAATGTGACATGACGAAGTGAACTGTATGAAAAGGCAATTTGATGCTGATGACGGTGAATCGCTCCATGAAGAGGCATAATCCAATCAATGCTGTATCCCCCTGTAACAAGGTTTTCATCAACGTTAAGTTGTGTCAAGGATCTCCGTGCCACGTTCTTCGAAGCTGCCGATGAAACATGCCGATGTGAAACTGGAACACCGGAAGATCGCCGGTCTGGTACGCCCCGGCTCCTCCGTCCTGGACCTCGGCTGCGGCGATGGAACCCTCTTGTCGCTGCTCGTACTGGAGAAGGGCGTGCGCGCCCAAGGGCTCGAGCAAGACGAGCAGGCGATCTACCAGTGCGTCGCCAAGGGCTTGAGCGTATTTCATGGGGATATCGATACCGGTCTGTCCGAATATGATGTCGGGTCCTTCGACTATGTGATCTTCGACCAGAGTCTCCAAGAGGTGAGGCAGCCGGACCGTGCGCTGGGACAAGCGCTGCGGGTCGGCCGGGAGGTGATCGTCGCCTTCCCGAACTTCGCCTTCTGGACGTCACGGCTACAGATATGCCTTCGTGGCCGGACCCCCGTCACCCCCTCACTGCCCTATTCATGGTATGACTCGCCAAATCTCCATTTCCTGAGTATTGCCGACTTCCGTGCCTTCTGCCGGGAGAATTCCCTAACGGTAACGCGCCAGGTCTTTCTGTCCGGGAATCGCACCGTGCACTGGTTGCCGAACGTGTTCGCAGAAACCGGGATCTTTGTATTGACTAGCAGGGTATATAGCAAGACATGACCGGACGCGGTTAGCACGACATTTTCCATGCTCGTTTTGGTTTGGCCCGTTACTGTGCTTTAGAGCCTCGCATGGTTACCAAGCTGTAGCCTCACGTGACTGCACATCCCACTCCATTTCAGGAATTCCGGAAGTCGTTATGCCTAATACACGTTGATGTCAACGACATCGTCGATACTTTCGAGTGCCGAATGCCTTGATGACTTATTGCCTGCAGAGTCCACTATAAGCCTTGGGTAACCGATGTCCTGACATTTGACAAATACACATTGAAAATTTAAGTGTTACAGAGAATGGGAACTTCAGCTGCTTCAGGATCAAGTCGTTGACAGAGAACTTTATTACAAAATGCAATGATACATGATACAAAATGAATTCTGCACCTTCGCCAATATTATATGAAACTCGACTTCACCTACTATCATGCACTAATGCCTGATCGAGACAACTACGAAATTCCAGTTGAAGTATCCATTACTCATTCAAAGAATAAAGAGGAAAATAAGTATGGAATGCCTACTTCTGCGAAATTTGTATTTTTTCATTACCTGCCTATAGAATACTCTAAATAAGCCTGATATTTGCTATAGTTGTAATTAAAAAAGCATCGGTACCCTGTAGAAGGAGTGAAGAATGCCACAGCGTTCGATTTTAGTTGCTGACGACATTGAAAATCATACCGACGCAGGCATAAGACGTTCACAAGCAATACGGAACGCTGCAACTTTTTTGGCCCCACGACTCAAAACAGGCATCGAATTACTTTATGTAGAAGATCTAAAAGATTATCCATCTGCCAATCTCGGTTCATTCCAGTTCGTGGAGTGGCATTCGACTCATCAGGAAAGACTAGAGGAGATCGGCAGGCGATTTACTGTACCGGTTTCATGTTCTTTAAAAAGCGGTTCTCCGTCTGAACAGATCTTGAGGGTATTACTTTCCAGGCCATCCCCTGAACTTGTTGTTGTGGGAACACAGGGTCGAAAAGGAGTGAAACGTTTGCTCATAGGTAGTGTTGCGGAGGAAGTGATCCGTCATTCCAAACGACCTGTTATGGTTATCGGACCAAAAGTTCGGGAAATGGACAAGTATTTTTCTAATCAGAAGCAGCTTAAAATACTCATTCCGACTGATCTTGGGAAAAACAGCCGTGCAGCCGAGCAATATGGACTCTCTCTTGCAAAACGCACCGGAGCAAGAGTATCTCTTTTTCATTGCCTCTGGGATAGTATCAATACAATTATCATTAACAATGCTTACCACTGGAGGACCGAATTAAATATTAACAGAATTGTCGATAAAGCACGAGACGATGCCTTTGATTTCTTGAGACAAAAAACCGCTTTCTTTCAGAAACATAGCGTACCGTGTGAATACAAAATCGAAGAACAAGAGATATCCAGGCGTGCAGTGTATCAGGAGTGTGAAAGCGGCTATTCAATGGTGGTTATGGGAACTCACGGAAGAAATGCATTGGCAAATGCTTTTTTCGGAAGCGCAGCGCGGGAAACGATCCTGAATACGGCAATTCCCGTAATAGTTGTACATTCTGGCAAATAAGATTTTGGGGCTCTTTATAAACGATTTGTATTTTGGCAATCCTAATCATCTTTGATTGTATAAAATGCAGCTAATTGCATCAAAGCGTTTATATTTTATCAGTAACTATTGAACAGCCATACCGCCTCTAAAAATATCTATCTTTTCATTAATTCTAAAAAGATGCTGAAGCCTTGAAGAGGATAGGAAACTCTATTCATGTAGGTTTCAAAGATGAAAGTGATGAATACTGTAAAGCAGCAAAAAAAGTCAATGAGCAGTTCACGTTCCGCAAGCGGCCTTCAGGATATGGAATTCTCACTCTTTGCCCCTGATACAAAAAATATCTGCCTAGTGGGTCAATTTAATGATTGGAATGCTGAATCTGCTCCATTGATAAATAGCAAAGATGGAACACGGAAAATACAGATGAAACGTCCCTTGGGGAAATACGAGAATAAGTATTTTGTGGACGGATCATGGTCCCTCGATACGTCAAACACCGAAACAATCGCTAATTCCTTCGGAACGATCAACTGCATTATAAGCGCGCATTAGTTATTTTTCATATGCACCTAGCAATCATTTCGATATGTTCTCGTGGAAAGTTACATTTATAGTATAAAACAGACAGGTTAATACTGATCTCAATGTTTCACGTTTCTCCATAAAAAGAAGGTCATGATGGACAAAACAAAAATACTAACTTTAAGCCAGCAGGAATTATTAAAAGAATTGCGAACTTCAGGCGCCGGTTTAAGCCAAGAAGAAGCAAACAGGCGTTTGGCGGAATATGGAAAGAATCAATTAACCTATAATGAACATTATGCAGTGCAAATCTTCATAAGGCAATTTCAAAGTTCACTGGTATATTTGCTTGTTGCGGCATGTCTCATTTCTCTCTGGCTTCAGGACTATTCCGATGCTGCCCTTATTGCCATTATTCTGTTCATCAATACGACCCTGGGTTTTTATCAGGAATTCAAATCGGAAAGGATCGTGGAAAAACTTTCCAAATTTATCAGCAGACAGGACCTGGTGAAAAGAGATGGAAAGATTGTTTTAGTCGACGATGCGGATGTTGTCCCCGGGGATTTAATGATCGTCCGTGAAGGAGATATTGCCGTGGCAGATATGAGACTCCTTGAAGCTGATAATCTGCAGGTAAACGAATCCCAAGTTACGGGCGAATCGGTTCCGGTAACTAAACATGCTCTAGATCATATTTCCGGCCATAGCGCCGGTCAAAACCTTTCTTTAGTATATACGGGCAGCATAATTGAAAAAGGCCGGGGACTCGGCGTGGTGTATGCAACGGGTAACCGCACAGAGCTCGGTGTAATTGCTTCGCTTTCGACGGAGACCAAAAAAGAGACGCAATACGAGAAGCTTCTGACTGCTTTCAGTGGTTTACTTATTAAAATAACTCTTGCTGGCCTGGGACTGATATTCGTTTTGAAGATCTTGTTAAACTCAGGCCATCTTTCGAATATTGCAGAGTTATTGCTGTTTATTGTGGCTCTTGCGGTAGCCGTTGTGCCGGAAGTATTGCCTGTTATCGCTACTGTGACGATGACAAGCGGAGCCATGAAACTGGCCAAAAAGCACGTAGTGGTAAAAAGGCTTTCCTCCATGGAAGATTTTGGGAATGTGACAATGTTATGCACTGACAAAACAGGCACCCTTACAGAAAATAAAATGACGGTTACGAAAGTTACCAGTGAAGATGAGCGATTCATGCTGACACTGGCATACGCGAGTATCCAAGAGATCAACGGTCAGAAAAAACAGTTTCAAAGCTCTTTTGATGAAGCTTTTGTTCGATACATGCCCGCTGAAATCAAAACGCAGGAGAGCCGCTTCAGAGTACTCAAGGAGTTGCCGTTTGATCCTGAGGCACGGAGAAGAAGGGCCGTGGTTTTTGATGGTCAGACCGAGAAGCACTATCTGGTTGTAATGGGTTCGACTGAAACATTACTGGAAATTGCAAAAAGTGAAAAGCGGGAACGATATAGTGAAGAATTAATCAGAGAGAGAAAAGAAGGATTGCGTCATATTGCCGTCGCGTATAAAGAAATAATATATGACAAAGATTTTGACATACTTAAGAATGAACAGGGTGTCGAGTTCGTCGGGTTTGCCACCTTG